>VAPL010000643.1_pt1 | contig 13807 bp, 11 predicted proteins | sample 3395061 | NCBI WGS metagenome assembly VAPL01 (sample SAMN08290444, study PRJNA428436) | hydrothermal vent metagenome | isolation source: Deep-sea hydrothermal vent chimney 2 | place: Pacific Ocean: Juan De Fuca Ridge | depth 2182 m m | reverse complement strand
TTCCCAGATGCCACAAGCGCATTTGAAAAGTCGTATGCACTTGCTCCGGATAATGCACAAGTTATGTTTCGTTATGCAGATGCGCTTGCAATGGCAAACAAAGGCAGCTTAGAAGGTAAGCCAATAGCGTTAATCAACAAGGCGCTTGCTATTGCCCCTCGTGATATGACTGGTTTATGGTTATCCGGTATGTATGCCGAAGAACACGGTGAAAATAAAAAAGCATTATCACAGTGGGCTATTTTATACGAAGTTGTTAATGGCACTCAATATCAACAAGCTGTTATGGAAATGTTGATGCGTGTAAATAGTAAAGTAGCAAAAAAAGATCAACTTGATTTAGCTGCACTTGGTAGTGCACCGGCAGCTTCTAGTGCTAGTGATTTAGTGACTGCAGCTATTCGCGTAACCGTATCATTAGATAAGTCGATTAAATCAAAAGTTGCAGCAACCGATACGGTGTTTATTTACGCTAAAGCGATGTCTGGGCCACCGATGCCGTTAGCTGCTGTTAAAAAACAAGTGAAAGACTTACCAGTCACTATTACATTAGATGATGTGATGGCAATGATGCCAACCATGAAGTTATCTAAATTTCAAAAAGTAAAAATTGGCGCCCGTATTTCGAAGTCTGGCAATGCCATTGCGCAAGAGGGTGACATAAAACAAGAACTCGTTAACGTTTCAACCACTAACTCAAGTGCTGTTAGTTTATTACTAGGTGGTGCTACGGGTAGTTCAAAGTTATCGGTTATTTCTTCGAGTCAGACTAAACAGCTTACTAAGGCTGCGGTAAAACCTGCTGGTAATGCTACTGCGGTTAGTTCACGCAGTGTAAAATTAAAAGTAACATTAGATCCAGCCTTGCAAGCTGAAGTATCTGCTAGTGATGTGGTCTTTATTTACGCTTCAGCAATGACCGGCTCTAAAATGCCATTAGCTGTTGTTAAAAAACGAGTTGGTGATTTGCCGGTTTATATAGCACTGGATGATTCTACGGCAATGACTAAATCTCATAAGTTATCGAGTTTTGCAACAGTTAAAGTGGGCGCGCGTATTTCAAAATCAGGTGGCGCTGTTGCTAGTGATGGTGACTTATTTACAGAAGTTCTTAATATTGATACCGATAGCTCAGAGCCGTTAATTTTAACAATTAACCAACGAAAGGGCGTTAAGAAAGTATCTTCAACGCCAGTAAAAACCAATGCTAGTCAAGCAAACTCTCAGTCCGGTATTAAAGTTAAAGTAAGTTTAGATGCTGCTTTAAAGAGCAAAGCCAGCCCTGAAGACAGCATTTTTATATATGCCAAAGCCATGCAAGGACCACCAATGCCCTTGGCTGTGGTTCGTAAAAAAGTGAAAGACTTACCTATAACCGTTACTTTAAATGACGACATGGCAATGATGCCGACCATGACATTGTCTAAATTTAGTAAAGTGCGAATTGGTGCTCGAATTTCAAAGTCGGGTAATGCCATTGCTCAAAGTGGTGATTTATTTAATGAGGTTGGCAACATTTCAAATTCCCGTAGTGAATTATTAACAATTCAAATCAACCAGCAAAAACCATAAGTCTTGTTTAATTCGCGCTATCTCTAAGTTAACCTGAACTCGGGATAAGAAAAATATTTAAATACTATGCGTAGCCGGTGGCTTTAGTATTATTCATACGTAACGACTTAATTTGTTTATTTAAATTATATTTGCTTATCCCGAGTTCAGGTTAAGTTATAAAGTTGTTGTTTAAACGGGTGTGTTGGGGTTCGAAAAAACCTCACCCCAACAGCAGACATACCAGAAAGCTATTTTTATTCCGGGTTTAGCGTTAAAGTTAAAACTTGAAGATTAATCTTAGAATGGCTTTAGAGCAGCGTCATCCCCAAGAGGGCATGACGCTTATGAAAATATACTGTTATTTTGTTTGATAATATAAATTCTGAGGATGGCTGGCTTGCGCAAAGAAATACCAACGTTCAAATATTAAGCCGATATATTGCACAACGAATGCACTAATTAAAATATTAACGCTGGCTTCACTCATTCCTTTCCATAATAAGATCATTGGTATTAAAAATGTTAATACAATAAATATCCACCGAACCGAGTTCATTATCGTGGTTGTTTTATGATGAAAGAAATCACGGGTATTCATTGAACCGCCCATCATGCCCATGCTTTTTTGTTGAATTTTTTCATGTCGAATACCAATCGCAGTTTGAATGCTGGATTTGTATTTGATGCGTGAGTTGCGCAATAACGATGCCATTCGAGTGATAAAAGCAGAGGTTAGAATAATGGTGGTCCATATACCATAAAAACTCATTAAGCCGGGAGCAGTTACCGTTGCAAATGCCGTGGCTAATAAAAAGCCTGAAGCTGTGCCTAATAATAAATAATTAATAACGGTTAACGAGCTGGCCCATTCTTGTAAAAATTTGATAGAAGCATATATCATTCCGGTACAGAGGAATAATAAAAATGTTGCAACCGCACCAAATGTACCAATAATTAAGGTGGCGCTTAAACTTGCACCTTTTGCGCTGGTAAATAATACCGTATCAAGCGAGAAAATATGCATGATGGCATATACAAAAACAAGCAGCATCACTAATGGTAAAATGATAACTTCGCGTGATAACCATGAGCTGCGCCATCTTGCTGCTGAGCGCCAAGCACGTTCAGGACGGCCTAAATGAAAAATAGATGCGATTAAACCACCAACGAGGAAGACTAATGCTAGTGCAGCACCAATCCCATAAAAAGAGGTACTATCTTGCGATGGTAATAGCTCTACTGCTGAATAGCTTTGACCGGTTATTAGGGCTAAGAAAAGACCTTGGCCTACACCGATTAATGTTGTTAAAAATATGACTGAAAATGCCGGATGCATAGTTTACTCCAATTAATACATAACGCTAATATTTAAAATTTTGTTTTGGCTGCCGGCATTATTAATAATGCCGGCAAAACGATACTCTACCAGCTTGTTGAATCATCCAATGTTGGTGCGTCAACAATTTCAGAAGAACCGCGTTGTTCTTTCTTGAGTGGATTATCTGCACGCACTAATTCATCTTCATGAATATGCATACGGGTTTTTCGACGTGGTAGGTAATGATTCGAAGGTTTAGTTCCCCATTCAGGCATCAGTTGATAACCGCCTTCTTCACGTATCGCTAGCGAGACTTCAGATTCTGCTTCATGAATGTCACCAAACAATCGAGCGCTAGTCGGGCAGGCTAATACACATGCTGGTTTGCGCTCTGATTCAGGTAAGCTGGTGTCATAGATTCGATCCACACATAAGGTGCATTTTTTCATCACTTTTTCGTGTTCATCTATTTCACGTGCACCATAAGGACATGCCCAAGAACAATAACGGCAGCCAATACATTTATCATAATGAACTAATACAATACCGTCTTCTTCGCGTTTATAGCTTGCGCCCGTTGGGCAAACAGGTACGCAGGGGGCATCTTCACAATGTAAACAGCTTTTAGGAAAATGCACTGTTTCAGTGTTTGGAAATGTTCCTATTTCATAGGTTTGAACGCGATTAAAGAACGTTCCGGTTGGATCTTTGCCATAAGGATTGTCGTCTGACATAAAGCCAGCCGGGCCGGAGGTATTCCATTCTTTGCAACTCGTTACACAAGCGTGGCAACCCACGCAAACGTTTAAATCAATTACTAATGCTAATTGTGTCATCGTATTTTCCGTACTTTTAATTCAGCTTCACTATTTGGATTTTAAAAATTTACCAGCAAAATAGCCTATCCACTTAGAACGTTTTTCCATACCCGGTAATATTGGCATAGAATCAAATTGTGGATAAGTCGCTTTTTCTTCATCATCATCTGCTTTGTAAACTCGAACTCGGACATCATACCAACCGGCCTGACCTGAAATTGGATCCGAGTTTGAGATATGTTCACCGGCTTCATTTGGTGGTAGTTCTTCAGAGATTAAATGATTCAATAAAAATCCAGAGTTAGATTCATTGGCATTATCATCAAGGTTCCATGCACCTTTTGCTTTACCGATGGAGTTCCAAGTCCAAACTGTGCCGGGTTCAACGGCTTCACTGTAGCGTGCCATGCAACGCACTTTACCGTGCATCGATTCAACCCACATCCAACCACCATCTTCAATGCCAGCTGCTTTTGCTGTTGAAGTATGAATGTATAAATAGTTATGACTGTGAATCTGTCTTAACCAGGCATTTTGTGAATCCCAAGAGTGATACATTGCCATCGGACGTTGTGTCAGTGCATTTAATGGATATTTTTGTTTATCCGTTAACTGTGCTTCGATTGGTTCCGAATAAAAAGGCAGTGGATCAAAATGCGTTTCAATGCGTTGACGCAAATGATCCGGTGGCTGTTTTCCGGCACGCTTACCTTGTGCCGCCAGTCTAAATTTCTGTAGTACTTCAGAATAAAGGTGAATATTAATGGGCTCAGCATAGCGGGTAAGGCGATGTTCTTGTGCCCATTTTAAATAACCCATGTTCCAGTTACGCATGTATTGATAGGATTTTGGTAATTCATAATGATACACACAATTATTTTTTTCATACATTTCCCACTGGTTCGGGTTTGGTTCGCCTTTCATAAATTTCTCGCCGCCTTTGCCACGCCAGCCGGCTAAGAAACCAATACCAGAATCTTTTTCTGTTTCAAAGTTCACAATAAAATCAGGATAATCACGGTATTTACGTTCGCCTTTGTCATCAACAAAAGCCGGTAATTTTAATCGTGAACCAAGCTCAATAATAACTTCTTGGAAGGGTTTGCAATCGCCTTTTGGTGCAACAACCGGGATACGTACAGAATCAACCGGGCCGTCATATTCAGAAATAGGCCGATCCAACATGGACATGGCATCGTGTCGTTCTAAATAAGTGGTATCAGGAAGCACTAAGTCAGCATAAGCAACCATTTCTGATTGGAAAGCATCTGACACAATAATGAACGGGATTTTGTATTCGCCATCATCATTTTTGTCGTTTAACATGTCGCGCACTTGCTCGGTATTCATGGTTGAATTCCAAGCCATATTTGACATGAAGATCATTAAGGTATCAATTGAATAGGGATCACCTCGGTGAGCATTGGTAATCACATTGTGCATTAATCCGTGAGCCGATAGTGGGTGTTCCCACGAAAATGCTTTATCGATTCGCATCGGATTATTGTCTTTATCAACAAATAAATCATCCGGATCAGCTGGCCAGCCTAATGGCATACCACCTAGTGGTGTGTTTGGATTAATATCTTCTGGCCCTTTAGGGGGTTTAGCGCAAGGTGGAATTGGGCGTGGGAATGGTGCTTTATGACGGAAACCACCCGGACGGTCAATGGTGCCTAATAAGGTCATCAAGATTGACATGGCGCGAATCGTTTGGAAACCATTTGAATGAGCGGCTAAACCACGCATGGCGTGAAATGCAACTGGATTACCCGTTACGGTATCGTGTTCATTACCCCAAACATCGGTCCAGGCAATGGGTAATTCGATTTTTTCATCACGTGCGGTAATGCCCATTTCATAAGCAAGTCGGCATATTGTTTCTGCAGGAATGCCGGTAATGGACGCAGCCCATTCCGGAGTATATTCTTCAACGCGTTCTTTTAATAACTGAAATGCAGGTTTAACAGGTGTGCCGTCACCTAATTCAAATTCACCTAATAAATAGGGATCGGAACCTTTAGTGTGGTTACGGACGGCAAAGTCGGAGTTTCGATCCCACCAGATTGAATTTTGTGGATCAAAACAACCGTCTTTAACCGGGATATCTTCTTTACGAACAAATAAACCATGTTCATCGCTGGCTTCATTTAAATTAACTAAATCAGCAGAGTTAGTATATTGCACCAGAAATTCACGATCGTATAAACCTTGTTTGATTAATTCATGGATGATGGCGAGAAATAATGCGTTATCTGTTCCGGGTTTAATTGGAACCCATTCATCAGCAATAGCTGAATAACCGGTTCGCACAGGATTGATGGAAATAAAACGACCACCATTACGTTTGAATTTTGATAAAGCAATTTTAAGTGGATTAGAATGATGATCTTCAGCAGTACCTATCATGATAAGTAATTTTGAACGATCCAAATCCGGGCCACCGAATTCCCAGAAAGAACCACCAATGGTATAGATCATACCGGTTGCCATGTTTACCGAACAAAATCCACCATGAGCAGCATAATTTGGTGTTCCGAATTGTTTAGCAAACAAACCGGTCAGCGCTTGCATTTGATCTCGCCCTGTAAATAACGCAAACTTTTTAGGGTCGGTCGCGCGTAGATTTGCTAAACGTTCTGCCATAATTTCAAAGGCTTTTTCCCAAGAAATTTCTTCGAACTCGGCATCACCTCGATGGGCGCTTGCTTTACGAAGTAATGGTTTCGTTAATCGAGCAGGTGAATACTGCTTCATAATGCCAGAGGCACCCTTGGCACAGATAACACCTTTGTTTAATGGATGATCAGGATTACCTTGGATGTAACGCACTTCGCCATCTCGTACAGTAACGCGAATGCCGCAACGGCAGGCACACATATAACAAGTGGTATTTTTAACTTCAATTCGAGAGTTTACATCAGGATGGTGTTCGGTTGATAACTTCATATTTTGGCCTTACTAATAAAACAAAAACAAAATGAACAATCACAAATTAAGATCTGTGGTTAGATCATTGAGATGGTTCGGGATTAATCAAAGCTACTTAGTATATCATAAATTACTTATATTGACATTTATGAATGCGATGTTAACTCACAACATAGACAGTTTAAGTTGGAATATTCCCAACTTCTTTTTATGACCGTATAAATCAGTATAGGCGGGATTATTAAATATAATATTCCTATAAACGGTAGGGATTATTGTTCGTTTGATAACTTATCAAATAAGCGGGCTAATGAATATTGCGCTTGATCGATATAACCTTGCAAAAGAATTTGTCGACGTGTTAATTCTTTAGTGGCAAGCCTATTGAGTTGTTGTTTTTGATAGTTAAGTAAGTTTTGTAGTTTGGCATTTATTAATGTTAATCGTTTTTCGGCTTGTGAAAAGCGTGAGTCATATTCAGAAAAATTAATTGATGCTCTCGACATAGAATTTTTAACCGCGTCTTTCTTTTGTGCTGTTAAATCAATTGATTGTTGTAATTCAACTAAAGCTTGTTTGGAACTCCATAAGCGTGGGATGTAGTCGCGCTTGATGTCCCATTCTAAAATGCCACGCAAACGTTTGGTTTGCTCAAGCATTTGGGTGGCTTCGTCTAACGAGGTTTCATTTGATATGTCTTTTTCAAGATTATCAAAACGTGTTATTAATGAATATTCAAATGAATCGGCAAGCGCTATATCATCACCTGATTTTTCAATTGATTCGAGTTTAGTCAGTAATTTTTTATACTTACCATTAAGCTTATTAAATTTAGCGATACGTGTTTGCAAATCAATTTCAGTTAAACGATCGTCGTATACTGATTGTCTAATATTTAATATTTTTCTATAAGTTGGTAATGAATCACTCCAACCTTCAATAATGTAATTTAAATATAATAAGGAACGGTAGTTTTCAAATCCAACTTGAAATGAATGCGATCCAAATAATTGCCCGAGGTATATCGCTGTTTCTGTTTTAGGGATTGAGGTTAAATGCCAAGGGAAATCAGAATCGTCATTTATTGTTGTTGGTTTAAGCGATTTGATAAATTCGCCGGATTTTATTAAGCGCAGCGTGGCATTTAATTTTTTGACTTCAGTTTTATAGCTACTTATTGCTTCTTCATATTGACCTGCTGCAGCTTTCAATTGATCGAGTTTTTCTAAGCTATTAGGAATTGCCAATAACACTTCTTGCACGGCAGGTTCAATTGTGTGTCTGGATTTTAATTCAACCCACGGTGTTAAGGCTTTTTTATGATTGTCTGCCAAAACATAGGCCCAGCCTAAACCGAGTAAACCTTTATTAGAGAAAGGGCCGTTTAAGCGGATTTTAGTAAAATAAGAAATCGCTAATTCTGCTTGATTGTCTCTTAAAAACGAGAAGCCTAACGCAATATTGGCTTTATCTCGCAGCGCTAGTAGTTCATTACGATCTGAACTGAGTTCGCCAAGTTGAGTTAATACTTTAGTGCCCTGTTTAATTTTGCCGGCGCGAATATAGGCAACTCCCAAATTGTAGCGTGAGTAATAGTAAGATTCATCATTACTGTGAATTTTGTCAATTTCTTGTTGTGCCTGCTCTAATTTATTTAATCGAATATAGGTTTCAATTAACAAGTTGTTTTTTTCTTGGATAAATATTTCGGGAAGGCTGCTGCCTATTTGCGATAATGCGGTTTCGGCTAAGTTGTCTTGGGTGTTGATTAAATTGAGTTTTGCCTGATAAAACCAGATTTGGTCGTGTTCAACTTTAGATAAATTACTTTTAGCTAAAAACAATAATTGTTTTGAGGCCAATGAATTAATGCCATAACGTAATGCCAAGCCGCTATAAATTATATCTGGAGCAAATCCTTGAGTTTTAATCGGTGATACTGTTTTGGCAATTTTTAATTGTGTTAACGCTGAAAAATATTTTTGTTGATATAGATAATAAAGTGAGTTGCCATAATCCAGATTAAATACTTTTTGTGACGTTAAAATTGGTTGCGTTTCATCAGCGAGTGATGAATGACTAAACCCTGTTAACAGCAATACGATCGCGAGCGAAATAGTTTTATATGTATGAGCCATAATGTTCTTCCAGTAATATTATGTTTATTCCCAAACTTTCAATAAAAATTCAGGTTGTCGACGCGAATTTTTTTGTGAGAGTTTTAACTCAACGTATTGTGGATTATTGTTTTTTGTGAAATTTTGAACACTGGCGCGTCGAAATTGACGGGCATTTCTACCTTGGCCAATGTAGTGCACAACTAATTCATGTTCGCCTGGTTCAAGACTATTGATATAGAGGCGTTGCACACCACCACGGCGTAATGAATTGAGTTCGCGTTCAGAATAAATGTGGTTCGCAATAATTTTTTCATCAAGTTTGATTTTAACGGATTTTAAATCAAAATCTTCATTGGTATCGAGTGACACAAAAATGGTGATTCGAGCATTGATTGGAAATAAAAAGTCATTCTCGAGAATGCTCAAATCATTGTTGATATTTAAAATTTCCTGCTTTAGCGATTGAATGGCGCTATCGAGGTTTTCGTCATTGAGTTGTATTAGTTGCTCTTCTGCGGCAATATTTGACGATATATTAGCGCCGGACAGTATTAGAAATAGTATAAAAAGTGGCATTAACAAACGATTTTTGAGAAGTTCCATAATTTTCATACCTGTCCAATAGCAGTGGCTATAAAATTAACATTATTTAGTAAATTAATAAACGATATTTAGCTGAATATCATGAGATTAATTTACTGACTGTTTAATATCTTGAGTTGTTATTATACGACACCTTTGTCAATTTTTCGGTGTTTGTTTTAGTGCATTTCTGTCAGATTGTGACCGTGACACTAATACTGTTTAATAACGTGTACTGTAAAATAGTGTTATCACATTTGCGCTATAGCTATAAAGATTACCCGTTTGGTAATTGGTGAAGTTTTTATAGTTATATTGAAAAAAATTGTACATTAAACTCAAATCACCACGTTTAAAAGTACTGTTGCTGGATTGAAATAGTTCATAGCTAATTTTGTATCCGGCGGAGTAATTGCTATAATTGGACATTTCTTTATCGTGAGCCATAAATGTTTGTGGTTGCTCAAACCTATCGCTATAAAACGAGGCCTGATCTTGAAAATAATACCGTATATTGTATTCTGCTAACAATTTTGGCGTGTAGTAGTGGTTATAACGCGTTTCAAAGGTATGGGAGACTATGCCCCAGTTATCAGTATAATAACGGTAACCTAACATAGTGGTCGTATCGTCACCCAAATAGTACATCGCACGTGTCGCGAAGGCGATACCGGAACGGGTTCGTGGATATCGTTCGGGTAAGCTAAAAGCATCTAGGATTCTAACAGCGCGATAAGGGTTATTTAAAAATCCAACTGCGCTAATTGATTCTAAATCAACCGTTAATAATAATTTTTTAGTAATGACTTGTGACACCCCAAAGTGGTAGCGAACCCGATCGATGACATCTTTAAAGGTGGCATCGGTTGATTTACCTACTTCGTCAGCACCGCGCGAGAAACCCATATTTAATGTGGTTAAGCCATAAAACATTTCATGTGACATGCTCAGGCTAACGGTATCGGAGTTGTAATCCGTTTCTGCACTATTGGTGTAGGTGACATTGAGAATAGTATCACGGTATAAATAGTCTAAACCGGCACCAAATTCAGCTCGAAACTCGGTGTAGGGGCTGGCATAACTTTCAACATCAATTGATGCACTTGAAATATTATCTTCGTAGTAGTGCGCATTGGCAGAAAAATCACCAAAACCTTTGCGTATTAATAATGCCGGGCCATCAATGGTTATATTGCCACCATCATAATAGTGGTATAACAGATCGGTTCGATCTTCGGGTAATACTGCCGCGTTGGCCGAGCTAATGCCCAAAATTAATAATGGCAGCAGTAATAGTGGCGATAAAAACCGGAGTTTTATCGGAGCTTGAATACGCTTATAAGGTGTTAATACTCGATTCATTATTATAATAACTGTGATTAGTTACAGCCACAACCTCCGCCAGCACCAACGCCACCACCTTGTGCGCCTTCACGTACTTCGTGTACGTGATCCATGTATACATCGGCAAAGGAATCGCGTGAAAATAACATAATGGGTTTTGCTAAAATTTCACGTTCATAGGGTTTCACCCAGGGTTTGGTGGCACAGGCTGAGCCAAGCGCAACAAACACCCCTAAACTGATAACTAATATTATTTTAAAATATTTTTTCATATTAAATGTCTAATTTGATAGTGTTTTACAGCAATGATTTTACATTTTTTTCGTATTTTTTTTCATAACCCGGTTTGAAACCATAATGACTAAAACGAATCACACCATTTTTATCTAAAATAAAGGTGCTGGGCATGGCTTGAAGATCATAAAGTTCACTGGTTGCTTGATTGGAGTCAAATAACACGGGAAATTTAATGTTGAGTTCTTTGATCATTTTATTGGCGAGTTTACTTTTGTCATCAATATTCACGCCGAGTAATACAAAGCCTTTACTTTTATAATTATTATACAGTGCATTTAATAACGGTAATTCTTCTCGACACGGGGCACACCACGTTGCCCAAAAGTTTATCATCACTACTTTTCCGCGTAGATCTTTTAAACGAATATTACCGCCTTTATTGCTTGCCAAAGTAAAATCAGGTGCCACTTGTTTTACTTTTACTGCGGAGGCAGAGGGGCTCAGCGTAAGCAAGCTAAATGCAATAATAATTGAAAAAATAACGGGAGAGGTATTTTTAAATTTTTTCATGTTCTGATCCTATAAAATTATAAAAGTTAATACGTGTTTTAAAAAAACCAAGTTGCACCGGCAGTAATTTCAATATTTTGAATTGATTTATTACGACCAATTAAGTTTGAGTTTAAAATGTAATCTCTAAAATCGATATGCACGGCAATACTTTTGCTTGGCACCAAGCGTAAACCACCACCGAGAATTACGGTTAAATTTTGAGTGTCATTGAGTTCGGTGACACCGAGCCCACCGACAAAATAAGTGGCACTACTCCAAGCTTTGCCGGCGCTACTATAGACTTCGCCGGGCAATACGTTATAGCCAAATAATAGGTTTATATAAGTGAGTTGATTGGATACCACTGACGCGCGACTACTGGAATCGGTGACGTTTCCAGAGCCGATAGTGACATTATAAAAAATATCTTCAGTGAAATGATAAGAGCCGGTAATACCGTAGACACTGTTAGTACCAAAGTCTTCAGTGCTGTATATTCCGGCAAAGGCTCCAATCTCAAAGTCTTCGGTTTTTATTCGTGGCACATCGGTATCGCTGCGCTCAATGTCCGGGATGATAATTTCACCGGATTGTTTGGTTTTTGTTGCTGCAACACTAGTGCTTGTTAATAGCACTAGTAATAGCATCGTAATGTTTGATTTAGTTAAAATTTTCATTTATTAACCATTTGTTATTAAATATTTAAAAAAAGATTGAGAAACCGAGACTGGCATTTAAAAACTCATCATTACGATTGTCGCCTTTAAAAACCACATAATCGCCTAATTCCAGACGAATAATAAAACGTTCGGTTAAATAGTAGTTTAACCCGAATCCGGCATTTAATAAGTCCAAATCGGTTGCCGATAAACCTGTTGTGCTATTTGGAACATTTAAAAATTTGCTATAGCCCATAAATGCAAAGGGTCGAAAATCCATATCAGTATATAATTCTAATAGTATATTGGCTTGATACAGCGGCGAATTTGTATAAATACCGGCAATATGGGTAACGCCAAATTCCAGCATGATGTTTTCATTGGTGCGGTACGCCAGACGAATATTGGCGCTGGATTCACCATCAAACGAACCGAGTGTTGCATCGAAGCGAAATTTATCGCGTAAGTAATCTTCTATTATTAATTCACGAGTGCCCTTTTTGATGCCGGCACTGGCGAGTGTTTCTTCCATTTGCTCCCGATTGGCCCAACCAATTCGGTTTAAAGTACCACGTACTTGATACCAATCGGTTTTGCGTCGAATAATAACAAGTCGCTCGCCACGCTCGATAACATCGTAAATTGGAAAGTTTACCCCAGGGCCGGTGTGCAGCTCGAGAAAAGGATCGATAACCCGTATCGTGAGATTTTTTTTTGGTTTTTTGTTAGTTTCTGCGGCGCTAACCAAACTTGCTTCAAATAGAAAACAAATAGCGACAACTATCAGTGTTAAGTTAATTTTTAATTTCATTATTATTGTTTTTTATTACGGTTGATCAAATGCTATCCACCGGTAAATTTCACCATAATCATTACCACCAGCGTTATTGGTGCTTTCTGATGTTGTGACGAATAAGTTTACATTAATATTACCTTTATGTTCTACGCCACCGGCAAGTTCTGACAATGGTTTTTTTAATAGCGGACTGGTATGCGCTAATGGGTAGTTATTGCTTGTAACTGTTGGTGCAGTATCTTCTGGCCCTTTAATCACATGGCCTTGGGCTGATATAAAGTTACTAATATTTTTTGCATCGGTATCAAGCGGAAGTCCATAAACTTTAAAAGTGCCGCCATTACCGCCGCCAACACCGTGACAAGTTGATGCGGCGCAATTGATTGCCAAAACTTCACTAATACTCAAATGTGTTGGTGCACTATGGTTTGCCGTATCATTGATAAAATAAGCATAATTTAACGCTTTTTGGTCAATAGTGCTGCTATCAGGGCTTTGGGGTGTTTCATCACAGGCGACTATAGCCACGCTAGTTAATGTTAGCAGCAATAGAGTTAAAGTCTTGTTAAGTCGATTCATCTGGTTATTTCCTACTTCTATATACTTTATTTCGGCAGTATAAAATTTTAATGCAATTTTATATGCGACTTTTCGCATGTATTTTAAATAAATTGTATGTTTTTTATCCAATAATTTGTATTTACTTGTTACAGATCAGCTAACTATATCGTTTTTTTGCTCACTGGCGTCCGATACTTTAATTAGAGCCTAATTTTTACAGATATGGGAAAACGTTAAAAAATAAACCAGTATTCTGGATAATCCATTATTTTAATTATTTCAGTAAGTGCCCCGAGGTGAAATTAAATTTACGTCGCGTAATGTTAAATTTAGGC
>VAPL010245036.1_pt1 | contig 13826 bp, 12 predicted proteins | sample 3395061 | NCBI WGS metagenome assembly VAPL01 (sample SAMN08290444, study PRJNA428436) | hydrothermal vent metagenome | isolation source: Deep-sea hydrothermal vent chimney 2 | place: Pacific Ocean: Juan De Fuca Ridge | depth 2182 m m | reverse complement strand
TCGCCCCCTGCAATTCTGGTCAAGGCCACCAGTTTGCCATCCGCCATGGCGCGGTAGACCGCGTCGGGGTTTACTTTCCCCAGGGATGACCGGTTGGCCACGGGCAGGATCGCCACCGGCTGTCCTTGCCGCAAGCTTCGAGCCTCCGGTTGCGTCAGGGCCAGTGCCGGGATGTCGTCCAGCACGGTCTCGACGGCCAGCAGGCTGTCAACAAGCGGCGCACTATGCCCCAGGGTCTCCAGTTTATCCAGTGAAATCGCGCAGTTTTCGTCAAAAGGGCCGACGCTCAACCGCCGCAGCCTGGAAATATGGCCCAGCGTACCCAGTTTCCGGGCCAGATCACGGGCCAGGCCGCGCATATAGGCGCCTTTTCCCGAGACCACTTCGAAGCTGGCGTGATCGATATCGGGGATATCGACCAGCTCGAATTTTTCGATATGGATGGTCCGCGCCTTAAGTTCCACCGCCTGATTATTACGCGCCAGTTCATAAGACCGGCGGCCATTGACCTTGATCGCCGAATAGGCCGGCGGGGTCTGTTCGATGTCGCCCACGAAGGCGCCCAGCGCCGCCCGGATTTGCGCCTCGGCGGGGCGAACATCGCTGACGCCCGAGATCTCGCCCTCGGCGTCGTCGGTGGTTCGGCCCTGGCCCCAGCGCACCGTGAAACGATAGGACTTGACGCCATCCATGGCGTAGGAAACGGTTTTCGTCGCCTCGCCGAAGGCGACCGGCAGGACACCGGTGGCCATCGGGTCCAGGGTGCCGCCGTGACCGGCCTTGGCGGCGTTGAACATGCGGCGCACCTTGCCGACCACGGCGCTTGAAGTCAGGCCGGCGGGCTTGTCGACGATCAGCCAGCCGTGGATCGGATCGCCCTTGCGCTTACGCCCCATTGGGGTCTTCCCCATCGTCCGCCAGGTCGCGGGAAACCGCCGGCGAATGCAGCAGGGCGTCGATGTGGCCGGCTTCGTCGAACGAGCCATCGGCAAGGAAGGTCAGGGCCGGTACGGACCGCAAATGCACCCGTTCGGCCAGTTGATGGCGTAAAAAGGGCTGGGCCCGGGTCAGGGCGGCGATCATTTTCCCGGATTCGTCGCCACCGCCGTCGCGCTCAAGATTGCCGCCCAGCGGCACGCAGTAGACCGTGGCGTTGCGCATGTCGGGGCTGATCCGCACTTCGGTAATGGTTATGGCCCGGCCTATCAGGTCGGGGTCGCGCAGTTCCCCGCGCTCGATAATCCAGGCCAGCGTGTGGCGAATTTCCTCGCCGACCCGAAGCTGGCGCTGGCTCGGCGCCCGATTGTTGTGCTTGTTCATAACGGCGGCCTATAAGCTATTCAAGCTCGCGGGCGACCTCCTCGACATCGAAACATTCGATCCGGTCGCCGGGCTTCAGGTCATCGTATTTGGCGAACGCCATACCGCATTCGACCCCTTCCTTGACTTCTTTTACGTCGTCCTTGAAGCGTTTCAGTTGCGACAGTTCGCCTTCGTGAATGACCACGTCGTCGCGCAGCAGGCGGACCCGGGCGCCGCGCCTGACCATGCCCTCGCTGACCAGACAGCCGGCCACCTTGCCGACCTTGGAAACGGCGAACACTTCCTTTACATCGGCATAGCCCAGCAGGTTTTCGCGCACCATCGGCGCCAGCATTCCCGACAATACGTTTCTGGCGTCATCGATAAGGTCGTAAATAATCGAATAATAACGGATATCGATGCCATCGCGCTTGGCCATTTCACGCGCCTGGGGGTTGGCGCGGACATTGAAGCCGACCACGAAACCGCCGCTGGCGCCGGCCAGGGTGACGTCGGATTCGTTAATACCGCCGACCCCGGCGTGCAGAATTCGCGCCTGGACCTCGTCGGTCGACATTTTCTCAAGCGCCGCCGAAATGGCCTCGACCGAACCATGGGCGTCGGCCTTGACGACCAGCGGCATCACCGAGGCCTCGCCCTGGCCAATTTTTTCGAACATCTGTTCCAGGGTGCCGCGAGCGGCGGCGGCGGCGCGTTTGTCGCGGGCCCGGCGCTGCCGGAATTCGGTGACTTCGCGGGCCCTGGCCTCGCTGTTGACGGCGGCCACTTCATCGCCGGCGGACGGCGTGCCGTTAAGCCCCAGGACCTCGACCGGCATCGCCGGTCCGGCATGTTCCAGGCGCTCGCCGTGATCGTCGACCATCGCCCGGACCCGGCCCCATTCCGAACCGGCGACGAAGATGTCGCCGCTGTTAAGGGTGCCCCGCTGGACCAGAATGGTGGCGACGGAACCGCGCCCGCGTTCGACCCTGGCTTCGATTATTACGCCTTCGGCGGCACGGTTGGGGTTGCCCTTCAGGTCCAGCAGTTCGGCCTGTAACAGGATAACTTCTTCAAGTTTGTCGAGGCCGCTGCGTTCCTTGGCCGAGACCTCGACGCTAAGAACTTCGCCGCCCATTTCCTCGACCACCAGGTCATGTTGCAGCAGTTCGGTGCGGACCCGTCCGGCGTCGGCGCCGGGCGTATCCATCTTGTTGATGGCGACGATGATCGGCACCTGGGCCGCCTTGGCGTGGGAAATCGCCTCGATTGTCTGGGGCATGATGCCGTCATCGGCGGCGACCACCAGGATGACGATGTCGGTCACCCTGGCGCCGCGCGAACGCATGTCGGTAAAGGCGGCGTGGCCCGGCGTGTCGATGAAGGTTATCTTGTCGCCGCCGGCCATCGTCACCTGATAGGCGCCGATGTGCTGGGTGATGCCGCCGGCCTCGCCCTTGGCGACATCGGTTTCGCGCAGGGCGTCAAGCAGCGATGTCTTGCCGTGATCGACATGGCCCATGACGGTAACCACCGGGGCCCTGGGCACCAGCGCGCCTTCTTCCACGTCGGCGTCGCCGATCAGGCCGATTTCGACATCGGATTCGCTGACCCGCCGGATGTTGTGGCCAAATTCGCTGACCACCAGTTCGGCGGTATCGGCGTCGATGATCTGGTTGACCGTGGCCATGACATCCATCTTCATCAGCGCCTTGACCACATCGGTCGAGCGTTCGGCCATGCGGTTGGCCAGTTCTTGGACGGTAATGGTTTCCGGGACAATCACCTCGCGGAGAATTTTCTTGCCTTCGCTCAGGACCTGGCGTTGCTTCTGTTTCTCTTTTTCCCTGGCCCTCTTGACCGATGCCAGCGAACGCGAACGCTCCTCGCCGTCGACCAGGGCCTCGGCAATTGTCAACTTGCCCGAACGGCGGCGTTTTTCACCGCGACGGGGCGGGGTCGGGCGTTTCGCCGCTTCCGCCGCCGGGCGCTTGGCGCGCGCCTTGCCGGTTTCCGTGGTACCGCCCTGTTCCGCCAATTTCAGTTTTTCCGCCGCCGCCGAAGCTTCGGCCTTGGCTTGTTCAGCGCGGGTTTTTTCTTCTTTCAGGCGGGTCGCTTCGGTCGCCGCCGCAGTTTCGGCCGGGCCTTCCTGTTCTTCCGGCACTTCCGGTTCGGCGGCTTTTTGCGCGGCCCTGAGCGCCTCTTCGGCGGCCTTTCTGGCGGCCTCTTCGGCGGCCCGCAGGCTGTCGGCCTCGGCGTCGTGCAGGGCGCGGGCGCGGGCCGCCCGTTCTTCGCTGGTCAGGTTGGAGGCGCCGGCCGGAGTTTCTTTCGGCTCCGGCTTGACCTCGACCGGGGCGATTTCCTCGGGCGGCAGCGAAAGATCGGGTTCGGCCGCCTTAACCTCGGTCATGCGCCCGGAATCGTTCTGGGCATAGGTTCTTTTCTTGCGGACCTCGACCTGGACCATTTTGGAACGGCCGTGCGAGAAGTTCTGCCGGACAGAACCCGATTCCACGGTCTTTTTCAGTTCCAGCTTGCCGGGACTGGAAAGGCCCAGGGTCTTTTTCTTTTTATCCTGTTCGGTGCTCTCGCTCATCGGTCTTCCGTTTCGTTAACGCGCCGCCGCAGCGGCAATAATTCCAGTTCCGGCGCTACCGCCGCAATCCCTTTAGGCGCCCGGCGTCGAGCCGCAGTTTCTCGGCCAGCCGACCCTTTGCCAGGACGGCGTGAACCGCCTTGTCCCGGCCAAACCCGGCGCCCAGTTCGGCGCTGTTCAGGCTGTCGACCAGCGCCGCCGTGGCCGCCATCGCCCTGGCCAGGGCCTGTATCTTCGCCCGCCCCTGGTCGGCGCCATCGCTGGCCGCCAGCAACACGCCGGCGCCCTTGCCGGATTTTAGCCAGGCTTCGACTTTTTCGAAACCGGCAACCGCCTGACCGGCGCGCCGGGCCAGGCCTATATGGTCCAGGCACCGTCGCACCAGCAGTTTTTCCACCCGCCCGGCCAGATCTTCCGGCACCTTGACCATCGCCCGCGCCGCCTTGGCAAAAAGATTTTTGGTACACGCTGTATGCACCATATCCCTGTCGGCACTCAACCAAATTCCCCGGCCCGGCAACTTTCCACCCAAATCGGCGACGATCCAGCCATCCGGATCGACCACGAAACGGAGCATTTCAAGCTTGTCGCGCCGCTCGCGGCTGGCGATACAACGCCGCTGTGCCGTCTTGTCGGTAGCGTGCTTTCCTGCCATTGCCCCGGGGCCGTTCCGACCTATCCTTCCGCCTCGCCGTCCGCGTCTCCGGCGGCGGGCTGTTCGTCGTCCTCGAACCAGTGCGCCCGTGCCGCCATGATAATTGTATCGGCCTGATCCTGGGCCATGGCGTCGGGCGGCAATATTTCGATCAGCTCGTCGCCGGCCAGATCGGCCAGATCATCGAGGGTCTTGACCCCGTTCTCGCCGATCGCGACCATCATCACCGGCGTCATGCCGTCGATGGCGGCGATATCGTCGCTGACGCCGAGTTCGACACGGCGTTCCGACAGCTTGGCGTCGCGCTGTTCCAGGAAATTCCGGGCCCTGGCCCGCAGTTCCTCGGAGATGTCTTCGTCGAAGCCCTCAATACAGACCAGGTCCTCGATCGGCACGAAGGCGACCTGCTCGACCGACGTGAAACCCTCGGTAACCAGCAGGTGGGCGATTACGTCATCGACGTCCAGGGAATCGATAAACAATTGCGAGCGGCTATGGAATTCCTCCTGCCGGCGTTCGGATTCCAGCGCCTCGGTCAGGATATCGATATCCCAGCCGGACAACTGCGAAGCCAGCCGCACATTCTGGCCGCGACGACCGATGGCCAGGCTTAACTGTTCGTCGGGAACGACGACCTCGATCTTGTTTTTTTCCTCGTCCAGGACGACCTTGGAGACTTCGGCCGGGGCCAGGGCGTTAACGATGAAGGTTGCGGGATCGGGCGACCACTGGATGATGTCGATCTTTTCCCCCTGCAATTCACCGACCACCGCCTGCACCCGCGAACCGCGCATGCCGATGCAGGGGCCGACCGGATCGATGCTGGAATCATGCGACAGCACGGCCATTTTGGCGCGCGAACCCGGATCACGGGCGACCGCCTTGATTTCGATGATGCCGTCATAGATTTCCGGCACTTCCTGGGTGAACAGCTTGGCCATGAACTGCGGGTGCGTGCGGGACAGGAAAATCTGCGGCCCACGGGGTTCTTCGCGGACATCGACAATATAGGCGCGGACGCGATCACCATTGTTGAAATGCTCGCGCGGGATCGATTCGTCGCGCCGCAGCAGCGCCTCGGCGCGGCCCAGATCGACGATGACGTTGCCGAATTCAACCCGCTTGACCAGGCCGTTGACGACTTCTCCGGTGCGGTCCTGATATTCCTTGAACTGGCGCTGCCGTTCGGCTTCGCGAACCTTCGAAACGATCACCTGCTTGGCGGTCTGGGCGGCGATGCGGCCAAAATCTATCGGCGGCAGCGGGTCAACCAGAAATTCGCCGATTTCGGCATCGGGTTTTTTCGCCCGCGCGGCGGCCAGCGTCGTCTGGGTTGTCTCGTTTTCTATTTCCTCGGCGACCTCGATATACCGGGCCAGGGTAATCTCGCCGGACTTGCGGTCAATATGGGCGCGGATGTCGTGTTCGTGGCCGTACTTGGAACGACCGGCCTTCTGGATCGCCTCTTCCATCGCTTCCAGCACTTCGTCCTGTTCGATGCCCTTGTCGCGGGCAACGGTTTCCGCCACCTGCAAAAGTTCCGGACGGGCGCGGACGGCGTCGGTTTTCGTCATCGTTTCGTTCATCGTTTTTATTTTCCCCGCGAAGCCGCGATCAATTCATCGCTTAGCAGCAGTTTAGCCTTGTTAATATCCTGGTACGGCAGTTCAAAAACGGCGTCGGCCATCTCGATGCTGACGATTCCTTGCCTAATTCCCTTCAGCCGGCCACGGAAGCGCTTGCGCCCGGCGATGGCATGGCCGGTCTGGGCCTTGATCTCGAAGCCGGCGAAACGCTCGAAGTCTTCTTCGCGGACCAGCGGTCGGTCGATGCCCGGCGAACTGACTTCCAGCGCGTAGGGGCCGGCAATCGGATCATCGACATCCAGCACGGCGGAAACATTGCGGCTTATCCCGGCGCAGTCGTCCACCGACATAACGCCGCCGTCTTTCCGTTCGGCCATGATTTGTAGCCGCGGCTGCCCGCCGTCGGAAAAATCGACCCTGACCAGATTAAAGCCCATGGCCTGAATGCCCGGCTCTATCAGGGCCTGGATCATGGCGTTTAGATCCATCCTTCTGTTCCCAAATACCGTTCCGAAAAAACAAATGGCGGGCCAAAGGCCCACCACATCAATTCTGTTCGATGCCGGGCCTGACCGAAAATCAAGTCAAGCCATGGTGCCCCGTATACACCTTATGGCGTTCCGGTGACAAGTTTTTTATATGCCGGGCAATTGTTCCCTTGTCCGGCGTCGGAAACGCAGGAATGTGCAGGTCGCGCCGCGCGCCAGGGCCTTTTGCTGGTACCGGGTGGGCACCCCGTCGCCGGGTCCGCGCCGCCAGTCGGCGGGGCGGCGGGCCAGCCACTGAAAGCTCCGGTGCGCGGTCAGGCGCTGCAACGCCCAGGCGACGTAGCCCGGATGATCGCTGGCGAACAGCAATTCGCCGTCATCCCTGAGCACCCGGGCCAGCCGGTCGAGATTTTCCGGCGTTATGAAGCGCCGTTTGTGGTGGCGCTTTTTCGGCCATGGGTCGGCGAACAACAGGAAGACGCGGCCAATTGCCGCCTCGGGCAGGGCGTCCAGCAGGGGCCTGGCGTCATCGTCATGAAGGCGGATGTTGGTCAGGCCTTCCCGGGCGATGACGCCCAGCACCTTGGCGACGCCGTTGATGAATGGTTCGGCGCCGATAAAACCGGTGTCCGGATTGGCCCGGGCCCGGGCCACCAGGTGTTCGCCGCCGCCGAAGCCGATCTCCAGCCACAGGTCGCTGACCGGCCCGGGGAAGGACCGGGCCGGGCGGGCGGGATCGGCGAGCCGCAGCTTCGGGAGCAGCTCTTCGACCAGCTTGCGTTGACCGGGCCGCAGGGGCTTGCCGAGGCGGCGACCGTGAAAATGTGACCGGAACCGGCCGTGTTCAGGATCGCCCACCGGCCCTCAGAACGCCGATTTCAGGCTGTCGATCAGGTCCGTGCGTTCCCATGAAAAGCCGCCGTCCGGTTCCGGCTCCCGACCGAAGTGGCCATAGGCGGCGGTACGGGCGTAAATCGGCCTGTTCAGCCTCAGGTGTTCGCGAATGCCGCGCGGCGACAAATTGACCATCTCGCACAATACGCCCGCCAGCTTCGCCTCGTCGACCCGGCCGGTGTCGTGGGTGTTGACGTAGACCGACAATGGCTTGGACACGCCGATGGCGTAGGCCAACTGGATAGTGCAGCCGTCGGCCAGGCCGGCGGCGACCACGTTTTTAGCCAGATAACGGGCCGCATAGGCCGCCGAGCGGTCGACCTTGGTCGGGTCCTTGCCGGAAAAAGCGCCGCCGCCGTGCGGGGCCGCGCCGCCGTAGGTATCGACGATGATCTTGCGGCCGGTCAGGCCGGCGTCGCCGTCCGGCCCGCCGATCACGAAACGACCGGTCGGATTGACGTAGAATTCATCTTCCGGGCACATCCAGCCTTCCGGCAGCACCGCTTCCACATGCGGCCGGACAATGTCGCGCACCTCGTCCTGGCTCAGGTCTTCCGTGTGCTGGGTCGAGACCACGACCGAGGCCGCACCGACCGGGCGGTCGTTCGCATAACGCAGGGTTACCTGGCTTTTGGAATCGGGCAGCAGGCCCGGCTCGGCCCCGGAATGACGGGCTTCCGCCAGCGAGCGCAGGATGGCGTGCGAATAATAGATCGGGGCCGGCATCAGCACATCGGTCTCGGTGCAGGCATAGCCGAACATGATGCCCTGGTCGCCGGCCCCCTCGTCCTTGTTGCCCGAGGAATCGACGCCCATGGCGATGTCGGCGGACTGGCCATGCAGATAGACATTGACATCCATGTCCCGCCAATGGAAACCGTCCTGTTCGTAGCCGATTTCCCGGACGCACTTGCGGGCGATTTCCTCCATGCGGGCGGCGTCAACCGCGCCCTGGTCATCGACCAGCGGCACCGGGCCGCGCACTTCCCCGGCCAGCACCACCCGGTTGGTCGTGCACAGCGTCTCGCAAGCCACGCGGGACTGGCCGTCGGCGCTTAGGAAGGCGTCCACGACGGCATCCGAAATGCGGTCGCTGACTTTGTCCGGGTGCCCTTCGGACACCGACTCACTGGTGAAAAGATAGTCAGATTTGGTCATGCTCGTTCCCTCCGATCAAAAAAACAACGTCCGACTGGACCGGGGGCTGGCAGTGACAGGCCCACTTAGCGCCTTTTTTATCGTGGTGGCAAGTCGTCCAAATCCATCCACGCCCGGCGCCGCAACGGTCGCCGGAACAGGATTTTTGACAATCTTTCGTGCATCGGTCAAGCCCAAGATGTTTCCGCCATCAAACGGAACTGTCCGACGGCGGAAAAACAGGCCGGGCCGCCCTTATTTTCCGGCCAGGGCCTTGACCAGTTCGAAGGTTCGTTTGCGGACTTTTGGATTTTCGATCTTGTAGTAGGCCCGCACCAGTTCCAGGGTTTCGCGGCGGGCCAGCGGGTTCGATCTCAGTTCCGCCTGATCCTGATCGCAGAAGCCTTCGGGGGCCAGACGACGGCCACGGGTGGCCACCGTTTTTTCGTTCATTTCCTCGAAAAAATATGACACCGAAACATCCAGGACACGGGAAAACTCATAAAGCCTGGAGGCCCCGACCCTGTTCGCTCCCCGTTCGTATTTCTGGATTTGCTGGAATGTCAGGCCGACCGCCCCCCCCAGTTTTTCCTGGCTGATGCCAAGCAGGGTGCGGCGCAATCGCAAGCGGGAGCCGACATGGATATCGACGGCGCGGGGTACGCCCAACAACGGGTCTGGCGAAGTTTTGCCCCTCGTGGGCGGTTTTTTCATGGCGGAAGCATTCATTAGGGTATTTCCGTTTTTGTTTTGCGGAAACCGATACTCGATCTCACGGGTGATTAATGTTGACTACACGCATATATTTTGTGACCGTTCGACGAATATTTCGCACTAACGGCAAAGGATCGTCGGCACGCATAAATATGTATGCTCTCCCAGTATGCGTATTCATACAATGTTATGCAAGCAGAAATACATATTCACATACCTATTTCTCATATTATGTCATGATAATCCGGCGATTACGACCCCTGGAAGCGCCCCACGGCCATGCCGGCGGCGCCAGTGACAAGCATCAACAACAGCGCCACGGCGTTGCCGAACCGGCCGAAAACCGTGCTGGACAAGGCTTTCGGCAGGGCGCTGTCGAGCGTCCCCTTGCGGCCTAAATCAAGGCGTTTTACGACTCTGCCATAGCCGTCGATAACCCCCGATATGCCGGTATTGGCGACCCTGACCAAGGGCAGGCCTTCTTCGACGGCGCGAAAACGGGCCGAATCGAAGTGCTGATAGGGGCCGGTGCTAAGGCCATACCAGGCGTCGTTGGTCAGGTTCAGTATCCATTGCGGCCGGTCGTTCGGGTCCACCACGTTGCCGGGAAAAATAACTTCATAGCAAATTAGCGGCGATACCGGCGGCAGGCCTTTCAGGCGCAGGGTTCGCGGACCCGGACCGGGGCTGAAATCGGTCGCGCCGACGGTCAGTTTCTCCATGCCGATAATTCCGCGGAACGGCATATACTCGCCGAACGGCACCAGATGGGCCTTGTCATAGGTGCCGACGATTTGACCGCCGCCGTCCAGGGCGTACAGGCTGTTCCATATCCTTAGGGTCTTTTCTTTTTTCAACGTGGAGCGCGGCGCCCCGGTTATGATCAGGCCGTCTTTCGGCGTCGATTCGGCAATCGCCTGACGCACGGCGGGGTCGTTCGAAAGATAATAGGTGGCCGCGGTTTCCGACCAGATCACATGCGTCGGCGGCGGCCCCTCGGCGACTGCGGCGCTCATTCGTATCTGTTCCTTCAAATTCGGAATGCGCAGGTCGTAACGCCATTTTTTGGTCTGTTCGATATTCGGCTGAACCAGCCGCAGGCGAACCCCGGGGACCGTGTTTTCGCCAATGGCGGCGGCCCCGGAAAGCCGCGCCGCACCACCGCCCCAGACCACCACAAGCAATACTGCGGCGCCGATGGTCGGCCCTGGCCCGCCGCCCCAGCGGTCATTCCGGGCCAGTGTCGCGGGCATGGCGGCGGTCACCACGGCGAGCAGGCTTAGCCCGTAAATGCCGGTAACCGCCGCCCCCTGCATCATGGCTTCGGACAGCGCCCAGCCACTGCCCACAAGGTTCCACGGGAACCCGGTCAATACCCAGCCGCGCAGCCATTCGGTAAAGGTCCAGAAGGCCGCGAACAGCAGCACCCTGCCAAGGCCGTTACCGGCATCCAGGCGCCGCGCCGCCAGTCCGGCCAGGCCGGGGAATACCGCCAGTCCGCCCGACAGGCCCAGAATGGCGAACGGAACCATCCAGCCAAAACGCCCGGCGTCGGTCAGCAGGGCGTTGGCGATCCAGTACAGGCCGACGGTAAAATAGCCGAAGCCGAACCACCATGCGGCGGCGAACGCGCCGCGCGATCCGGTCGCGCCGTATACCAGCCACAGCAGGCCGCAAAAGGCTGGCACCAGCAGGAACAAAAGATAGAACGGCGCCATCGCCAGGGCCGCCAGGGCGCCGAGAACAAAGCCCAGGCCGTATCGCCGGAACGCCGGCAGGCGTACCGTCGCCGCGTGCAGCCCGTTCACCACATCAGCCGTCATCGGAAACCGGCGTCAGGCCGCGCACCCGGAGCTTCTTGACCCGCCGGGGGTCGGCCTCGAGCACTTCGATTTCCATGCCCGACGGATGGTTGATCAGCTCGCCGCGTACCGGCACCCGCCCGGCCAGGGCGAATACCAGGCCACCCAGGGTATCTATATCTTCGTGTTCCTCTTCGCTGAAAATAGCGCCGAACCGGTCTTCCAGGGCCTCCATGGTGACCCTGGCATCGGCATACAGGGCGCCATCCTCCGATATGCTCATAACCGGCTCGTCGGTGCGGTCGTGCTCGTCCTCTATTTCACCGACGATTTCCTCGACCAGATCCTCGATGGTGACCAGTCCGTCGATGCCGCCGTATTCGTCGACCACCAGGGCCATGTGACAGCGCTTGGCCCGCATTTCCAAAAGCAATTCCAGGACCTGCATGGATGGCGGCACGAACAGCACCTTGCGGATAATATCCCCAAGCCGGAAATCCTGGTCCCGGCCGCGCCAGGCCAGGACATCCTTGATGTGAATCATGCCGATCGCGCCGTCCAGGGTCTCGTCGTAGACCGGCATCCGGGAATGGCCCTCGCTGGTGATAAGCTCGATCAGGTCGGCCAGCGAGGTACCGGCCTCGACGCCGACAATATCGGCCAGCGGCACCATCACGTCATGGATCGTGCGGCCCTTCAGTTCCAGAATATTGGCCAGCAGCAGGCGTTCCTCGTCATCGATGGGAACTTCCGTCTCGTCCCGTTCATCGATCAGTTCTTCGAGTACATTACGGGCCGAACTTTCGTCACCCTTGCGCCATATAAGGCCGCGCAGCCAGTCCAGAATACCATGCGGCGGGGCGGCATCGTGGCGCTGGGCCGGTTTTGCGAACGGGTCATTCATGGCGGCGACATCCCGTTTTGCCGGGGCCCGGCTGCGTCCGGGGTATCCCGATAAGGGTCGGCCACCCCCAGCCCTTCAAGAACGGCGCGCTCCAGCGCCTCCATGCGTTCGGCCCCGGCCTCTTCGATATGGTCGTGGCCAAGCAGATGCAGTACGCCGTGGACAACCAGATGGGCAAGATGATCGACCACGGCCTTGCCCTCGTCGCCGGCCTCGCCGACGGTGACGCCGAAGGCGATGACGACATCGCCCAGCGATACCGGCCCGGTCCCGTCCGGATGGGGGATCTGGACGCCATCGCCGTCCACGTTGGCGAACGACAGCACGTTGGTCGCCCGGTCCACGGCGCGATAATCGCGGTTCAGCCGCCGCACCTGCCGGTCGTCGGCCAGGACGATGCTGACTTCCGCGCCGCCGCCATGGGCCGCGCCCGCGCCATCGTAGGCCGCCGTGGCCGCCAGCCGGCAGCGGTCTTCCACGTCCGGTATTCCGGCGAGCCAGTCGCGGCATAAAAACGAGACGTCGATATCAAGCTGTTCAGGCATCATTATCCGTTTTGGCGACGCTTTTTTCGTAGCGGGCCGAAGCCTTGCGCCGGGCCTCTTCACTATCGTAGGCCCGGACGATTCGGGCCACCAGATGATGGCGCACCACATCATCGTCGGTAAAATGCTGAAACGCCACGCCCTTGACCCGGTCCAGAATTTCATAGGCGTCGCGCAGGCCCGAACGGGTGCCGCGCGGCAGGTCGACCTGGCTCAGGTCGCCGGTCACCACCATGCGGGCGTTTTCGCCCAGCCGGGTCAGGAACATTTTCATTTGCACGGCGGTGGTGTTTTGCGCCTCATCCAGAATGACAAACGCGTTGGCCAGGGTACGGCCACGCATGAAGGCCAGGGGGGCCACCTCGATCTCGCCGCTTTCCAGCCGCCGGACAACCTGTTCGCCGGGCAGCATATCGTGCAGGGCGTCGTACAGCGGGCGCAGATAGGGATCGATTTTTTCCCGCATGTCACCGGGCAGGAAACCCAGTTGCTCGCCGGCCTCGACCGCCGGGCGGGTCAGGATAATGCGGTCGACATCGCCGCGAACCAGCCGTTCGACCGCCTTGGCGACGGCCAGATAGGTCTTGCCGGTGCCGGCCGGGCCAAGGCCGAATACCAGTTCATTTTTGTCTATCGCCCGCAGGTAGTCGGCCTGGGCCGGCGAGCGCGGCGAAATTCGCCGTTTTTTGGTTTTTACCTCGATATCGGCGTCGGCGATATCGCCGTTAACCTGGGTCGTCATGCGCAGTATCGCATCGACCTCGTCGCGGGTCACGCTCAGGCCCTTTTCCAGGCGGGCGTACAGTCCGCTCAGGGCGGTGCGGCCGGCCTCGATGGCGGCGGTTTCGCCGTACAGCGTGATTTCGTTGCCGACCGCGTGAACGCCGATTCCAAGGTGGGCCTCTATCCGGGCCAGATGGCAATGGTGCGAGCCGAACAATTGCAGCGCCAGACCATTGTTTTCAAAGGTCATTTTGGTGCTGTCACTGGCCGTGTCATGCAGGCTGTGCGGCTTGGTGGGGGGGGTCAAGCGGCGGCCCCCTTGTCGGCGGCGGCCAGAACGGCGGACAGGCTGTTGGTCGATGCGTTTTCGATGTACAGGTCGGCGATGGTTCCGAATGTGTCGTCCGGCGCGGTAACGTGCACCGCCTGCATATAGGGGCTGCGGCCGACCATTTGCCCCGGATGACGGCCCCGCCGGTC
>VAPL010640620.1_pt1 | contig 13832 bp, 12 predicted proteins | sample 3395061 | NCBI WGS metagenome assembly VAPL01 (sample SAMN08290444, study PRJNA428436) | hydrothermal vent metagenome | isolation source: Deep-sea hydrothermal vent chimney 2 | place: Pacific Ocean: Juan De Fuca Ridge | depth 2182 m m | reverse complement strand
CATACATGGGCGACTGATCAATGGAGTTTCGGATTATCTCGTGGGTCTGTTCATTGGTGTAGGTGATGTGACAGGGGCGTTGTTCCAGTGGCGGCTGGCCATTGCTGCTGAAGGAAAACAGCACCGGCGGCTCGTCGGAATACTGGGCCTCAAGACGTGAGTAATCAATGGTTGTACCGTCAAGCCGGGGAACCGTCCCGGTTTTCATCCGTCCGACCGCAAACCCCTGTTTAAAAAACCAGCGGGCCAGCTGGGTGGAGGGGGCATCTCCCATCCGACCGGCCGGAAACTGTTTGAGGCCGATGTGGATCAGGCCGTTGAGAAAGGTTCCGGTGGCGACCACCACTGCCGACACGTGGATGACTTCATCAAGAGAGGTCCGGATACCGGTAACCCTGCCGTTTTCGGTCAGGATTTCGTCGACCACGGTTTGCCTGATCGCCAGATTTTTCTGGGTTTCCAGGATTTTTTTCATCCGCAGCCGATACAGCAGCCGGTCGGCCTGGGCCCTGGAGGAACGAACCGCAGGGCCTTTGCTGGTGTTGAGGCGGCGGAACTGAATGCCGGTGGCATCAATATTTTTTGCCATCTCGCCGCCGAGTGCGTCGATCTCTTTGACCAGGTGTCCCTTGGCCAGACCGCCGATGGCCGGGTTGCAGGACATGGCCCCGATGGTGTCGGCATTGATGATGCAGACCAGCGTCTTGCAGCCCATTCTGGCAGCTGCCAGCGCAGCTTCACAGCCGGCATGGCCTGCGCCGATTATAACAATATCAAAAGTATCCATGGAAATATCAGATGTCAGCTTTCAGGTTTTTGAAGAGTATTTAGTAACCAGCATGGCTGGATCAGGTAAGCGGAGCGAAGCGCAGACTCCGAATTGTACAGGTCACAGCCACAACGAATAATGAAAATAGCCTAAAAAGTTCCATCTTCGCGGGCTATTTTCGGATAAACCAGCATGGCTGGACCAAATTTTTTAATCACAGCCACAACCAACTATGAAAATAGCCTGAGTAGACAGCCTTTATGGGCTATTTTCGGATAAACTGTTTTGTAACTATTTAATTACCCAGGCGCTTGAACGGTATTATCACGGGGTCCAGCTGATATACGCCCAGATGGGTACGTGCCGGCGATGTACGGACACCCCACCGTCTTCGGCGGTGGTGCTGATAGACTTCACATATTGTTTCAATCGTTGTTCTTCGTCTTCGGTCAGGTCGCGGAACATCCAGCTGTAACCGGAAAGTGCTTCGGTAAAAGAATTGTACGGAAGCGTCTCTTCGAGCTGGATATATTCAACCGTGGGCAGGTAGCCCATTCGGTAGAGCAGGTTGACGGTATAGATATAATCCGGTCCTGTATTTAAAGGACGGCCGATGGCTGTAAAGGCGTCCGGGTCAAAGGGGCCGTGCTTGACCCTGTCGGTGATGACGACTTTCTCCCGTGCATGGGCCGACAGCTTGATCAGGGCGGCCTGCAGGTCGTGCACGGCCAGTGAGCGTGAGGCAATGGCCACGTCATGGCGGGAAATCTGCAACTCCTGCCAGTCGTCCTCCCAGGAACCATAGCAGGTCGTGATGTTCTTCAGCTCTTTTTCAGTTGCCTTTTGTTGAAGAATTTCCAGCATCTTGCCGGAAAAATCGAGTCCGGTCACCCGACGTACCATGGGGGAGAGCGGCAGGGTCAGTGTGCCCGGGCCACAGCCGGTATCAAGGATCGACCACTGCGGCCGGGGTTGAAGCAGGCCCAGGAATTTGTCGACATAGATTGAGGAAGAGGTTCGTTTGGCAAACGAGGCAGCTTTTTTGTCCCAGTCGCAAGCCTTTTTTCCCTGCCATGTTTTTTTGTTTTTTTCCTGCTGCCATAAGAGGTTCCAGTCAAGATCTGCGACATTTATGGGGTTCATACGGGGCCTTTTTTGTTAGTACGAAAGGGATAATTACTTAATTCCGGCTTAAATAATTTGACAGAGTGGGCTTGCTATGATTAAAATACTAAATTTTGGTAATGTAAATGGTAAATGCAGTCTCCGCTGTCTTTCCTCCGGTACGTTCCGGCGTTCCTGCAGTCGTGTTGTCATAAGCGCAGGGAGGTTGGGAGCAGTATCTTTCTGATATCCTCGGGAGAAGGAATAAGGCACGGGGCCAGCCGTCTATTGAAAAGTATGAAAGGAACATATCATGAGTAAGAGAACATTTCAGCCCAGTAATATTAAGCGTAAACGAACCCATGGCTTTCGGGTACGGATGAGAACCCGCGCCGGTCAGGCCATAATCAAGCGTCGCCGCGCCAGAGGTCGGAAGCAGCTGTCCGCCTGATGGTACTGGAGCGGTTTATGCTTCCCAAAACCTGTCTGTTAAGGAAAAACGGGGAGTTTGATCGCGTGTACCGCCAGGGGAGAAGACTGCATGGGAAGGGATTTTCTCTGATTTTTACGGCCAACGCAATGGAATATAACCGGTTGGGTATCAGTGTGCAGAAAAAAACCGGCAGGGCGGTCGATCGAAACAGAATCAAGCGCATCATTCGCGAGTCGTTCAGGCTGCATCGGGACAGTTTTCCAGTAAAGAGTGATATCGTTCTGACCGTGCGTCCAGGTTTCTCTCCGGGGTCGCCTGCTGATCTTTTGACCGCCGTGACCGGTCTTATGCAGAAAGCGGGACAGTCTGACTGATGTGCCTTGCCTGCCGGAAAACGACGTTGTCGGTAGCCGCAGAGTCTGCAGGGGTGCGCGCGTTGTTCACCCGTCTGTTTATTCTTCTTGTTCGAGGATACCAATACTTTATTTCTCCCCTTTTCCCGCCTGCCTGCCGATATACCCCAACCTGTTCCCAGTATGCCGTTGAGGCTATTACTCGTTATGGGCCTTTTCGGGGAGCAGCTATGGCCCTGTGGCGATTACTGCGCTGTCACCCCTTTGCCCGTGGTGGGTATGATCCAGTAAAGTAACTGCTGTCGGGTCGTTGCATAGCTTGTTATTTTCAGGTGTCCGGGACGCTTCTGCCCCTGATGCTTTCAGTAGTACTTTTTGTTTGAGTAAAGGAAACCGATTTTATGGATTTATATAGAGCCTTCCTGGCGATAGTCCTTTCGTTCATGATTCTGCTGGGGTACCAGTATTTTTTTGTTAAACCCGTGCCGCCGGCTCCGCAGAACAGTGCCGGTCAGCAGGTAGCCCAGGGACAACCCGATACGGTCGCACCCCAGCCGAAACAGCAGCAGCCGGCTGCAATCACCACCCCGGCGGCCCAGCCCGCTCCGGTTGCAGTCCCCGTTGACCCCAATGCCCGTGACATCACCATTGACACGCCGCTCTATTCTGCCGTCATCAGTGAGCAGGGGGGAGGGTTTAAGCGTTTTGTCCTCAAGAAGTATCGGACCGAAAAAGATGTAACATCCGGAGATATGGAACTGGTCAAGGTCGAGGGCCTTAACCAGTTGCCCATACTGTTCTCCCTTGATAACGGGGCCGGGACCAGCCTGCCGGTCTTCCATGCGGACAGGGAAAAGTTGGACCTGACCGGCGGCAAGGATACGCAAACCCTGACCATGAAGGCGACCCTGCCCGGAGGCCTTGTTCTGACCAGGACCCTGGTTTTTCATGCCGACACCTATGTCATTGATCTGAGCTATCATGTTACGAATACCGGGGGCCAGGCAGTCCGGATTTCCCCGGCCTTAAGCCTGAATAACACTCCCTTTGCCCATGGCAGTTCCACCAGTCGTTACCTGTTCAGCGGTCCGGCAGCCTATGTTGATCAAAAACTTGTTCAGGTCAAAACAAAAAAACTTGCCGAAGGCCCCCAGGTGCTGCAGGGTCAGGTCAGCTGGACCGGCTATGAGGATAATTACTTTATCAATGCCGTGATTCCGCTGACCGAAGGAACGCACATGGTGACCATCGGCGGATCGGCGGATATGGTGCGAACCGTTGTCTCGGAAGGGGCTGTCTCCCTTGAACCCAAGGGCACGGCGACCTATACCTACAAGATGTATTTCGGCCCCAAAAAACTGACCATTCTTAAAACCGTCAATTACAACCTGGCCAAGGCGATCAATTTCGGCTGGTTTGATATGCTTGCCAAACCGATGCTCTGGCTGTTGAACTTTTTCTACGGCTATATCGGCAACTATGGTATTGCCATTATTCTTGTGACTATCCTGATTAAAGGATCCTTCTGGCCTATTACCCAGAAGGGAATGAAGTCGATGAAGAATATGCAGAAGCTGCAGCCCAAGGTCGCCAAGCTGAAAGAAAAGTATAAAGATGACCCGACCAAGATGAATCAGGAAATGATGGCCATGTACAAAACGTACAAGGTTAATCCGATCGGCGGTTGTCTACCGATGATTATTCAGATCCCCTTTTTCTTTGCCCTCTACAGGGTGTTGATGGCGGCGATTGAGCTCAGGCATGCGCCGTTTATGCTGTGGATCAATGATCTTTCCGCACCGGATCGACTGATGGTCGGATTTGATATCCCCTACATTCATGGTATCCCGGTTCTGACGCTGCTCATGGGGGTGTCCATGTTTCTGCAGCAGAAAATGACACCAACCACTGCCGACCCGACCCAGGCAAAGGTCATGCAGTTCCTGCCGGTTGTTTTTACATTTATGTTTTTAAATTTTGCTTCCGGTCTGGTGCTGTACTGGTTCGTTAACAACCTGCTTTCCATTCTTCAGCAGCAACTCATCAATCGGCAGGTAAAGGCATAGGCCTTCACGCGATAGGATTATTTTTATGGCAAAAGGAAAAGACTTTTACGGCAACGAGGTAACCACCGTCATTGAGGAGGCCTGCCGGGAGTTTGGGGTCTCCCAGGAAGAGCTTGATATCGAGGTGCTGGAAACAGGCTCGGCGGGCATTTTCGGCCTGTGTAAGAAAAAGGCACATATTCGGGCGCAGAAGAAAAAAACTGCGGAGACCCGGAAAAAATCGGAGCACCTGGAGCCTGTACAGATAGAGACAGCAGCCCCGCAGAAGAAAAAAAAGGTGCAGGCCGCTCCGGAAAAAGAAAAAGTAAAAGAGAAACCTGCTGACCTGCCCCTGGAGGAGAAACCCCCTGTCGCTGCAGACGCGGAGCCGGAGAAACAACCGCAGGCGAAAAAGGAGCCTGCACGCGGACAGAAACGAAAGCCTGTACAAGAACCGATTGTGCCGCCCTCTGAAGAGGTTCTTGCATTGGTGCGTGAGGATATCTACCGGTTACTTGAACTCATGGGCTATCCCTCTGAGGTTACCTTGACCGTGGAAGATGCTACCCTTAACTGTCATCTGAGCGGTGAACACGAAGAGGCCCTGGTTGGCACTGACGGCCGGACTCTGGACAGCCTGCAGTATCTGCTGCGAAAGATGATGAGCCAGCGGCTGCCCGACCGGATGATGCTTGCCCTTGACGCCGGAGATTTTCGCCGGCGTCGGGCCGAAGAACTCAAAGAACGTGCGCTCCAGTTGGCCCTGGAGGTCAAGGAAAACGGCAAAACCCAGGCCATTCCCGCCTTAAATCCGGCCGAGCGCCGTGTGGTTCATATGATCCTCCAGGAGGATAAGGCGATCCGCAGCCGATCGGTGGGTGAGGGGTTGTTTAAGAAAGTCCTGATCTACAAACCGGGAAAAGGAAATAAATCTTCTTCCCGCAAGCGTAGAGGGCGTCAAGGTGGCCGTTCCTCAGAAAACTGATACCATTGCCGCCGTTGCAACCCCACCCGGCATCGGCGGCATAGGCATTATCCGGATTTCCGGACCGGATGCCCTGCCCATCATGTGCCGCCTTTTTTATTCCCATGGCGGCCATACATCATTTCAAAGTCATAAGCTTTATTACGGTACGCTCCGGAATTCCTCCGGCCGGGTTCTTGATGAGATTCTTGCGGTCTATATGCGTGGCCCGGCAACCTACACCCGTGAGGACGTAGTAGAGCTGCACAGCCATGGCTCCTGGCTGGTGGTACAGGCGGCACTGGCTGAGGTCTATGCCGCTGGTGCCCGTCCGGCCGAGGCCGGGGAGTTTACTAAACGAGCCTTTCTGGCTGGTCGGATTGATCTGACCAAAGCCGAGGCGGTCATAGACCTGCTCCAGGCCAAAACTGACGGAGGCGTTCGGTTGGCCGTCCAGCAGCTGCAGGGAAAACTGCTTGATGAGATTGAGGCGATTCGGGAAGCCCTGGTCCGGATTCTGGCCGTGGTTGAGGTCGCGATTGATTTTCCCGATGATGATGTGGAGATTCTTGATACCAGTCAACTGCTTGCCCAGCTGCAGCAGCAGGTGATTGACCCCATAGAGCGGCTGCTTCGCCTTGCCGATCAGGGCCGGGTTATCCGGGAAGGCATACATGTGGTTATTGCCGGTCGTCCCAACGTCGGCAAGTCCAGTCTGCTCAACGGGTTGTTGAGGGAGGATCGTGCCCTGGTCACAAGTATTCCCGGAACTACCCGCGACACCATCGAAGAGATGATCTCCATTCGGGGCATTCCGGTCCACCTTGTTGATACCGCCGGTATTCGTGCCCATGATAATCAGGTTGAAGAACTGGGGATTGAACGGGCTCGCCGAAAACTGGCCGAGGCCGATCTCGTCCTCTTCCTTGTCGATGCCGGGGAAGGAGTAACCGAGCAGGATCGTGCGCTCTATGAGTCGATACAGGGTCAGGAGCATCTTGTGGTGTTCAACAAGGTAGATCTGGCTGGTGAGGCGCGACTGAGTGCATTGAGCGAAAGCTTTGCACCGTCTGTACTTGTGCGGATATCAGCCCGCAGGCTGGAGGGGCTGGATGACCTGCAGGAGGCTATCTACAGGAAAGTCACCGTTGCAGGCGATGTGAATGAACAGCTTTCCTGTGCGCCCAATGTTCGCCATAAGGCCATTTTGACAGACGCATTTGAAGCCTGCACCCGTCTGCGTATGGCATTTGAGATCCATGAACCGGCGGATCTGCTGGCGGTTGAGTTGCAAACCGCTCTTTCGAGTTTAAGTGATATTGTCGGTTTGACAACACCTGAGGATGTGCTGGAGATGATTTTTTCCGAATTCTGTATCGGAAAATAACCGAGTCGGCGGATTATTTAGCCGGTTCTTTTTTTTCTTTCTGCTCTTTTTTTGCGGAGGCGCCGGACAGGGTCTTTTGGGTTTCGATGCTGGCCGTTTTCTGCTTGCTGGCGGCATGAATCTCTCCCTCCAGAACAGCGCCCGGCTCCACGGTCAGGCTTCCGGCAGTCAGCCGCCCACGGATGGTTGCGGTAGCGTGGGCCGTCACCAGCTTGGCCTGGGTGTTCCCTTCGACCACTCCGTGACAGATCAGGGCATCAAGTTCCAGATCGCCGTTGACCCGTCCCGTCTTGCTGAGAACCAGGTATTCCCCCTGGATATTGCCCTCTACGGTTCCGTCAATCCGGGCCTTGCCTTTAAAAGTTATCTCGCCGGAAATGTGCATTTCTTTGGAGATAAGGCAGGAAATGGCCTCTTTGGAAACCCGGCCGGCCTCCTGTTCTAGCTCGTCCTTTTTATTGAAAATGGCCATTGTTGTATCAGTCGGGAGTTATTTGGCAGGAAGAAGTTTGGCGATCTGCATAAATTTCATGGGATTAACGGTTTTTGTTCGAAAGTGTACCTCATAGTGCAGGTGTGAACCGGTGCTGCGGCCGGTGTTGCCGACCAGGCCGATGTTCTGGCCGCGGACAACTTTATCTCCACTTTTGACCAGCCTTTTGCTGAGGTGAGCATACAGGGTTTCGTAGCCGTGGCCGTGGTTGAGGATAATGTGATTTCCGAACCCTTTGCTGTAGGAGGACAGCCTGACAACCGCATCTCCGGTGGCCTTGACCTTATCACCGGTTCGTCCTTTGAAGTCGATTCCGGCGTGAAAGGCTTTTTTTGAGTTCAGCGGATCAATGCGGCGCCCGTACTTTGAACTTATTTTAGTATTGATCGGTCGCCCGAGAGGGAGCTGTTGAATAAGCGAGAGATACTGGTCGGTTTTGTCGATGAGTTTGTCGCTCAGTTTGGTGTCGGGCTCTATATACGGGCCGCCGCTGTGGCCGGGATCGTCCTGAACTTCGATATTGACCCCGATTTTGTCCATCATTGTTTTGATAATTTTACTGCGTTCGTCAAGCCGGGAGACTTGCGTCTCATAGCGATCTATTATTGCAAGTTTCTCCTGATTGTTTTCGGCCAGTGCCTTTTTTGCCTCGGCCAGTGATTTTTTTAACTGGCCTACCTGGGCAACAAGCTGCTCCTGTTTTCCTACGGTTTTATCCTGCAGAATCTGGCTCAGGGTTGCAACTTTTTCCTGAAGAACAATATTGTTCTTGCGGTGATGCAGGCCGGTTATGGTGCCGGCAAAGAGGAGGACTGCAATAAGGATCGTTGAGAGAATCAGGTTACGAAGGTGCCTTTTCTTCATCATCAGAGTTCGGCCGTTGCCGGATTCACCAGTGATTATGATATGTAAGGTGCTCTCATTCATGGCTATTTTAACAGTTTATTTTCTCAAATGAAAAAAATTATTATCTAATTCGTTTAAATTATTGGAGAATTGTACCCCAGGCGTGGGGAAGTTGCAAGGCTTATGGCAAGCAGGGAAAAGTCGTTGTTCCCCATGCTGTGGGGGGTCGAGTGGGGAATGGACAGGCGAGGTCGGGCCGGTCCACCGGCGACAAACGGCTCAGAAAAGATCAGGCGTTTACCACCGGTGGTCAGGAGAACAGCGGAGTTCAGCTCTGGTAACTGTCGGCAAAAAGCTGTTCAATGGCAGCCTTGCCCTCATCACTGAGGTACCGTGTTCCTGAGCCGACAAAGGTACTGAAGCTGATCTTGGGGGTATCCTCCTGCCAGCTGTCCTCTTGCCAGGTCAGCCATTGGTTCCGGTTCTGGTCAAAGACATGGAGCGGTCGGTTGAACAGCTTGGCCAGTTCGACGGCCCAGCCCGTGCCGCCTTTTACGGAGTTGTCATCCAGGATGGTGCCAATGACAAAGACCTGGTGTCCTTTGTTGACCATATGAAAAATTGACTGCAGGACCCGACGGATTTTTTCAGTTTCATAATAGGTGCGGTTCATCATTCTCGAGGCGATTTCCATGCTGATGTCACCCCGCTGCAGCTCTTCTTCCGAGAGCATGATAGGGTCTTTGTCACGATTGAGCCGATGGCCCTCAAACGTAAAAATCACCTCATTTACCCCGTATTTTTCAGCATTCTCGCCAAAAACGGTTTCCGCTCCTTTGAGGCCGCCATGGAACAGTGTACATTCGTTTGTCTTCATAATTCACCTTTTTGTTTAACTCAGACCTTCTGCCGGCATGTTGCGGCACAGTTCGCCTGGGAAATGGTTTGTGCTGAGTACTTCCCTCATCTCTCAATAGCGGTTAGTCGTCGACTTTTCAAGATTTTTCGATTTTTTATCCAAAATCGTCCATAGAGAGCTACCGCTTCAGCTTATGGCTTCCTTGGAAAATTGTATTTTCGCCCAACCTCTGCGTTATGTTCAAAATTTTATCCTCGGAATATCGACTATATGCCTGTGGTAAAATTTTGTGCATGTCTCGGAGTCTCCGCTTACCTGATCTTGAAAGAAAATCCTAATTGTTCAAGGCAACCTTATTTTAATGGTTCGAAGTCTATGCTCTCTCTTGAGGCTGCGCCTTGGACCCTCGGTCCGGTCATGGTGGTTTATCAGGGGAACTGGTCAACATTGTTGCCATTACTTTGTTGCCTTGAAAAAAATACGCCAGGGGGCTGGGTATCCTTCGATCGTCCGGCCGGGATCCGTTGCATCGATAAAATCATCATAGGATTCAAAGACCATCCACTCGGTTTGTCGCTGTTCCCGGTTGCTCATCGGGTGCATGCAGAACTGCTGCACGGTGGAGAACCCACATCGACTGAGCCAGTTGTTCAAACAGGATGCTGTGGGCACAAACCATGTACCCGGTACCTTGGCATAGGTTTTTTGTGGAAACAGGGCTACGGACTCCTGACCGGGAATGGCCTGGGATTCAATGATAACGGAGCCTCCGGGCTTGAGAGCGGTGTGGATATCTCGAAGCGAGTCGATGGGCGATTGCCGGTGGTACAAAATTCCTAAACAGAACAGGACATCGAAACAGTCGGGAAAGAGCGGTAAGTGTTCAATGCCGAGCAATTCAATCCGCAGATTCTTCAGGTCTGCAAAACTGTTCAAGGTTTTAAAGGTATAGTAATGCTGGACGTAGGGCTCAAAGCCGAGCACGAATTTTGGCTGATGTGGCACCATGCGGAACATGTAATAGCCGTTGTTGCAGCCGATGTCGCCGACGATCTTACCGGTAAGGTCGGGGAGCTCCGGCAATATTCGGTTCCACTTGAGTTCACTGCGCCACTCTGCATCAATGTCGATGTCAAAGAGACGAAAAGGTCCCTTGCGCCAGGGCATGAATCCACGCAGAACCTCAAGAATGTGGTTGTGATCTTCCGGGCTGACCTCCTCTTTTGCGCCGATGGTCACAACATCACTGTTGAAATCACTGTGGAGGGCTCGGATATGCTGAACCGATTTGAAGGGCAGGCGGTAGCGGAGGAACCCTTTTTTGCTCTGTCCGGCCCAGGCCTGTTTTTTCTCGAGGACACTGTGCAGGGCTTGCAGGTCGGCGGTGGGAAAGAGTGCTGTGTAATCCATCGCTTATTTTGAGGATGCAGTCCGGGCAGCCAGGACGGTGTCTTTCAAGGCGACAATGGAGGCAAAGTTAAACCATTTACAGAAGATTTCCACATGGGAAAAACCGGCCAGGCTGAGCAGTTCAATGTTTTCCTCTACCGAGAAGGGGACCAGTACGTTTTCCAGAGCCTCACGTTTGGCGGCAATTTCGAGTTCCGAATAGCCCTGCTGGCGCTTGAAATCGTGGTAGATGTCTATAAAACTTCTATTAAAAGGGCCTTTTGGCAGAATTTTTTCACTGATGATGAGCATGCCGCCTTCGGGCAGAGCCTGAAAGAACCGCTGCACAAGGGCTTGGCGAACCGGTGGGCGGGTAAACTGCAGGGTGTAGTTGCAGAGAATCACATCTGCTCCCGGAAGCGGGCAAGTGCTGATGTCACCCTCTTTAAATGAAAGAGCATCGATTTTCGAAAACATGGCCGCCTTGCGTCGGGCCTTGGTCAGCATGGCCGGTGCATTATCAATGCCGATGAGCCGCAGAGATTTATGGTCCAGTCTGCGTGAGAGTTCCAGCAGGGTCGTGCCGGTGGAACAGCCGAGGTCGTATACGGTCAACTGTTCCTGTTGCTTCTGATTGAGCAACCGTGCGACTCCGTCAATAACCGTGGAGTACAGGGGGACCGAGCGGTTGACCATGTCGTCGAACACTTCGGCAACCTGATCGTTGAACGAGAAATCTCTAGTTGATTTAGTCTGTTGGTAAATTGTATCTCTGTTCATAAAAAGAATATTTTTTTCAAGACCTCGGTTGAGGGAGCCGTCATCAATGACGGTCACTGTAAAATAGGCTTGCCATCTTAGCAAACTCTAAGTATAAATTTTTTGTTAAGGGAAAAAAGAAAAAGGTACTTCTGCCGGGGTGCTGAATAACAGTGGAATACAGGGGAGGGCAGCATGGGAAAGAAATTTTGGGCAAATCTGGCATTATGCGTTGTGATTGGCGGTCTTTTTACTTTTGCAGTCACCAATATCAGTTCGGCATTAACTCCAAAAGGGCTTTTTGTCACCGATCCGAAACCCCCTGCTGAGATTGCAGCCCTGATGCCTGAAGTACAACTGGTCAACTATAGGTTATCCGAAAGCCCCGGCCGAATGGTTCAGGCGGATTTTGTGGTCCGGAACAGCAGCGACCAGGATGTAAAAAATCTCAAAGTTCTGTGTGAATTTTACGGGGCCGACGGGAAATTCCTGGATCGTAAGACTTGGCTGCTCAGTGGGAAAATACCGGCCGGTGAGACCATGCAGCACAATTCGCTCAATGAGCGTTTTGTCAATACCCGGGCCAAGGGTTTGCAGTGTTCTCTGGTGGATTTTGATATTGTGAAAGCCCCTTCATTTGTTCTGCACCGGGCAAGCGGCGGCCATGGCGGTCTGGAAGGAGAAGGCGGGCATGGTGCGGCACCAGCAGAAGGCGGTCATGAAGCAGCTGCGGAACATTGAGTTTTTTGAATTTGAAGACAATATGCGGGGCATGACCAATGGGCATGTTCCGTATTTTTTATACTCTTTTATAATTTCGGGTTCCCTCTTCACCGTGTGCTCCACCGGCGATGGAGTAAGGGCTCGCTCATAAATAACTTAGCATTCTGAGGCGCATTCTGAACATGTAGAAAAGCGATCTTCAATTATGCAATCCTCGACGTAGCCCTGCTACGCCTGCGGTTGCATGCAATCAGATCACTTCTCTAAATGTCCACATTACACCTCATCTCTACTAAGTTGTTTTTGAGCGAACCCTAAGGAATCCTTTGAATTCTATCTGTTAACTCTTTCTATGGCATCTGATAAAGTTCATTTTGATGAAATCTTCAGCAAGTACCGGTCTGATCCCTATGATTATGTGGACATGTACGCTGTGCACGCCGGTGAGATCCGTTTTCTTGTTGATGTCGATGCCGAGGTAAATGGTGTCAGCGGGAAGTGGCATCATATCCCCGGCTCCGGCCTGTATGAGATTACCCGTGAGCGTAATCCCAAGGTGATAACCTCTAAGACCAACGGTACGGTCTCTTTTATCAACCAGGAGGCCGACGGACAGTTTGTCGAGGCCGGGACCCGATTGCTGACCATCCGTCATCCGTTAAAGAAAAAAGAGATTATCGAGTCCATTCTTCAGGAGGTTCTCTATCTCTTTCCTGCTCCGGAACGGGCCCGCTATTATTTTTCCATGGATATCCAGTCGAGGATCGACCAGAAGGGTGCCCGGTCAATTTTTATCAAGCCTGGTGATGAAATCATCACAATGTCGTTGATGAAAAGAGATACCCCGGTCTATTACAACGGTGAACCCGGAATCCTCCATTCTATTTATTTTAAAGCCGGCGACAGTGTTGACCAAGGGGTTCCCCTGATCGGGGTCTGTCCGGAAGATAAACTCGCAGTTGTCCAGAAAATCATCACCAGGGTCAAAGCCGAGTGGGAATAGAGGCTGCCTGAGCTCCGATGCTGTAAGCAATCACAGGCACCGCATCTTTGCACGATCGCTCCTTACCGCATAGAGGGGCTATAGCGACAAGGAGCGCTTGCACAAATCTACGGCACCTGTGACCCTTACAAGTTTGGAGTAAATGAAACGCGTGGTTATCACCCCTGTGATCGGTTACCCGATGCTTTCCCATTCCTCCATTTGCCGTCTTGCCCGGGAAACCTCGCAAGCGACCGTCTATGGAACAGAGACGACCGAGCGCATCCTTCGCTATGGTGCGCCCATGGGCTGCCGAATCGAGCATCATTCCCGCCTGAGCCGGTGCATGGCTCGGCTGCGCAATCTTGTCGCTGAAAGTTCCTCAACTTCGTCCATAGCCACGGGAACCGTGGTCCGGGCCGATGAACTCAGTGACTCAAGTGGTCGTTTCGACCGCTCCTGGCATGCTCCGTCCGGCGGACTCTATCTCGCCCTTGTCTGGGCTGACACCTTCCTGCCTGAGTTCAGCCGTCTGCTGCCCCTTGCAACCGGAATCGCCTGTTGTGAAACCGTCAACTCCTGCGGGGTGGATGCCCGCCTCAAGTGGGTAAACGATGTCCATGTGCAGGGTGAAAAAGTGGCCGGTATCCTCAGTGAGATGTTGATCGGCCCGGATGATGAACGTTTTCACCTGATCGGCATCGGCATTAATGTTAATAACACGAT
>VAPL010332094.1_pt1 | contig 13838 bp, 17 predicted proteins | sample 3395061 | NCBI WGS metagenome assembly VAPL01 (sample SAMN08290444, study PRJNA428436) | hydrothermal vent metagenome | isolation source: Deep-sea hydrothermal vent chimney 2 | place: Pacific Ocean: Juan De Fuca Ridge | depth 2182 m m | reverse complement strand
GGCTGTTGGCCCCTTGCAAGGAACAGCAGGTCGTCGACGAGGGCACTTGCCCGGTCGAGTTCTCCGAGCGCGTCGTAAAGGATGTCGTCTGCGTCGGGCCCGGTACGCAGCTCGACGGCGGCGCGAACCCCGGTGAGCGGGCTGCGCAACTCGTGGGCAGCGTCGGCGACGAACCGCCGGTTCGCTGCCACGGCAGACTCGAGCCGGTCCAACGTTGCGTTGAGCGTCACTGCAAGGGCCTCGAGTTCGTCGCCGCTCTCTGTCACCGGCACACGGCGAGTCAGATCGGTTGCGGTGGTCGCTGCGAGCTCACGGCGCATCGCCTCGACGGGACGAAGGGACCGGGTCACGAGCCACGCGGCGCTCACCGACGCCGCCACAGCTACGGCCACCGCAGCGAGCAGTATCCACAGAGATCTTGCAGCCACGTAGCTCCACCACGACGGGACCTGGATCCCCACACCGATGGTGGTGCACACGTCGGAGTCGAAACACGACGTGTACGCCGTTGCCCACGGTGACCCGTCGATCTCGATCTCGGCAACGGAGATGAACTCACCGGTCGGATCGGGGTACGCGGCGGCATCGTCGATGATCGTCCCCGCAACGACGTCGTTGAACGCATCGCCCGAGACAGCCACGACGGTGTCTCCGTCGATCGCTATGGCAAACGCACCGTCACCGATCGGTGCGAGAACGACGTCGCCGTCGACGACGTCGACGAGTTCGATCTGGTCGAAGAGCAGCAACTCTGCACTGTCGAAGATACGGCCCTGGTCTGCTGCCCAGATGCTGGTCACCACCACGACGCCGGCGAGCAGGGTCACGACGGCTGCACCGACCCCTACGAGGGTGGCGATCTTCCTCTGCAACGAGGGGGCCGCCCTACCCGCCATCGGCCCGTACCCGGTAGCCGAACCCTCGCACCGTCTCGATGGCGTTGCGCCCGAACGGCTCATCGACCTTGCGGCGCAGGTACCCGACGTACACCTGGATCACGTTGGTATCGAGGAAACCGTCGGACCACACGTGGTCGAGGAGGTCCTGTTTGGCGATCGGCTCACCGACCCGATGCATCAGGTAGCGCAGCAACGCGAACTCTCGTGGTGTCAGCTCGATGACTTCGTCGCCACGCCGACACGTCCGCTCGGCCGGGTCGAGTTGCAGGTCCCCTGCCACGAGGACGGGAGGGCGGGTCTGTGGGCCGCGTCGGATCAGTGCCCGGACACGGGCGAGAAGCACGGTGAGGGAGAACGGTTTGGTCATGTAGTCGTCGGCGCCGGTGTCGAGGCCTTCGGCCTGGTCGAACTCGCCGTCTTTGGCGGTCAGCATCATGATCGGTGTGGCAACACCCGCTGCCCTCAGTTCGCGGCATACGACGTAGCCGTTCTTGCCGGGGAGCATGAGGTCGAGGAGGATGACGTCGTAGTCGTTCTCGAGGCCGTGCCATAGCCCCGCGTCCCCGTCGAGCGCGACATCGACCGCGTACCCTTCGGCTTCGAGCGCCTCTCTCAGGCCACGGGCGATCAACGGTTCATCCTCGACAACGAGCACTCTCATGGCGATGATGGTTGCATCTGGGCCACCGGGGTGCAATGTGACGCTCTCAGCGTTCTCTCAGTGTCTCTGTGCGTTTTCACAGAAGGGCTATGCCATGTTGGGGGAAACGACCGAGAGCCCACGAAGGAGTAGCTGTGATCGAACCCCCATCGAACGTGCCGGAGGGTGACAAGCCGAAGGCGGCGTGGAGGACTCTGCTCGGTGTCGCCGTGCTCGCCACCGCACTGGGTGTCGTTGGCACCCTCGCTGTCGTGACGATCACCGAGCGGGCGGGAACGTCGGCACCTGCCAAGACGATGAGCCAGACAGCGCTCGCCGAGGCCCCCGTCGAGGAAGTGATCGCACCTGAGGACGTCACTACGGTGGCCCCCTCGACAACGACCACGCTCGCTCCCGTACAAGAACCGGCGGCACCGCCCACCATCGACGATCCGGGTGTCGACGATCCGGGTCTTGACGATCACGGCATGGAGTTCGCAGAACCCGACCCGTTGGCGACGTTCAACGTTGCAGGCGACCGCCTCGTCGTCGAAGGGGCCTCCCCCGAACTCGGCGAGCGGGCTGCCACGGTGTGGAACCGATTCGTCCAGCTCGTCCCCGTCGAAGAGCGTTTGATGGTCTCGGCGTTCGAGCTGATGGACGCCGGATACGAAGGGGCACACGTGTACCCCACCGACGACGACCCGACCCGGTGGGTCCTCGGCGTCTCCGAAGGCCTCGGGAGAGACCTCGATGAGACGCTGCTGCACGAGTGGGGACACCTCGTCACCCTCTCGGCAAGCGAGGTCCCCCCGAACCCCAACGCCTTGGGGTGCAAGACGTACTTCACCGGTGAGGGATGTGCCCTGCCCGAGAGCACCTTCGCCCGTTTCGTTGCAGCGTTCTGGCCACAGGACCTGATCGACGAGGTCGAGGGCATCTACCTGATCGAGGATGAAGACGAGTACTTTGACGCCATGGACGCGTTCCTTGCCGAGCATGAGAGCGAGTTCGTCACCGAGTACGCAGCCACGAACCCCGGCGAAGACCTCGCCGAGACCGTTGCTGTGTTCATCCTGACGGATCGACCCGATGGGGACGAGGTGCGTGACGCCAAGGTGCTGTTCTTGTGGGACGACCCGAACTTTGTCACCCTCCGTGAACGTATCCGGGGGAACCTGTGACCGATGGCGGTCGGCCGGCACGAGGTGTGTTCAGCTGAGCGTGTCGCGTTCGCGCCGGTACACGACACCGATGACCCCCGCAATGGCGAACAACGCGAAGCCTGCCCCGTAGACGGGCCAGTTCGGACCCTCCGAGAGGTTCCTCCCCGGCGCCTCGACGACGACGGACACCACGTCGAGGTAGGTCTCTCCCTGACGGCCCGGGTCGTGATACCGCCAGATGCCGGTCAACGCGACGACGGGTCCGAGCCTGCGGTACCGGCCGGGCGGGTCGAGCTGACGTCCGATCTCGCCAGGCATGCGCACACCGATGCCGATGTTGGGACCGCGCAGCGGCCCACCGTCGACGATCGGCCGGATCGCGTACGAGTCTCCGTTGAGCTGTGTCCACATCGTCCCGTCGCTCCGGAAGCCGTAGTCACCGATGAGTTCACCGATCACCGTCACTTCCTGACCGGCGTACACCTCGGCGTCCTCGAGAAGCTCGACGACGGACACCGTCACGGCCTGTGCCGGGGCCGCCAGGGCGACGAAGGCACCGACGAGCATGGCGGCGACGAGCATGACCCGGATCCGCATCATCGGCCCTTCACCAGCGAGTAGAGGAACCCGATGAGGACGAACACTGCAACGAACTCGAGACGGCCGAGGTACATCTGGATGATGTAGGTGAGCTTCAAGAGGGCAGGCATCGAAGGGCTCGTCACCCCAACGGAGAGCCCGACGTTCGCCCCGGCGCTCACCGACTCGAAGAGGGCCTGCTGGAGGGGCACACCGTACCCAATGGCAACGCCCGCCCCGGTGAGGAACAGGGCGACGAACAGGAGTGCGACGATCATCGCCGAGCGGGCCACCTCAGGCGTGAGCCGGTGACGCCCGAACTGGTAGTAGCTGGTGTCGACGAGCGCACCCTCAGGGAGGAGGTCGCCTCTGACCTCGTCGCCGACTGCGCGGACGATCAGCCCGACACGCATCGCCTTGACGCCACCGGCCGTCGAGGACGCCATGCCACCCATCCCCATCGCGATCGCCATGCCGCCGAACGCCAACCCGGACCATGCAACGAGTTCGGACGCCGGGACCGTCGCGAACCCCGTCCCCGTGTGTGCGGAAAGGATCTGGAAGAAGCCCTGACGGGACAGTCCGGCCACCGAGGAGTACATCCCCATCGCTGCGAGGCCGACGATGGTGAAGGCCATCGTGAGGAGGAAGGTCGTGAGGATCGTTCGTGTCTCGAGGTTCTTGAGCAGCGACAGCCTCGAGGGCCGGTCCCGCTCATCGATGTCGTAGGCGACCTTCCGGCGTTGGAGACGCTTGTCTGACCTGCTCCACAGACGGAAGTGGAACCCGAACGACAACGCCCCTGCCACCATGAGGACGGCGGTGACCCCTTCAAAGATGCCAGAGTGGTAGTAGCCCAGGCTGGTGCTCTGGGGGGAGAACCCCCCGGTGTCGAACGCTGCGAAGAAGATCATCAGGCCGTGGAACAGCGACCGCTCCCAGGCAAAGCCGAGGACGAACCTGGCAACGAGGCCGAGGGCGACGACGCCGACGACGAGGTGGAGCACCGACACGGCCCAGATCACCCGAGCGGTCGACTGGACCGATGGGAGGACCCGGTCGTCACGGCCTTCACCCTGGAACAGGGTCGTCATGCCGCGTCCTGCGAAGAGAACGAGGGCGGCGATGATGATGCCCTGGCCGCCGAGGAAGTGCAGGAGGTGCCTCCAGAAGTTCAACGACGATGCGAGGTGGTCGAGGTCCTGGACGAGGGCAAGGCCGGTCGTCGTCAGACCCGACATTGCATCGAAGTACGCGTCGAGCGGCGAGCCGTAGTGTCCCGAAAGCGTGAACGGGATCGACCCGACGGCCGGCACGATCAGCCAGGTGAGGGCCACGACGACCATCCCGTGGCTCCAATCGAGGTGCCGCTGGTCCGACTTGATCTTGGACGTCGGGGGCAGGCTCACACGGATCAGGGTCACACCGAGCAACGCGAAGAAGCCCGCCATGAGGATGAACGATCCGAGCGGGTTCCACTCCCGTGTCAGGAGCGCCCACACGATGGGGATCCCCGACGCTGCGGTGACGACGAGGAAGATCCGTCCGAGGGCTGCACCCACCGTTCTGAGATCGTCTGTCGCTGGACGGATCAGCATGTCAGAACGCCCAGAGTGCCAGTGCCGCGACGGCGACGCCGATGAGTAAGAGAACGACCACGATCAGGGCTTCGAGGAGGAACAGCACGATGCCGTCGACGGGGTTCGGGACCCACACCGGTGTCGAGCGCTCACCTTTGCGGCTCATGTGGAGTGCTTGTCCGTGCAGCAGAACTCGACGAGCAGGTCGCTCGCCCGATCGACGAGACTGGTGGCAACGATGCGGTCACCGGGCCGGATCATGGTCGGTCCCCTCGGTACGATCAGCTCACCGGCACGCTCGACGGCAACGATGACGGAGAAGGGCGGCACGTCGATGTCCTGGAGTGCCCGCTCGGTGAACGTCGGGCCGACCTCGAACTCGGTCACCGACAGCTTGCCGTGGGCAAGGAGCACCGTCGCCTCGAGAACGTCGACTTTGAGATCCCGCTCGAGGACCCCCACCATGAGGTCGGTGACGCCGACCGTGTTGATCCCGAGGGCGTTGAACGTCGGGGAGTTCGTCGGGTCGTTGAGCCGTGCAAGGACTTTCGTCACACCCAGGGTCCGGCCGAGTTGGGCTGCAACGAGGTTGACGTCGTCTTTGCCCGTTACGGCAAGCAACCAGTCGGAACGGTGTACGTCGGCTCGTTTGAGGAGTTCGACGTCGGTGCCGTCCCCCTCGAAGACGATGACACCGGTCTCGCCGACGACCTTCATCGCGACGTCGCGTCGCGGTTCGATGACGGTGACCGTGTGATCCGAGCGTGCGAGCTTGCGGGCCAGGTACGAGCCGACCTTGCCGCCGCCGATGACGAGCACCCTCATCTCAGCTCCGGCTCCACGTCGATGAGGTACTTGCCGACCTTGCTCGTCGTCCCGTGCTTCGCCGCGGCAACGACGAGGTCCTCTTCGCGCAGCACGGTGTCGGGCTCGGGGATGAACGTTCGCCCGTCGCGCATGATCGCTGCGACCCTGAGGCTGCCGTGGATCTCGAGATCGGAGACCTTCATCCCTTCGGCCTCCGCAGAGAGTTGCATCTCGACGATCTCGATGTCCCCCGTCGAGAAGGTGACGTGGTAGTCGAACTCGGATTCGACGAGCTGCTCATGAATGACGCGTGACACCAGGTGCGCTCCGGCAACGTAACGAACGTTGAGGGCCCGGTACACCTCGGCACGGGCAGGATCGTCGAGGCGGGCGATCGTCTTGGGGACACCGAAGACTTCCTTGGCGACCTGGGCAGCCATGACGTTGGCGTTGTCGTTGCTGGTCACTGCAACGAAGGCGTCTGCAAACTCGATGTCTGCGGCCCGCAGTGTCCGCACGTCGTAGGCGAGGCCGACCTCGGTCCGTCCATTGAACGCAGCGCCGAGCCGGGCGAGCTTTTCGGGTACCTCGTCGATGACGGACACGTCGTGCCCGCCCTCAGAAAGGGTGAGTGCGAGATCGGAACCGATCCGGCCACAGCCTGCGATGACAACGTGCATCCCCTCAGGCTAATCAGCTGCAGGTCCCGATTCGCTGATACAGCTTCCAGGGAGCAACGACCGCTACGCTTCCCACCGATGTGGTTCCGAGCTCGTTCCCTTGCCGTCGTGACGGCTGCCGTCCTTGTGGTGTCTGCGTGCACCTCTGGGGCGACCGACGATCCGGCGACACCCGCCGAGCCGACCTCCACCTCCTCGTCGACCTCCACGTCGTCATCGACGACGACCTCGACGGTTCCGCCAACCACGACGACGGAGGCGCCGCTCGCCGTCGTCTCCGTCACAGGGGACGTACCCAACGAGCTCTCGACAGCCGCAGCGGTGTTCCTGTCCGCCGTCCAGGACCCCAGGAACGAAGCAGGCGACATCGACCCGGCACTCCTCGGACATCTCGCACCGGCCGAAGGCGAACTCGCCGATGGTTACACCGCCACGGCAACGACCCAGGAACTCTCCACGGGTGGGTCCGTGGGGGTGATGACCCTCGACTCGGGTGACCTGCTGCTCCTTGCAGATGAGGGCTCCGGGTGGAACGTTGTTGGCGCCGACCTGGCATCGCCCGACGTTGCACCGTGGTACGGAGCGTCCCCGAGGCGGATACTCGTCCTCGGCTCGGATGCACGTCCGGGCGCTACCCCCGGGGTGAGTCGCATGGACTCGATGCACATCGTCACCGCCGTCCCCGACCAGGCGGCCGGAACGATTCTCGGGTACCCGAGGGACAGTTGGGTGAGCACCGACTACGGCGAGATGCGCATCAACGCCCTCACGGCGTCGCGCCGTGGACCCGACGCGCTCTTCTCGTTCTTCACCCAGAATTGGGAGATACCGCTCGACGGCTACATCCTGACCGCGTTCTCGGGTTTCGAGCGCCTCATTGCGGCAACGATCGGCCGGCTGCTGATCGTCCTGCCACGCTCGGTCCCGTCACTGAAGTACTGGCCCGGATTCCGCAAGGGGGAACAGCGCCTCACCCCGGAACGGACACTCGACCTTGCCAGGACCCGTAAGGGTGTCCCCGGTGGTGACTTCACCCGGTCGTGGAACCAGGGCCTCATCATGCTTGCGACGCTCACGATGCTTCAGCAGGGCTCGATCGACGATGTCCCGCTGCTCATCGGGGAGCTGGTCAAGTACACGGACACGAACCTGACCCCGACGGATCTCATCCAACTCGGTGCAGCGGCCTTCATCCTCGACGTCGGCAAGATCGACAACGTCGTCCTCCCTGGGACGCTCGGGCGGGCAGCCGGGGGCGCCTCCGTCGTCTTCCTCGATCCTGAGGCAGAGGGCATCGTCGCCGACGTGGTCGACGACGGTCTGCTCACCACTCCCGACGAGTAGCGGACGATCAACCCCGACCGTATCGTGGCCCGGTGCACGACAAGCCTTCACTTTCACAACGAGGATCGGCCCTGACGGCCCACTCGCCCATGCCCGTCTACATCGCCGAGCACTTCGAACGCTCGGTCGACGTCGACCCTTCCGACCCGGACCGCTACATCGGGCTCGCGATCGCAGAGAACAAGCTCGTCTGGGATCTTCTCGAGCCGATGGTCAACCGGAACCGGCACGTCCCCGAGTACGCCTCCGGATACGACGCCATGGCAGGTTCCGAGGTGTTCCGGTCCCGGATCGCAGCCTTTGGGTCCCGGCATCTGTGGGGTCGCACCGTCACCGCCGATGAGGTCGTCACACTCGCAGGGGCGGGGAGCATCCTCGAGACGCTGTTCTACGCCATCGGGGACCCCGGCGACGGTGTCCTCGTGCCGACCCCGAGCTACGCAGGGTTCTGGATGGACATCGAGACACGGGACGAGATGAAGGTCGTGCCTGCCCACATGTCCGCCGACGACGGGTTCCGTCTCGACGCTGAGATCCTCGGCCGTGCCTACGACACGGCAGGTGTGCCCGTTGCGGCCCTGCTGCTCACCAACCCGTCGAACCCGACCGGTCGGATCTACGCCGATGACGAGATCCGCGGTGCGATCGCCTGGGCGAGGTCGGTGGGGATCCATGTGATCATCAACGAGATCTACGGGCTGTCCACTCACAGTGATACACCGTTCACGCCCGCAGGAACCCTCGTGGACGTCGACGACGACCTGGCCTTCGTCTGGGCGTTCAGCAAGGACTTCGCGATGAGCGGTTTCCGCTGCGGCGTGCTCACGACAACCAACGACGATGTGCGTAGCGCGGTCTCGGAACTTGCCTACTGGTCGGTCGTCTCTGGCGACACGCAGCACCTGCTCGGATCGATGCTCGCCGACGAGGACTGGACCGGGTCGTACCTCGCCGGGATGCGTTCACGGCTCAGGCGGTCCTACGCCGCTACGACCGGGGCGCTCGAGCAGGCGGGTATCCCCTACGTCCCGGGCGACGCCGGCCTGTTCCTGCTCTTGGACATGCGGGGGTTCCTGCCCGAACCGACATGGGAGGCCGAGGCCGCCCTGTGGCGCACGATCCTCGAGGAGGCCAACGTCAACGTCACTCCGGGTTCGGCATGCCACATCGGTGAGCCCGGGTTCCTCCGCCTCTGCTTCGCCCAGGAGCAGCCCGACGTCGTCGAGATGGCCATCAAGCGGATCGCCCAGATCCTCCCCCGGGCCTGACCTCCGCCCCCCCCCCCTCCTCCGTCCCCCCCCGGGCGGGAGGACGGGCGAGTCCTCGAGCCAGGAGGGTGAGAACCTGAGCCTCACGGGAGCGCACAAGCCCCCGTCCCTCCTGTCGGGCTCAGCAGTCGAGGCTGTCTCGCAGCGTGCGACAGGCTTGTGCCATGCGAGGTGGTCCAAGGGTCGTGATGCGTCTCCGCAGCGCAGTGCGGGGCAGCGTGTGGAGGTTGTCGAAGTTGGCAACGCACACCGTGGGCACACCATCGGCTTCCGGTGTCAGTTCGAGTTCGGATACGACACCGCGCACGGTGCGTGTGAGTCCAGCAACGACGACCGAGCCGATGCGGTCAGCGACAGGGTCCCGTGTCAGGATCAGAACCGGGCGATCTCCTCCCGGTGTCGCTGCGAACCAGATCTCACCCCGTCGCATGAGCCCACTCTGACCAATCCTCTGCGGGACCCCAATCGGCGATCAGCCCGAGTGTCTGTTCCTCTTCAGTGGCGGGACTCGCGATCCATGCTGCAACGTCATCTTCTGCGCGGAGGCGGACGAGGCGACGGCGAAGGGCATCCCGAAGGAGTTCGGAGAGCGGCACACCGAGCCGGTCTGCCCACACCTGGGCTTCTCCAGCATCTTGGCTATCGATACGGAAACTCAACATTGTCATACAGCAAGCATATCTTGTATGACATCCGACAACAAGAGGCCCACCAACACTCCTCACGGACCGAGGAGGGCTGTCGGTGCGAACGTGGCGCGTGACGTTGCCCTGACGGTGACCGCACCGATGCCGATGATCGATACCGATCTCGTGACGGTCACGACGACGGTCCTCGTGTTCCACGACCGGTCGATCGGGCACCGGCAGGAAACGAGCGTGGCGCCGTTGGCTGCTGCGAACCGTGCTGCCTCCTGGCCCGGTGTGCCTGTGGCCCCGAACGCCAGGAAGGTGACCGGCGCCGCTGCAAGAGCGGCAGCGTCGGCTGCGCCGGCAGCCTTCGTGTACGCCCCGACGCCCGACCCGACCGCGGCAACAGCGATGATGAGCAACACGACGATCGCTACAAGAGCGACCCCGAGGCCGACGGAGCCTGTCTCAGCGCTCCACACGCATCGAAGCGTTCGCGGACAGTTCAATGGGGAACCCACCGAAGATCGGGGCAGCAACGTTGTGGCGCAGGCGGATGGTGACCGTTGCACGTTCACCGACCATTGCCGGGCGCGACACCGAGATGCGTGCAGACGAGCCTGCCTCCCCGAGGCTCTGCTTCGCTGCACGAACGGCATCCGCCGTGTCGGGGGACGCTGCAGCAGCCCGTGCCCCCTCGCGTGCAGCGTGGAGGAGCTGGATCTCGGAGCGTGCCACGACGGCGACCTCGACGAGGCCGAAGAGCAGTGCAAGGACGAGCGGCAGGACGAGCGCAAACTCCACGACGGCCGTGCCCCGCTCCATCACGCACCGTTTGCAACGGAGATGACCTTCTCCATCACCGTGTTGAAGAACGTCGGCAACATGTCCGTGCTCGACGCCCAGGTGATCAGGGCGAGGGCCACAACGGCGGCTGCGACGAGGACGAGTGCGTACTCGGCGGTGGCCTGCCCTTCCTCTCGTAGGTGGCTGATGTCCATGTGGATGCTCCTTGGTGCTCGACGGCGGCCGGCCGCCACGGTGGGAGGTCATTGGGTGAGTTGGCTGAGGCCCGAGACGATCGTCGGGACGACCGCAACGAGGATGAACCCGGGAAGGATCAGGAACGCCATGGGGAACAGCAGCTTGACGGGGAGCTTCTCGAGCCGCTCCGCAACATCGGCCGCCTCGTCCTCACGGGCTCTGTGTGCAAGATCTGCAAGCGTCACCGACAGGGACGCCCCGGTCGCTGCCGAGCGGTGTGCAGCGTTGAAGGCGTCGGCGAGGGGGCCGTCGTCGAGGTCGTGCCCAAGGCCGGCATCGACCCGCCGCACCGCTTGGTCGAGGGTTCCCGCGGTCGGTTCAGCAACACGGCGCGCCGTGAGTGCCACGGCGCTCGTGAACGCAAGGCCAGACGTGGTGGCGAGCGCCATCAGGTCCAGTGCCAGGAGCACGTCGGAGGTGGCGTCCTGTTCGCGTCGCCGCCGGCGTCTGATCTCCCTCCAGCGACCGGCGCCGAACGCCGCGGCACCGATGGTGACGGCGGCCAGCGGATGGATGAGGAGAAGTCCGATGGTGACGCTGCCAAGAGCAACCCTCCGCTTCGGAGTGAGGAAGCCGACCAGGACCCCGACGGCGCCCGTGGCGAGCATCATGAGTACCTCGAGGCAACGAGGAGAACGGTCGCGACCCCTGCGATCTGGAGGCCCGCTCCCACGACGATCGGCACGACGACGAGCGGGCCACCGTCACCGGGCACACCCCGGAACGCGACGAGCGCGACGGTGACCACGAGTGGAGCGATACCGACGACGGCTGCAGAGAACCTCGCCTGTGCTGTTGCGATGCGTCGCCTGCGGGTGATCGCCTCGGTTGCCCGTGCACGGTCGGTGAGCATGTAGAGGGTGGGAACGAGCGACGACCCGGTCTCTTCGGACAGGTCACAGACTGCAGCGAACGCCTCCCCGTTGGTCGGCAACGCATCACGCAGCGACTCCCCCACCTGTCCCATGGGCATCCCCGAGTTGCACAGTCTGCGTGTCAGTGCCCCAACGACGTTGCCATCACCCCCGGCAACAGCAGATCTGAGAGTGGCACCCGAGGAAACGACCGCGGTGACGTCGGTGAGGAACGACACCTCGACGTCCCGTTCGGCTCTGTTCCTGTGATGCCGCGCCGCCACGGCAACACCGACGAGGGCAACGGTGCCGGCAACGGGTTGCACGGCAAGGACCCCGAGGGCACCGACGACCGTTGCCGGTGCACCGATGGCTGCGGTGATCGCGACGATGACCCAGATCAGCACCGGTACACCTCGACGAGGGACCCGTCACGTCGTTCGTGGATCGAGCGCACGAGCCGGCCTGTCTCTGTGCGTGCCATCACGACGACGACATCGATCGCCGATCGCACCTGCTCGATGAGTGTCTCTTGGGGAACACGCTCGGGGGCCATCGTTGCGAGCGTCACGAGCCTCGAGATCGCCTCGTCGGCGCCGTTGGCGTGGATCGTCGACATCGACCCTGCGTGGCCGGTGTTGAGGGCCTGGATCATGTCGAGCGCTTCTGCTCCGCGCACTTCGCCGACGATGAGGCGGTCCGGGCGGAGCCGCAGGGCGTGACGCACGAGGGAGCGGATGGTGATCTCCCCTGCACCCTCGACGTTGGGTGGGTGTGCTTCGAGGCGTACGACGTGGCCGGGTATCGACAGTTCGGCTGCGTCCTCGATGGTCACGATCCGTTCACCGTCACCGATCGCCGAAGCGAGCACGTTGAGGACGGTCGTCTTGCCTGATCCTGTTGCCCCTGCAATGAGCACGTTGCGGTGATCCTCGACGGCCCTTGCCAGGATTCCACAGCCCTCGGCGGTGACGGACCCTGTTCGGGTGAGTCCTTCGAGGTCGGCAACGGCGTTGATGAAGCGTCGGATGGCAACGATGGACCCATCGACGGTCGCCGGGGGTATCAGCGCGTGGAGCCGGGACCCGTCGGGGAGGCGTGCGTCGACGGCAGGTGAGGCACGGTCGAGGCGCAGACCGAGGCGTGACACGACGCGACGCACCATGGCAACGATGTCCTCGTCGCTGCGGAACGCCACATCGGTCTGTTCGAGTGCCCCTTCTCGTTCGATCCACACGTCGTTGGGCCCGTTGACGAGGATGTCGGTGACGTCGCTTCGTGCCATCAACTCTTCGAGCGGGCCGAGTCCGGCGATGGCGTCGACGGCTCGCTCCACTGTGGTGGTGTCCGCGAGTGGGGCCACGGTCGGGAGCGCGTCGTGTCCGACGCGGGTGAGGTCGTTGCGCCCAAGGGTGGGGGCTGTGTCCACCATCGACTCGATGAGGCGGTCGATCTCGCTCACGCCATCGCCCAGACCGCGGAGAGGGAGCCGATCCAGCGGTCCCGTCGCACCGGAGTGTGGCCGGACAGGAGCGCCCCGATCGTTGAGCGCCGCGGGACGGGGAGTACGACGGCGCCGGGGTCGGCCTCACCGCCGAAGGCGGTGCGCTGATAGACGACGTCGCCGTGGGCGGCGACGGTGAAGGGATCGGGGAGGATCGGGACGATGCCGATGGCGTGTCGAGCCGAGGACGCCTCTGGTGCGCATCGCAGCACCAGGTTCGGCCAGCGCTGTGCGAGGGCACCGACGACCTCTGATGCCTCCGACACGGTCACACCGCCGTTGGACAGCACGGCAACGCCTCGCCGTTTCGGTTGGAGCTGGGCTTCGGTGGGTCCGCGTCGCACGAGTGAGGCGAGGTCGTCCTCGCTGTGGAACGCGACGTTTCCCGGGTCGAGGTCCACGACGAGCGCCGTGCCGGCGTGGACGGCGAGTCCGAGCGGTGCAACGATGCCGAGCACGATGTCGAACGGGGACCAGACCGCAATGACGGCCATTGCAGAACCTCCGATGGGTGCGGAGGGGAAGCCCCGTCACCGTATCGGATCGGGACCTGGTGGTTCAAGGGGTCCGTGTCTCAGAGACCGGTCATGGTCGTGGGCGTTCGAGCCGATACAATCACTGCCATGACAGAAGCAGCGTTCTTCGATCTCGACAAGACGATCATCGCCGGGTCCTCGACTCTGGCGTTCGGTCGTCCTCTCTACAGCGCCGGTTTCCTGCGCCGGGGGACCTTGCTGCGTCTCGGAATCGCCCAGCTCTCGTACATGATCTTCGGTGCGGACGAGGACAGTCTCGAGAAGGCACGCGACCAGATGCTGGACCTCGTTGCGGGCTGGCACAAGGC
>VAPL010589071.1_pt1 | contig 13851 bp, 17 predicted proteins | sample 3395061 | NCBI WGS metagenome assembly VAPL01 (sample SAMN08290444, study PRJNA428436) | hydrothermal vent metagenome | isolation source: Deep-sea hydrothermal vent chimney 2 | place: Pacific Ocean: Juan De Fuca Ridge | depth 2182 m m | reverse complement strand
GCGGTGACGTCCAACACGCGCTTCACGGGAGCGAACCGGGATCGTTGCACAGGCCTCGAGACCTCCCACCCATCGACCATGTGCACCAGCGGAAGTCGACCTGTGTGTTCCTCATACACCTCGACGAGCGGTCGGATTCTCTGGCCCGACACGGACGCGGACGAGACGTACCGTGCCATGTCTGCAGACAGAACAGCCCGTAGGTCGAGGACGATCGTTCCGTTGTCGATGAGAGGCACGGCGTGCGGGTCTCCGAGAGGATCGAACACACCGATGACGGCAGCGTGGGGGCTCTCTCGCAGATCGTCGGCGAGACCCCTCTCCGCGGTGATGATGACCATCGACTCCGTCCACGGCTTACGCCGCTGAACGAGGCGATGGCCAAGAGCAAGCACGAACCACACCGCCATCGTCGTCAGGAGCCACTCCCGGGAGAAGTACGTTCGAGACACGACAAGGCCAACGGCAACGAAAGCGACTGTCGAACCCACGATCGCCACCGCCCGACCGTACGAGGGCCGTGGTGCAGTGTTACCCCAGGACAAGAACGAACCGTACATCGACAGACCCGCACCTACGAGAACGAGCATCACAGACGGCATCAATGATCCGCCCGGGGTCGTCACCGACCACGGCATCCATACTTCGAACACTCTGTACGTCGAGAACAGGATCGCGAACGTGAGTGAGATCACGTCTCCTGCGACTACCGACCGAAGGAATCTTCGCCCCATAACCGTGAAGGCTACCGTTGAATCCGGCACTCACCCACTGGAGGAGCAGAAATGGCGTCCGTGTTCACGATGATCATTGCAGGAGACATCCCCGGCCACTTCGTCTACCGAGACGACACCTGTGTTGCGTTCCTCAGCATCGATCCCCTCTCACCCGGCCACACGCTGGTCGTACCGATTGCAGAGGTCGACCATTGGATCGATCTCGATGCCGACCTTGCAACGCATCTCATGCTCGTCGCCCAGCGCGTCGCGAAAGCCATCGACACGGTGTACCAACCCAAGAAGGTGGGGCTGATGATCGCCGGTCTCGAGGTTCCTCACGTTCATCTCCACGTAACTCAGGTGAACTCGGTGACCGACCTCGACTTCGCCAACGCCAGAAGGGCGGACGACAGTGATCTTGCAGTCACCGCCGCAGGCCTCTCGGCAGCCATGACCCGCTAGGGTTCAACGATGCCTGCAGCGACCTTCACCCACACCGTCAGTACCGATGCCGCGCCACAGACCGCGTGGCACGCACTTCAACGGCCTGCGACGTGGGAGAACATCGGTCCGGTCACCGGCGTAGTCAACGCGGCATTTCACGACGACGGTACGCTCGCATCGTTCGACTGGACGGCGAACATCGGAGGGAAGACCTACCCCGGCGTCGCGACGACCACCACTTATCTGACTCCCGAGCGCTTCGAACTCACGATGGACACCTCCGAGATCGCCGGCGACGTGGTCGCCACCATCGTCGGAACCGATGCTGGATCCGACGTCACCGTCGAGATCACGTTCAGGACGAAGGGCATGCTCTCGGCGATGTTCTTCCCCGCGATCAAGCAGGCCCTTTCGAGTGGATTTCCCCAGCAGGTAGAGGATCTCGCCGCAGGCATCTGACGCGTACCCGGTCATCTCACATCGTCGGAGGCGCCGCTACGTCTTCGCCTCCTCGAACGAGGCCATCATGAGCCTGCCCGTGCTGCGACCGACCCGACGGCGAGGGCGAGCGACGTCTCCAGCAAGATGGAGGACCCACGCAATCCTTCATCTATCGTTCAGCCGCTCCGGACTCGTGATCGTCGGCGAAATGCCGTCCTCTGCAGTATGTGGGGCCGTCTCGACGAAGGCGACGGCAGCGACCGCTAAGACCGTCACCAGGAACCAGAAGTTCCCGAACGAGTTCGGTGCCAGCAGGAAGTACACACCGAAGATCCCGGCCTGACCGAGCAGAATCGTCCCCGGAGTGCTCAGTCGTCTCCAGACAAACAGGCAGATGCCGACCGCCAGCAGCAGTGCCACCACTGCAGGTACCTTCAACCCGATCGACCACAAGGACGCTGCATCGACTCGTGGGAGGCGCTGAAGCTGATACCCGACCAGGGAGTACCACATCGCACCCGGATCCCAGATCAGGAACGGTAGGTAGGTTGCCGCAGCGACACCGACGGCGATCACCACCCTGCGATATCGATGTGTGTCGGCACTCACCACGATCGGAACGAGAGCGAGCACCATGTACTGTTTCGATGCCACTGCAAGGCCGAGAACGATGCTCGAGAGAACCCATCGGCGGTAGACCGCAGCAGAAGCAACGAGTAACGCCGCCTGAAGCGGTTCGGTCCACCCCCCGATGACGATCCCGGCGAGGAACGGAACCGTGGCAAGCACACCAGGGAAGACGGATCCACCGGGGAAGGACCGGACGGCGACGACGAGGACGGTCGAAAGCAGGGTGACGACCGCCACTACGCCGGCAATACGCGCATCGCCAACTGCCGCTGCAAGTGAGTACGTCAGGAGCGTGACCGGCGGATAGCTGTACCCGATGATGATCCCCTGATTCACCTCGGGCGGCGACGTGTCCTCGACGACCATGTCCCTGTATGGGTTCCGGCCCTCGAACAGCAACGAAGCAGCCTCGGTGTGCGCGTACTGCACGTCGATGCGCGAGTCGGGATTCACAGAGATGGCCGTCCCAAGGAGGAACGCAACGAGCCCTATGAGGACGACACCGACGGCCATCTGAAGCCGAGGGATACGCAACGGAGGCAGCAGCACACCGATGAGGACGACGAGGGCGACGAGCAGACGAACCCATCCGCTCCAGGAACCGGTGTACGCCGAGCTGAGACTCGGAATCGCTGATATCGAGAACACGACGACAACCGCGACCGCGCCAACTTCGACTGTGGAACCGGCAGTGCCCTCGTTCCTGCGCGCAAGCCGGATCGCCGTCAGAAGACCGGCAACGCCCAGGAGCACGAGCAAGAAATTCGCGTTGCTGGAGAACCTGCCCACGGACAGGCCCAACGCTCCTGCACCGATAAGCGCCGGGATTCCCCAGGGAACTCGAGAGTAGATGGTCGCGTCGTCATCCAAGAGATGGGCACCGGGTTGGGAACGAACGCGATACTACCGACGATGCCAGATCTTACCTAGCACCCGTGTGCAGACCAGGAGTCAGTCGGTGGCGTCGTCTCGCAGCGCCGCAGCCGTCTCGCGGGCTGCTTCGATGCCGCCTTCGGTGAGTTTGGCGCTGTCGGTGAGCAACGTCACCTGGTTCTTGAAGATCTGGAGGAACCCACCGTGGATGCCGGCAGACGTCACCGTGCCGTCATGATGGATCGTGACCGCACCGGTCGCAAGGGCCGCCATCGTCGGCTGGTGGTTTGCCAGCACACCGATGTCGCCTTCGGTCGTGCGGGCGGTCAACAGCTCGGCTTCACCCGACCAGATCACCGCCTCGGGCGTCACGATGTCGACCTGGAACTTCTTGGCCATCGGGTCTACGCCTCGAGTTCCTTGGCCTTGGCGATCGCCTGCTCGGCGCCACCGACCATGTAGAACGCCTGCTCGGGCAGATGATCGAGCTCACCTTCGAGGATGGCCTTGAACGAAGCGACCGTCTCGTCGAGCGGTGTGAAGATCCCGGGCTGGCCGGTGAACTGCTCTGCAACGAACATCGGCTGGCTCAAGAATCGCTGAATGCGCCGTGCACGGTTGACGATGAGCTTGTCCTCTTCGGAGAGCTCATCCATACCGAGGATGGCGATGATGTCCTGAAGGTCCTTGTAGCGCTGGAGGACGAGTTGGACGTGGGTCGCAACCTGGTAGTGCTCATCACCGACGATCTGAGGATCGAGTGCACGGCTGTTCGAATCGAGGGGGTCAACCGCCGGGTAGATTCCCAACGCCGTCAAAGGACGTGACAGCACCGTCGTTGCGTCGAGGTGAGCGAACGCCGTGTGCGGCGCCGGGTCCGTTATGTCATCTGCAGGGACGTAGATGGCCTGGAGCGACGTGATCGACCGACCCTTGAGTGACGTGATCCGTTCCTGGAGTTGACCCATCTCCGACGACAGTGTCGGCTGGTACCCCACAGCGGAAGGCATACGTCCGAGCAGGGTCGAAACCTCGGAGCCCGCCTGGGTGAAACGGAAGATGTTGTCGATGAACAACAGGACGTCCTGCTGCTGGACGTCACGGAAGTACTCCGCCATCGTGAGCGCCGAGAGAGCGACCCGGAGACGAACACCGGGCGGCTCATCCATCTGACCGAACACGAGTGCAGCCTTGTCGATGACACCCGAGTCCTTCATCTCGAGGAAGAGGTCGTTCCCCTCACGGGTTCGCTCACCAACACCGGCGAACACCGAGACACCACCGTGCTGTGTGGCGACACGGTTGATCATCTCCTGGATGAGCACCGTCTTGCCAACACCGGCACCACCGAACAGCCCGATCTTTCCACCTTCGAGGTACGGGGAGATCAGGTCGATGACCTTGATACCCGTCTCGAAGACCTTCTTCTGCGGCTGGACGTCTGCGAAGGGTGGCGGATCTCTGTGGATCGGCCAGGAGTCGCCGGTGAACTCGAGATCTGGATCGTCGAGCGCCACGCCCCACATGTTGAAGATGTGTCCAAGCGTTTGATCGCCGACCGGCACCGAGATCGGTGCACCGGTGTTGCGAACCGCGGCGCCCCGGACCAGGCCGTCGGTTGAGGCGAACGCGATTGCGCGGATCCTGTCGTTGCCGAGCTGCTGGGCGACCTCACCGATGAGGGTCGACTTGACGCCTTGGACCTCGAGATCCACCTCGATGGCGTAGTTGATCTCCGGCAATGCATCCGGCGGGAACTCGACGTCGATAACCGGGCCCGCCACCTTGACGATGCGACCGGAGGCGAGGGTTGTCACGCTCATGTGGTGCTCTCCGTGTTTCTCATGTGAACTCTCAACCGCCCGACAGCGCCTCGGCGCCGCCGACGATCTCGCTGATTTCTGTCGTGATCTCTGCCTGACGTGCCTGGTTCGCTTCACGAGTCAACAGGCGCGTCATCTCTTCTGCGTTCTCCGTCGCCGCCTTCATGGCACGACGCCGCGCTGCGTGCTCGGATGCTGATGCTTCGAGCAACATGCCGAACATGGTCCCTTCGAGGTAGCGAGGCAACAGCCTCCCAAGGATCTCCTCGGCCGACGGCTCGAAGGTGTAGCCGACCGGTTCCCCGACTGCGTCACCTTCGATGTCGGGAGGCTGAATCGGAAGAACGGGCCAGAACATGGCGTTCTGGGTCAACGCCGACACGTACTCCGTTGCATATGCTTCGACGGCATCGACGTGTTCGCTTGCGTACTCGTCGAGGAGGGTGTTCGCGATGGACCGTGCATCGCCGTATCCCGGTGTATCGGTGATATTGAGCCAAGAACGCTCGATCGGGTACTTGCGGTACCGAAAGTACGCGAGTGCCTTGCCACCGACTGCGTAGATACGGACGTTCCTGCCCTCGGCACGATGCTTGATGACCGCTGCTTCAGCGAGTCGGATCACCGAGGAGTTGTAGCCGCCGGCAAGTCCACGGTCCGATGTGACGATGAGAACCCCGACGTTCTCGACCTCTCTCGTCTCGAGGAGCGGATGGGACAGGGAACCGGTCGCAGCAGCGATGTTTCGGATCACATCGTTCATCTTCTGCGTGTACGGCTTGGCCTGGGCGACCCGAACCTGCGCCTTGCCGATACGCGCCGTTGCGATGAGCTCCATCGCGCGCGTGATCTTCATCGTCGACTCGACGCTCTTGATGCGTCGGCGAATCTGGCGTACTTCGGCGGATGCCACGGTCTGTTAGGCCTCCAGCTCGCCGGTCGAGTCACCGTCGTCGATCGAATCCTTGTATGCGTTGATCAGAGCGACAAGCTCGTCTTCGTGCAGCTCGCCGGTGTCGGCAATTGCCGCAAGCACTGCGCCGTACCGGCTTCGTGCGAACTCACGGAGTCCGATCTCGAACGCCGCGACCTTGGACGGGTCGGTATCGTCGAGATGCCCCTCGGTGACCGCGTAGATGGTCAGGACCTGCTCCTCGACGGGAACCGGCTGGTACTGGCCCTGCTTGAGAACCTCGACGACTCTGCGCCCACGATCGAGCTGGGCGAGTGACGTAGCGTCGAGCTCTGAACCGAACTCTGCGAACGCCTCGAGCTCACGGAACTGGGCGAGGTTGAGGCGCAACGGGCCTGCGACCTTCTTCATCGCCTTGACCTGGGCTGCACCACCGACACGCGAGACGGAGATGCCTGCGTTGATCGCAGGCCGGATGCCGGAGAAGAACAGGTCGGTTTCGAGGAAGATTTGCCCATCGGTGATCGAGATGACGTTGGTCGGGATGTACGCCGAAACGTCGTTGGCTTTCGTCTCGATGATCGGCAGACCCGTGAGGGACCCTCCGCCAAGCTCTTCCGAGAGCCTGGCACAACGCTCGAGCAGTCGACTGTGGAGATAGAACACATCACCGGGGTACGCCTCACGTCCCGGGGGACGGCGCAGAAGCAGCGAGATCTCGCGGTAAGCGATCGCCTGCTTCGTCAGGTCATCGAAGATGACGAGGGCGTCTTCGCCCTTGTACATCCAGTGCTGACCCATCGCCGATCCGGCGTACGGAGCGTACATCTGGAGGGCGGCGGCGTCGGCAGCCGACGCGTTGACAACGACCGTGTACTCCATGGCGCCGGCCTGCTCGAGGATATCGACCACCTCGGCAACCGTCGAGTTCTTCTGACCGATCGCGACGTAGATGCACTTCACGCCGAGACCCTTCTGGGCCAGGATCGTGTCGACGACGATGGCGGTCTTGCCCGTCTGACGGTCTCCGATGATCAGCTGGCGCTGCCCCCGACCGATAGGTGTCATCGCGTCGATGGCCTTGATCCCGGTCTGGAGGGGCTCGGAGACCGGCTGGCGTTCAACAACCGAAGGTGCCTGCGTCTCGAGCAAGCGGCGTTCGGCTGTGTTGATCGGTCCCTTGCCGTCGATCGGCTCACCGAGTGAGTCGACGACCCGCCCGAGCATCTCGTCACCGACGGGAACCGAGAGGACCCGTCCCGTGGAACGGACCTCGTCGCCTTCCTCGATACCCGAAGCATCGCCGAGGATGACGGTGCCGATGCTGTCCTCATCGAGGTTCAGTGCAACACCGAACAAGCCGCCGGGGAACTCGAGGAGTTCCGACGCCATCGCGTTCGGGAGACCGACGACACGTGCGACACCGTCACCGACGGAGGCGACGTAGCCCATGGTCTCTGATTCGAGCGAGGGCGACCAGCCCTCGAGGTTCGACCGGAGCGCCGCTGCGATATCTCCGGTATTGAGTGTGAGTTCAGCCATCGTGCATCAGCCCCATTGCTCTCGAAGCTCAGTGAAGCGGCTCTCAACCGATCCATCGAGCACGGTGTCTCCGACCTTTGCGACCACACCGCCGATGACGGATGGGTCGACCACAACTTTCACCTGGATACGCTTGCCCGTCGCCTTTGACAGCGCTGCCGTCAGGCGTTCGAGTTGATCCGGGTCCAAATCCAGCGGAGCGCGTACTTCCGCCACCACTTCGCCCTCTGCCGCTGCTGCGAGCTCGGCGAGCTTCGTCGCAATGTCACCGAGGTGACGGGCGTGACCTGCAGCGATGATGAACGTGATCGCTGCGACTGTGGTCTTCGAAGCTTTCGATCCGAGAAGATCATCGATGATCCCCTGCTTACGCTCGGCGGGGATACGCGGGTCGGACAGTGTGTCGATCAGTTCGGCGTGGCCGTTGAGAGCCTGCGCCGCCTGATATATCTCATTGGTCGTGCCCTCTCCTTCAGCGTTGGCGATGCTGAGGAGAGCCGACGCGTACCCGTCGATCGTGCTCGCTATGGCGGTCGGGTCGTTCATCGGCTACCGCACCCCGCCGAGTTCTTCGATGTAGCGGTCGACGAGTACCCGTTGCGCTTCGGCATCGAGGCTCGATACGACGACCTTCTCTGCAACATCGATGGAGAGTTCGGCAACTTGACGTCGGAGGTCGCCAGCAACACGCTCACGCTCGGCGAGAACCTCTTCGTGGCCGCGGGCCTTGATCTGGTCGGCTTCGGCCTCAGCACGGGCGATGATGTCGGCCTTGACCGCTTCACCCTGCTCACGTGCCTCTGCGATGATCTGGGCGGCTTCCTTGCGGGCTCCGGCAACCTGTGCCTTGTAGTCGGCCAGAAGTGTCGCTGCCTCTTGCTTCGACTTCTCTGCAGATTCGAGCTCGGACTTGACGGCGTCCTGACGCTGCTGCAGCGTCGACATGAGCGTCGGGAGCGCGTACTTCCAGACGACAAGGAAGATGATGCTGAACGCGATCAGTCCAGCGATCAGCTCCTCGGGTGCCGGGAGCAGAAGGTCGATGCCTCCCGGCTCCTGAGCAGTCGTCGTAACAGCCTCGGTCGCCAGGATCACATTCAGTGCCATGTACATGACCACTGCCTAAGCGATGAAGAACAGAACGAAGCCGATGAGTGCCAACGCCTCGGTGAACGCGATTCCAAGGAACATCGTCGTTCGGGCGAGACCGGCTGCTTCCGGCTGGCGAGCCATCGCCTCGATTGCGCTACCGGCAACGATACCGATGCCGATACCGGGGCCGATAGCTGCAAGGCCGTAACCGAGGAGCGCGAGCGCCCCTTTGATTGCTTCGGCTGCTTCTAATGTCATGTGAAGGTGTCCTTCCGTGCCTAGTGCTCTGGGTAGAGGGATGTTTGAACGTATACAGCTGATAAGAGGGTGAAGATGTAGGCCTGAAGCACGATCACGACGAGCTCGAAGACGAAGATCCCGAGACCCATGATGAACCAAGCAACACCGATCCCGGCGCGGGCGCCGATGTCCCCAACACTCGAGATGAAGACCCACCCCGAGACGATGAGCAGCACCAGCATGAGGTGACCTGCAACGAGGTTGGCGAACAATCGGATGGCGAGCGTGAGCGGCCGGAGGAGCAAGATCGAGAAGAACTCGATCAGCCCGACGAGTGGCCGCAAGAAGATGGGTACGGTCGTCGGCCAAACGATCCCGAGGAAGTAGCCGAACCCCTGTCGCTTGATACCTGCGAACACGAACACCACCCAGGTGATCACGGCAAGGAACACAGGCAGCGCCATCCTCGAGGTGACGGGGAAGTTGACGAACGGCGTCACCTCGAACATGTTCCCAACGAGGATGAAGAGGAACACGCTCAAGAGCCACGGTGCGTACTTCGCCCCGTGCTCGCCGATGATCTCCTTGGCAACACCGTCGCGGACGAAGAGGATGATCGCCTCGACCGCGGCCTGGAACTTGCCGGGCACGACCGACTTCTTGCGAAGCCCGAAGAACAGAAATGCGGACACGATCAACGCAATACTCAGGATCAGGATCACCGTGCGTGTCACGGGGAAGCCGCCAATGGTGAAGATGGCTTCTCTGAACTCGAACAGCTCGTTGACGTTGGCCGGCGCGCAAATGATGTCGACCGACGGGTCGCATGATGCGGTGGCGAGTATCAGCTCCACTCCAGGTCCTTCCGCGCTCCTCTGAGCATTGCAATAGATTCGAGAGAAAGTAGTACGAACAGTGTGACAATTGCCGCTACACCAAGCGCCTTTCGGTCAACTTGGAACAGCGCTGCAACGGTGAACATCGATACCGTGATGAGCACGAGTCTCACGATGAAACCGAACAGCGCAGCGACATGATACACCTGCATCGATATCGTCGCTGCCCTCGACATGATCCACCCGGACAACAGGAAGTTCGCGGCGATGACGGCCACGCCGATCGCCGCCGAGGAAGCACCGAGTGGCCCTCTCCACAGCCAGGCCACGGCGATGATGACCGGGCCGACGACAAGGATCCTGCGAACGATGTTCTTGGCCATCGTTGCTTCGACGTCCACTTCAACGGGGAACGGCCGCTTGTAGGCTTCGGCAGCTTCGGCATCGAGGTCAAACGCCATCGCGGATCCTGATCGCTTCGCGTGCATGCTCTTCGAGTTCCTCGGACTCGCCGTACATTCTCAGGAAGCCCCCGATAGCTGCAACGACGATGAACACGACGACGAACGCCGGGGATGTTCCGAACACCGCATCGAGGCCCAACCCGATGAGCATGCCAGCCAGTACCGAGGCGAACAGGTCGCCCGATGCTGACCAGCCACGGATCAAGTCGTGCCGGTGATTGGAGGATTTCACGCTCAGAGTTCTCTCACAACGTCGGAATCACGGCGCAAAGATAGAGGAAGCGCGATGCCAACCGCAATCGGGTTCTCGATCGATCGCAGCGACAGCACCGGCACTAGACGCAACCATTGAACTCGAGGGGGTAGGCGGGGAACGCCTCGGCGAGTTCAGCGATGACGCCTCCGAGCTGTTCGAGCACCGCAGCATCGCTCCTCTTGCGAAGGATCTCGACGATCGCGGACCCGAGCGTCACCATCTGCTCCTGTTTCATCCCGGTCGTCGTAACCGCTGGAGTCCCGATCCGGATCCCTGAGGTGATGAACGGGGAACGCGGATCGAAGGGGATCGCGTTCCTGTTCAACGTCACACCCATCGAGTCGAGCAGCGTCGCAGCTTCTTTCCCTGTCAGATCCTCATCGATCGAGCGGAGATCGACGAGGAACATGTGGTTCTCTGTACCGCCGGACACGATCCGGGAACCCTCGACACTCATCGTGTCGGCGAGCACCGAGGCGTTCCGAATGATCTGACGAGCGTAGTCGGCGAACTCTTCTGAAGCTGCCTGCTTGAAGCACAGCGCCTTGCCCGCGATCTGATGGTTGATCGCGCCACCCTGTGACGTAGGGAATACCGCCTTGTCGATCGCCTTTGCGTACTCCTCGGTCGACAGGATCAGGCCGCCTCGCGGGCCCCGCAGAGCCTTGTGGGTGGTCGCCGTCACGATGTGAGCGTGCGGGACGGGACTCGGGTGCACTCCCCCGGCGATGAGGCCGATGATGTGGGCCGCGTCGACAAGGAAGACGGCGCCGACCTCGTCGGCAATGGCACGGAACTCGGCCCAGTCGATGATCTGAGAGTACGACGAGTACCCAGCGACGATCATCTTGGGCCTGTGCTCGAGTGCAAGGCTTCGGACGTTGGCCATGTCGATCTGCTCGGTCTCAGGATCGAGACCGTAGGCAACGAAGTTGAACAGCTTCCCTGAGAAGTTGACCGGAGATCCGTGCGTCAGATGCCCACCCTGGTCGAGCCGCATCCCGAGGACCGTATCGCCCGGATCCAGGACTGCAAGGTACGCGGCCATGTTCGCCTGAGAACCAGAGTGTGCCTGCACGTTCGCGTGATCAGACCCGAAGAGGCTCTTCGCGCGATCGATGGCGAGGGATTCGATCTCATCGATCACCTCGCAGCCTTCGTAGTAGCGGCGGCCCGGATAGCCCTCCGAGTACTTGTTGGCGAGCACCGACCCCGATGCCTGCATCGTTGCGTAGTCGACAAAGTTCTCCGACGCGATCAGCTGTATGTGCGTCCGCTGTCGCTGGGCGTCTCGAGCGATCAGAGCGGCGAGTGCAGGGTCGGCCTGTGCAAGGGGCGTCATGTCGGTCATGGAGATTCTCGATCCTCGATAGCGGGCGGTCACAGGGAATCTAACGGGTTTCGCAATCCATGCTTCGCAAACTGAGAGACCCACACCTGGGAAAACGGTGGGGCCGCACCCGGTACGGTACTACCCCGCCGGCTACTCGATCGGCTCGTCCACGATCTGCCTGCCGCGATCGTAGATTCGGTCGGCGATACCGAGGGCGGGAAGCGGCAACAACGGCGCCACGAGGCCGTACGCCGTCGGTTCGACGATGAACACAAGCCACAGCGCGATGGCGAGAGCGGCCGAAACACCGAGACGGACCGTGTTCCGTTGCTTGTCGCGCGTCGGGGCGAGAGCTCTGGTTCCCCCGAGACTGATCGCAACGACCGGTGCAAGCACGATGAACACGGGCATCGCGGTCGAACGGAACATGATCGCCATGGTGATCCCGGAGACGAGAGCGATCAACGCTGCTGTGAACCCGGTCCCCATGGGATCGTCGACACCGGAGAATCCTGCGACCGAGTACATCGCGAATGCCAGCCCAACACCTACGATCCCAAGCCCAACGATCTGATTCGAGGGTATTGCAAGGAACCCGAACCACAGCGTGAGCGCAACGATCATCGTGCCGACGATGATGGCGAGCCAGCGATTCCCCGTCACAGTCGTACGGGGCCCTCACGGAGGACGACTTCCGATGGCTGCGTCAGATCCACGAGGGTCGACGGCGAGCCTCCACCGGCGTCACCGGGAAGATACGTGAGTACCTCACCACCGAAGATGGCCTCTGCCTCTTCCGCTCCCTTTGCAGGGGACCCGTCGGAACGATTCGCCGACGATACGGCGAGGGGGCCTGCCTGGCTCAACAGATCGAGCGCGACTTGGTGGTCGGGACAGCGCAAGGCAACGGTACGCCTCTCTGGATCACCGAGCCACGGAGGAGCCGTATCGAGCCGTGGAACGACGAGCGTCACGGCACCGGGCCAGTGCAACTCGGCGAGCTCGAGGGCCCGGTCGCTCATTGCGCCGAGAAGCAGACCTTGTTCAAGAGAGGACACCAGGATCGCGACCGGCTTGCCCTGGTGCCGACCCTTGAGTTCGTACAATCGTTCGAGTGCTGCCTCGTCGTAGAGATCGACTGCGAGACCGTAGACGGTGTCCGTTGGAACACCGACGATCTCGCCCCGCTTGATCGCTCGTACTGCTACCGAAACGTCCAATGTACCTCCCTGCTGTTCGGACATAACGCTACTCGGTTCGGCGGTGACCAACGACGAACCGTTCCGTGCCGGTGAGGTCCTTCTCGACGACGGCGTCGAGGTGAGCGAAATGGCCGAGGCTGACCGCTACGGCGTACTCGGAGATCTCACACATGACCACGCCACCGGGTCGTAGCCACCGATCGACGTCGAGTGCGATCCGCTCGAGCACCTCGTCTCCCCTCTCACCTGCGACCAGGGCGAGCATCGGCTCGGCGAGGACGTCGGGAGGCAAGCTTGCGACCTCACGAGCAGCGAGATACGGAGGGTTCGCGACGAGGAGATCGACGCTGCCGAGGAGGCCAGGCGGCAGCGGCTCATAGAGGTCCCCGGTGAGCACCACGATGTCGAGTCCGTTGCTCCGTGCGTTGTGCCTGGCAACAGCAGCGGCATCAGCGGAGAGGTCCACGGCGTACACGGTTGCGTCGGGGAACGTCGAGGCGAGTCCAAGAGCGAGGTTGCCGCTACCGGTGCACAGATCGACGATCACCGCCGGAGAGTCCACACGCGAGATCGCAAGCTCGAAGAGGTACTCGGTTTCGGGCCGAGGCACGAGAACCCGGTCGTCTACAAGGAGTTCAACCGGGCCGAACGGCACAGATCCCTCGATGTACTGGAGCGGCTCGTTCACACGTCGTCTCTCAACGTACGTTTCGAACCGCGCGACCTGGTCGGGTGTGACCTCGAAGCCGACGAGTACCTCTGTCCGGGAACGTCCGGTTGCTGCCATGGCGAGCCGAACGACCTCGTGGTGGGGAAGATCGGTCACCGTGATGACGAGATCCGTCGAACGCTCCGTGTCAGATCTCCTCGGCGAGCTTGTTGGCGACGTCCTGGGCGATGAGTGCCTCATGGATCGCCTCGAGATCACCGTCGAGGACCGCAGGGAGAGAGTGCACGGTGAGACCGACCCGATGGTCGGTGACCCGGTTGTCTTTGAAGTTGTAGGTCCGTATCTTCTCCGACCGCTCGCCGGAACCGACCTG
>VAPL010648561.1_pt1 | contig 13853 bp, 13 predicted proteins | sample 3395061 | NCBI WGS metagenome assembly VAPL01 (sample SAMN08290444, study PRJNA428436) | hydrothermal vent metagenome | isolation source: Deep-sea hydrothermal vent chimney 2 | place: Pacific Ocean: Juan De Fuca Ridge | depth 2182 m m | reverse complement strand
GGCAATTCCTGAGCCTGTTGTAGAAGAAAAGAAACCAGCACCGGTTAAACCTGTTGTTAAGCCTATCGTATCGGACAACAACAAAGTTAATCCTTATGCCTTAGATGAAATTTCTAAAGCGAAAGTGCCTGCGCCTAAGCCAGATATTCAGAAACCCGTTGAATCTAGTTTGTTTGATGATCCAATTATTTTAGCCGCGATGATTGCGGTACTCATTGCGGTACTTGCTATTGTTTGGTTGGCTATGCAACGTCGTCGCAATAACATGCAGTTCCCTGAAAGCATCTTGTCAGGTAAGCCACCCGTTTCAACGACAACAACGGCAATGAATACTGAGACAAGCTTGTTGAGTGACTTTGCACCGAGTGCAATGGATGGTGCTTTAGAGTCTGATTCAAGTGAAGTTGACCCTTCTGCGGAAGCTGATGTGTATATTGCTTATGGTAAGCATCAACAAGCTGAAGAATTATTACTTACTGCTATTGAAGAAGAACCTGAACGTTTAGATCTTCGATTGAAGTTGATGGAAGTTTATCATGCAACAGGGAATGCAGATTCATTCCTAACTCATGCAATGCAATTAAATAACTCCATGGATGATCAAAATACTGCACTGTGGGATAAAGCGGTAGTGATGGGACGTGAGTTATGCCCGGGTAATGAATTATTTGGTGCAGATGAAAGTGGACATGAAGATGATTTTTCAGACCTGGAAGGCATCGCGGATCTGGATGATGATCTTGATTTATCGCTGGATATGGATGATATCACTTCTTCCGCAGATACCGATTCAGAAGCATTAAGTATAGATAAAGATGATAGTGATGATGAGTTGTCATTGGATATGGAGCTTGAGTCATTCGAATCAAGTACCGATGAAGATGATGATTTAACATTGGATATGGATGAACTATCTCTTGAGTTAGAAGACATCGGTAGCGAAGATAGCAAAGAAATAGAAACGACAGAAGAACCAGAATCAAGTATCGACTTTGGTGATTTAGAACTTGAGCTAGATGAAACAGATAGCGCGGATCCAGTTGATACGGCATCAGCAATTGAAGCAGACGATACCTTAGATATGGATGTTGATGCGGTTGATGTCGATGATGCAATGCTTGGCATGGATGAAGTGGCCACTAAACTGGATTTGGCAAAAGCATACATTGATATGGGTGATCCTGATGGTGCTCGCGCTATTCTTGATGAAGTATTAACGGAAGGGAGTGACGACCAACAATCAGAAGCGAAAGGATTGATTGATCAGCTTTAAGAAAATTTTCTTTAACCATGCAACCGGCACTTTAATGCCGGTTGTTTGCGTTTAGTCCGATGCATCCCTTTATAAAAATCCTTTGTTTATTAGTAATCATCAGTATGTTGGTGGTACTGAAGCCTGAGCGGGTTATTATTATTACTTTGGCATTATTTGTTTTTGTTTTATTAAAAGGACAAAGCTATTGGAATGATATATGGCGAATGTGTTGGCGTATGAAATGGTTGTGGTTATCTCTACTTATTCTTTATGGTTGGTTTATTCCAGGTAGTCCACTATTTTTTACTAACAGCATTCCTTTGTTACTAGTACCGAGTAGTGAAGGTTTAATAATGGGACTACTAAGAGGCTTAGTCTTATTAAATATTATTAGTGCAGTGGTACTCATTATTAAATCAACATCAAAAGAATCATTGATTGTATCAATTATATGGTTAATGACACCACTTAGGTTGTTTCGGGTCAATACAGCAAGGTTTTCGGCACGTTTAGTTTTAACAATGGAACGTGTTACAGATACTGAAAATGAGATAAGAACGTCATTGAGTAAGAACAATCAATCAACCTCTATTTTTCAGAGAGGCATTGATTCAATAGCGCGTTTACTAGTTAATATCGAGAAACAAGCCGGCGATAGTCCGACTGTTTTAGTATCATTGCCACAGATAGAAATGCCAGCATTAGTGCAGTGGATGTTACCTCTACTGCTATTCCTCGGACTATACATGATATGAAAAAGGTAGCATTGGGTATTGAATATGATGGTTCTGCCTATAATGGTTGGCAGAGCCAGAAACATGGTTATGGCGTCCAACAAGCGGTTGAGAAAGCTATTTCAAACGTTGCTGATCATGATGTTAGTGTGATTTGTGCAGGTCGTACAGACACAGGCGTTCATGCATTAGGGCAGGTGATTCATTTTGAAACTTCTGCTGAGCGAAGTGGACGTTCATGGATATTAGGTGCAAATGCAAATCTACCTAAAGATATATCGGTGCATTGGGCTCAACTAGTGAATGATGATTTTCATGCACGTTTTTCAGCATTGAGTCGGCGATATCAGTATATTATTTTAAATCAATTTTCGCGTCCGGCCATACTATCAAAACGCGTTACTTGGCAGGGGAAACCCCTTGATGTTGATGTCATGGCTCATGCCGCGGAAGCATTAGTGGGTGAGCATGATTTTAGTTCATATCGTGCGGTAGCGTGTCAGGCGAAAAGTCCAATACGCACGGTACATCAACTTGAAGTCACTCAAAAAGGCCAATTTATTTGTATTGAAATATGTGCCAACGCTTTTTTGCATCACATGGTGAGAAATATCGCAGGAGTACTCATGGCGATTGGCAGAGGGGAACAAAAACAAGATTGGGCAGCAGAAGTATTAGCTCATAAAGATAGAAAGCTAGGCGGTGTAACCGCGTCGCCTGATGGTTTGTATTTTGTGAACGTTGCTTATCCAAAAGAATTTTCTATTCCAAATGAACGTGGTACAGGTTTGATTATTTAACCTTTTTTCGCGACGTTGTTGAAACCAACAAACTCAGGATCTCTTCGTTCAAAGAGTCGTGCGCGATGCCTTCTTTCCGTTAAGCGACGTTCAATTTTATCCCATAATAAATTGCGCCAGTTCAAGCAGCGGCGATCATTATTTCCGGCACGATATTCAAATTCTCTGATGAGAACAGGTTTGCCATTGAGCCTTTTACCGTGTAATTTTTTAATTGCTTTTAAGGCAAGTTTTTCAGATTCAATATTAACGTGCGCATAATAGTAAACAGACGCATCAAATTTAAGTTTACGAAGAGAAAAGCTTGCTTGCTTAGCGTAACTACCTAAGAATTTTTGTAGTTCATGTTGTCGTGTTCCCGCACTGATATTACCTATGAAAAGTTCCATTTTCACCCCCTTATGGCATGCCTTGAGCATAACTGTAGGAGAAACAGATGAAAAGACCTAATCGAAACTTTCACCCATGCTGGTTGCTTTGTGAGAAGTGATTAAATTACAGCTTTCTGATTCAGCGTCATAACAAATAACAATTTTACCGCTAGTAAGTTGTTGATGAACTTGATTAATCATACTTGAACGGCTGATCTCAGATTCTCCATAATCAGTGCCTTCTCTATCAATGAACTCTTCAATGAGTGCAATTAAGGTTGTTTCTTTAATTTCTTGATAGGGGATAAGCATAGCGAGATCATAAACTTAATCTGTCCCTGAATACAATAACATGTGTAATCAGTATGTTAGAGTGTATAAAAATAAAAACGGGCACCAGAATGGTGCCCGTGAAAGGACACACGGTCTCAATGAGGAGGAAACACGCGTATCGCACTTGCCGATACTAGGTGACTAGTATCTAAGGTCACAAGTAGTATAGGAAAATGAGATGTTGCAAGAAATAGCACATAAGGACTAGTTACTATTGGCTAGTGCAACTTCGTCTTTTAATCGTTCTAATAATAAAGTTAAGCACTTGATTATGGTGCTAAAGGAAGAATAAATGAAGGTATTAATTGCCGATGATCACGCATTGATTCGTCAAGGTATGGTGCACGCTTTGAAGGATAATGAAATAGCATCAAATATTGTTGAGGCTGACGATAGAGAAAGCGTTTTATCTCAATTACAACAAAACACTGATATAGACGTCGTGCTGCTTGATTTGTTTATGCCAGGTACTAAGAATTTTGATTTACTTGTGTATGTTTGTAATAACTACCCAGACATTCCCGTTATCGTCGTATCAGCGGCAGAAGAACCGGAATACATGCGTAAGTCGATTGATTTAGGTGCAAGTGGGTTTATTCCTAAATCAGCCCCAATGGAAATTATGCTTAGTGCAATCCAACTCGTTAAAAGCGGGGGTACTTATATTCCCGCTGACATGATGCAAGCAAAATCATCATTAAGTAAAAATAAGTTACAACAACCTGCTGTGATGAATATGCAGGAAATTGAAGAAAATGAAGTCGTTGTTAAAGCAGCAGAAAATTTAACTAAACGACAGAGTCAAGTGTTGAGATTAATGGCAAAAGGACAAGCCAATAAAGAAATAGCGCGAGAGTTAGGGGTCTCTGAACATACGGTTAAAATCCACGTTACTGCTATTTTACGTTTGTTTTCTGCATCGAATCGAACTGAAGTGGTTGTTAAAGCCCGTAACGCACGGATATTGTCAGATACTTAATGGGTCAACTTTTTCACCATACTATTAAACTAATAACAGTAATATTATTGTTAAGTAGTTCGCTGTGGGTATATGCAGCATCAACAAGGATAACGATGCTGATAAGTGGTGAATCAAGACTTTATTATGATGCTGTTGATGGTGTCTCAGAACAGTTGGATGATGTTGATGGATTGGAATACAATATTCTGACAATAAGTGGCTTTAATAACCGATCTATTCAAGATATTAATAAAAACTCAGATTATATTATTGCTGTTGGTACGAAAGCGCTACGTTATATCTCATCAGTAGATACATCTGTCCCTGTGTTAAACATACTGGTTTCAAAAAGAAACTATCAAGTCATTATCAATAAAAAACAGATCGCAAAAAAATATTCGGTTATTTACCTGGAACAACCAACGGAACGACTTTTGTTGTTAACAAAATTAGTTTCTGGCGAACGATTAAAAAACATAGGAATGTTGTTTGGCCCAACATCAGTTTCTGAAAGAGCCGACTATGTTTCAGCGGCAAATAAATTGTCTATTCAATTAGTTACTCAGATTGCAAAATCAGATAAATCCTCACTCGATATGATCGAGTCACTTATTAAAGACTCAGATGCGTATATTGCTTTATATGATCGTGCGGTATTGAACCGAAAAATAGCCAAGTGGCTACTGTATATGGCTAATGTGTATCGCAAGCCTGTTATCGCCTATTCTAAATCGTATGTAGAAGCGGGAGCCTTGGCCGCTGTTTATACAACACCTACCGAAGCAGGACGAAGTGCAGGAGATTGGGTGATTGAAAATATAAAAAACAATAAAGCTAAGTTATGGAACAGATATCCGCAACGCTTTACTGTGAATGTGAACCGTCGAATAGCGACCAAATTAAATCTGTCTATCGATGACCTAGATGTTATCACTGCCAAGATAAAATCTGCCGAGGTAAAAAGATGATTGATCTAAGAGTCTCTACATGGGGAATAAGACTAAGGGTTATTTTCTTAGCTATTGTGCCTATTGTTATTGTGGCAGCACTGTTAGGTTATTACACGATTGATAGTAGAACATCTGATATAAGAGATAGTTTAAATGAACGTGGGAATTATTTAGCAAACAATATTTCACCGGCATTTGAATTTGGTGTGGTGACAGGCAATGATAAAATTATTGGTAATATCATAAATAGTATTATTAAAGAAAAAGATATTGTTTATATGGGTGTATTTAATAATACCGGCGATGTCATTTATGAAAAAGGTAGAAATGAAAATGCCTCAAAAATAGATTCATCAGTGGCAGATAAAAATGTTGCCATTTTTAGAGCCCCTATCTACCTGACGGGAATCAGACAAGATGAACTTAATCAGTTGCTAGAAGGTGAGCTAGAAGGGAGTGAAAAAGAAATTATAGGCTGGGTTAGAATTATCTTGTCTACAGATTTATATGTTGGAAGAGAGAAGGTGGTTATAAGGAACACCGTGTTTATCATCTTGGCGGGGCTGTTTGTTAGCTTATTATTAGCCTTGTCTATTGGTAATTCTGTTATCCAACCAATTAAAAACATGATGCAGTTTGTGTCTCGTATGACGAGAGGGGAGCTGTCTGAGCGACTAGATGTGAATGAAGGTGGTGAAATAGGTCGTTTGCAAGATGGTATTAATGTGATGGCAAATGAGATGGAATCATCTCATGCAAAACTTGAGTTACGAGTAGAAGAAGCTGTTTGTGAAGTGCAAAATGTCGTAGATAGATTGCAGAAGAAGAATATTGAACTTAATAATGCTCGGCGTGAAGCCATGCAAGCCAAAGACGCTAAGTCAGAATTTCTTGCCAATATGAGCCATGAGATAAGAACCCCATTGAATGCGGTTGTAGGGTTTAGTCGCCAATTAGCAAAACATGCCAGTGATGATAAACAAATTGAATATACACGAACAATCAACCGTGCTGTGACGCAGCTCCTAACAGTGATTGACGATATTTTAGTTTTCTCAAAATTAGATTCAGGCAACATTGAAATAAAACCATCTGACTTTAGTGTACGTGAATACCTTGAAGATACGATTTCTATGTTGAGCCCCGCGGCTCAAGATAAAAATATTGAATTAGTTTTATTAATAGATTCAGATATACCCGATGTTATTTCTGCTGATCCGTTAAGACTAACGCAGGTGTTAACTAATTTATTAAACAATGCAATTAAATTTACTGATCAAGGAACAATAATTTTACATGCAAGGATGGATCCAGAAACGGATAGTGAATCAATATTGATGTCTATTATTGATACGGGTATCGGTATTAATAAAGTTGCGCAACAAAAACTATTTAGACCTTTCTATCAGGAAGATTCTAAGGCAACGCGTAAACGTGGTGGTACAGGTTTAGGTCTTATCATTTCTAAGCAACTAATTGAAATGATGGGTGGTACAGTTTCTTTTGAATCTGAAGTCGGTAAAGGTACCACTTTTAATGTTTCTGTCCCTATCGAAATAATTAGTGCCTATCTTCCTAGTGTTATTAATTTGCCAGAATCATCGGCGGTCTTTTTGTTAGATCCGCACCACTATTCTCGTCGTGCGTTAAGGAATAATTTGTTACATATGAATGTGGTCACGTACACTCACGGTAATATTGATTCATTACTAGACAGACTGTCCGCATTAGACCTTGAACAAAGTGCAATGGTAATTGTATCCGTTCCTGCCGATAGTGATTTAAACGGACTAAAAAATAAATTTATAATGCCGATTCGTGAGATATTTTCTGGTGAGATTTTGGTGTTGCTGAGTAGTAATAATGGTAGTGACGAATTAATTGAATCGGTTGATAAGAATACACATGTGTTGATGAAACCATTACGTGTTAATTCTTTAATGAAAGAAGTTGCACGTTGTTTTGACATTGAAGTGACGGTAGTCTCAAATAACGCTGTAGAGCAAGATGACAGTTTATTATCACAGTATCAGGGTATTAAAGTACTAATAGCTGAAGATAATCAGTTTAATCGTCTCTATATTAATGACCTTCTCGATGGTTATGGTATTCATGCTGATTGCGTCAATAATGGCAAGGATGCGATCAATGCATGCTTGCAAACACCATATGATATTGTGTTTATGGATTTACATATGCCTGATCTAGGTGGTGCTGAAGCGGTATCAATTATTAGAAATATGGGTGAGATCGCTGCAACTATGCCTATTATCGCAATAACTGCTGATGTCTTTTCGAATGAAAATGATGGATTAATCCGTAAAGGTTTTACCGGTTGTGTCTTTAAGCCGATCGATGAGAAAAAGTTAATCGCAACAATTGTTGAAAATTGTTCGGTCTCTTTAGGAAGCATGGTGGTAAAGAGCTCTCATGGTGATAATGAATCATCAGGAATAAGTTTGTCAGATAAATTACCTAAGGACTTAGTTGAAACATTAATAAACAATCTCTGGACACACAGCAGAGAATTAGATGACGAACTTTCTTGCAATGATCTTGTGAAAGCAGGAGATACGATTCATAAATTATATGGTTTAATTTGTTATTTTGAGTTAGAAACGCTTAATAGCGCAGTACAAAAAATGCAAGGCGCATTGAGAAGTAATTTAATAGAGGAAGCCCGTTTCTATCACAATAACTTAAAAGTGCTTATAGAAGAAACAGTCGTCCAGCTCAAGAAAGTTTACGATGTATCTGAAATAAAATAACACCACAATATTTGTCATAAATAATTAATATTTTTGTCATAGAGCAGTCATCAAAAATATTTATTCTCCTAGTCGTGTACTTTTACACACTGCTTGGAGATACGTAATGAATTTATATATAAAAGAAATGGTTGATAATAGTGCTTTATTAATCACTGATCATGGTAATGTCATTGCAACATTTGGTTGTATCGATGATGCGATTGAAGAATGTTCAGATTGGTTGCAAAAAAATGATTGTTACGCGGACCACATGGAATGCTATTTTATGGAATAGCATTCTTTTTTTTACCAACGTAATTATTGCAAAATAAGATTCCTACCACCAAGAAACAACACCCACATAAGCACTGTTAGCCAATGCATAATAGTCGGCACCCACAGTGAACGTGAAAAAATGTAGCCAAGGCTGCACACCATTCCTAGTACAAAAACAATCAATAAGAACCATGGATCAAGGAAGAAATGCTTTGCTCCTGGATTGATAGTGAGAGCATTCAATGGATGCCAAATCACAAAGATGCTGGAGCTAATTAAACTGCGTTTTAAGATGACATTGGAACCTTTTAAGACCGTGTCATTGGGTATAAGAAGTCCACGAAAGATTGTTTCCTCAAATAATGATGGAAAAATGAACAGCACGATGGGTAAAACGTAAATGAGCTCTGATTCAAGTGACACGAATTCCAGCAATCCTGTCGAAAAGCCAATTGTTATAGCAATAATGGCGAATACAATAAAAAGACTGGTAGACAGTATTATTTGATGTAGTGGCGGGGTTTTTAGGCCTAAAATTAGGTTGTCTTTGAAAAAGTTCATCATGGCTAGTGTTTTTGGTTATTGTTATTTAGTTCTATTTTAGTAGAAAACTGAACCCAATAGCGAGGCTAAGTCACTATTTTGCATATCTAAAACGCGGATATTCGGCTAAAATAGCCCCGATTTGAATGAGCTGAGAATAGTTAGGTGGCCATCATGACGACAAGAATTAAGATATGTGGGATTACACGCCCTGAAGATGGGCTTACCGTCGCAAAAGCAGGTGCAGATGCGATTGGTCTGGTGTTTTACCCCAAATCCCCGCGTGCTGTCACGATTGAGCAGGCTCAGGCTATTTGTGCGGTTTTGCCGCCATTTATCACTGTTGTGGCGCTTTTTGTCGATGCCGAGCACTTTGAGGTTGAAGACGTGCTTGCTGCTGTTCCGGTGGATTTACTGCAATTTCATGGTTCTGAGACCCCCGCACAGTGTCAGGCATTCAATCGTCCTTATATAAAGGCAATTCGCATGAAAGATGATGCTGATTTAGCCGATGCCGCGAGTCAATATGCGGTGGCAAAAGGTTTGCTCGTGGATACCTTTAACCCCGATGAGGCAGGGGGAACCGGAGAAGTTTTTGACTGGGATCGCGTGCCAGATGGGCTCGATACGCCTATAATCCTCGCCGGTGGATTGGAACCAGCCAATGTGGCGGCCGCCATCAAGCAAGTGAACCCTTATGCAGTCGATGTCAGCAGTGGCGTTGAAATGAGCAAAGGGATAAAGGATGCCGAAAAAATTCGTGCCTTCGTCACAGCGGTGAATGCCGCCTAATTATGAGTTGAATGAAATGAGCCAGCAAGACAGCATTAATGATTTTATGAACATGCCTGATGAACGAGGGCATTTCGGTCCTTATGGTGGCCGTTTTATTTCAGAAACTTTGATGGCCGCTATCGAAGAATTAACCGATGCTTACGAAAAGGCGATGAAAGATCCTGAATTTTTGGCTGAGTTTGATCATGATCTTAAGCATTATGTTGGCCGACCTTCCCCGTTGTATTTCGCTAAAGCATGGACAGAAAAATTAGGTGGCGCGCAAATATACCTAAAGCGAGAAGACCTTAATCATACTGGTGCACATAAAGTGAATAACACCATTGGCCAGGCATTACTTGCTAAACGCATGGGTAAGAAACGCGTAATTGCTGAAACCGGTGCAGGGCAACATGGCGTGGCAACCGCGACCGTGGCGGCACGTTTTGGAATGGAATGTGTTGTTTACATGGGAGCAGAAGATATACAGCGTCAAGCACTGAACGTTTATAGAATGAAATTGTTGGGCGCTGAAGTGATACCGGTTGAATCAGGATCAGCGACACTTAAAGATGCACTTAATGAAGCCATGCGTGATTGGGTCACCAATGTTGATGATACCTTTTATATTATTGGCACGGTTGCAGGCCCACATCCGTACCCTGCAATGGTGCGTGATTTTCAGTCCATCATTGGTCGGGAAGCACGCGAACAAATTCAACAACAAGCAGGGTGCTTACCCGATGCCTTAGTGGCTTGTGTGGGTGGTGGTTCTAATGCAATTGGTTTGTTTTATCCATTTTTAAATGATGCTGATGTAAAACTCTTTGGTGTTGAAGCCGCAGGAGATGGACTTGATTCAGGTCACCATGCTGCACCGCTATGCGCGGGCCAGCCAGGAGTCTTACATGGTAATCGTACCTATTTAATGGAAGATTCGAATGGTCAAATTATTGAAACGCACTCTATTTCTGCGGGTCTGGATTACCCAGGCGTCGGGCCAGAACATGCGTGGTTAAAAGATGTTGGTCGTGCACAATATGTAGCTATCGATGACCAAGAAGCATTGGCAGGTTTTCATGATCTCACTCGTATTGAAGGTATCTTACCCGCACTAGAATCAAGTCATGCATTAGCTTATGTCACCAAGCTGGCACCGACCATGAAAAAAGATGAAATAATTATTGTAAATTTGTCAGGCCGTGGTGATAAAGATATTCACACGGTTGCTGAACGTGAAGGGATTAAATTTTAATTATGAGTCGTATTGAAACAAAATTTTCCTCACTGCGTGAAGCAGGACGAAAAGCATTAATTCCTTATGTCACTGCAGGCGATCCTGTTGCATCTATCACTGTGCCATTAATGCATGACATGGTGAAAGCTGGCGCAGATATTATTGAATTAGGTGTGCCATTTTCAGATCCTATGGCGGATGGACCGGTTATTCAAAAAGCCAGTGAGCGTGCATTACTGAATAACATTAGTCTTTATGATGTGTTCACCATGGTAAAAGAATTTCGTGAAATAGATGATGAAACACCAGTGGTATTGATGGGGTACTTGAACCCGATTGAAGTCATGGGTTACGCAAAGTTTGCTGAACTTGCATCAAATGCGGGTGTGGATGCTGCCCTTACCGTCGATTTACCCCCTGAAGAAGGTGCTGAATTTGTTGCCGAGTTAGCGAAGTACCAGCTTGATCCTATTTTCCTGATTGCACCGACGACAACCGATGAACGTATTGCACGTCTTTGTGCAGCAGCGAGTGGTTTTGTTTATTACGTATCGATAAAAGGGGTTACCGGTGCAGCAACATTGGATACCAGTGCGGTAGCAGATAAAATGGCTGCGATTCGCCGTCATACTGAATTACCTGTGGGTGTTGGTTTTGGCATTAAAGACGCAGATTCAGCCAGAAGAGTCGGTGCAGTTGCCGATGCGGTGGTTGTAGGGAGCATCTTAGTCCGCCAGGCAGATGAGAATCAGGACAATCCAGAGGCTATTTCTTCTGCAATTTGCGCTATTTTGGCGGAAATTCGAGAAGCACTTGATAGCCTCTAGCCATTTGGTAGCGGCAAGGGTTAAAATCTACGCTATAATTAGACTTCTACCTGAACTTAGTCAGGTAACATATTAATAAAGCAATAGAATATTATGAGTTGGTTTGAAAAATTACTTCCATCGAAGATAAGAACAGACAGTTCGAAACGCAAAAGCGTTCCGGAAGGTTTGTGGACAAAATGTACTGCATGCAATGCCGTACTCTACCGTGCTGAGCTTGAACGTAATGTCGATGTTTGCCCTAAGTGTGGTCATCACATGCGTATTGGTGCTCGTCGGCGTCTAGAAGCATTCCTGGATGAAGAACCTCGTGTTGAACTGGGTACTGAGTTGTTACCGATTGATGCCTTAAAGTTTAAAGACAGCAAGAAATATAAAGATCGTATCATAGCGGCACAAAAGAACACCGATGAAAATGACGCACTTATTGTGATGAGTGGTCGTGTTAATGGCATCGCGTTGGTCGCTTGTGCGTTTGAGTTTCGATTCATGGGTGGATCAATGGGTTCGGTGGTTGGTGAGCGTTTTCGTCGTGCTGCTGAGTATTGTTTGGCAGAAGATATTCCTTTAGTTTGTTTCTCCGCCAGTGGCGGCGCACGTATGCAAGAGGCATTGTTCTCGTTAATGCAAATGGCGAAGACCAGTGCAGCACTTGCGCGTTTATCTAAACGTGGTATTCCGTTTATTTCTGTCATGACTGATCCTACTATGGGAGGTGTCTCGGCCAGTTTAGCCATGTTGGGTGACATTAATATGGCAGAACCCAAGGCCTTAATTGGTTTTGCTGGGCCGCGGGTGATTGAACAAACCGTCCGTGAAACATTGCCAGATGGTTTCCAACGCAGTGAATTTTTACTCGAACACGGTGTTATCGATATGATTGTAAAGCGTGGTGATATGCGTGATCGTGTTAGCCAGGTATTGGCGATGTTAACACGCCAACCTGCGCCACATATCGACAATGAAGACATGGTGGATGCTGAACAGGAACCTGTTTAAGCTACTCTGAATGAAATCTCCAGTCACATTACAAGTAAGCGTATGTGATAACACTAAATCGCTGCAAGATTGGTTAACATATCTTGAAACACTGCATCCGCAGGAAATAGAACTTGGCCTTGAACGGGTTCAAGAGGTTTTTCATCGTCAACAATTAAGCCAACTAGCGTTTAAAACTATCGTCGTTGCAGGAACTAATGGTAAAGGTTCGACCATTGCGATGTTAGAAAGCATCTTGCTTAATGCCGGTTACAGTATCGGTAGTTATACTTCCCCTCACCTTCATGTCTATAACGAACGTGTTCGTATCGGTGGTATTGATATGGATGACAGCAGTCTCTGCCGAGCCTTTGCACGCGTAGAATGTGCACGTGGCAATACATCTTTAAGTTATTTTGAATTTGGTACTTTAGCTGCATTTGATCTTTTCTCTCGGCATAAATTAGATGTGGTGTTACTGGAGGTGGGTCTAGGTGGTCGATTAGATGCGGTAAATATTATCGATGCCGATATTTCGGTGATTACCAGTATCGATATTGATCATGAAGAATGGCTAGGCTCTGACCGAGAAAAAATTGCTTTAGAAAAAGCCGGTATTATGCGCGAAGGTCACGAGACCTTTTGTGGTGAGCGTGATGTACCAACCTCACTGCGTTCAATGGCTCAACAGACTGGCACAAAGCTTTCTGTGCTAGGGGAGGATTTTGATGCCCTGCGTCATGGGCAAGAATGGGATTGGATAGAGCAAGGCAACGCAGTGCTAACATCATTACCAAAACCCGCCTTGGGAGCCAATTGTCAGTATGATAACGCCGCACTTGCTGTGGCTGTATTGCAGCAACTAATTGATTTCCCTGTTGATAGTTTTGATATCGTTGAGGGGCTTGAGAAGGTGCAATGCCCTGGTCGATTTGAACGTCGTGATGAAGGAACGGAATGTGTGTTTGATGTGGCGCATAATCCTGCTAGCGCGGCGGTGTTAGCCCATACTTTGTCGACGGATTCAGTGCAGGGGAAGACGCGGCTTGTTTTTGGGGTGATGG
>VAPL011081667.1_pt1 | contig 13861 bp, 13 predicted proteins | sample 3395061 | NCBI WGS metagenome assembly VAPL01 (sample SAMN08290444, study PRJNA428436) | hydrothermal vent metagenome | isolation source: Deep-sea hydrothermal vent chimney 2 | place: Pacific Ocean: Juan De Fuca Ridge | depth 2182 m m | reverse complement strand
TTATTGGCCGAAAGGTTGGTCAGACGCCTCAGATAAGATTGGAGGATTTGCTTCATTCATGTAGTTTGGTTATTGAAAGTCAAGATAGAGAATCAATTTTTTAAAATTGCTTTTATCAATTGATTTAAAATTGACAAGTACTTTTTTCGATTCAATTTTAGAATTTATATGTCTGAATCTTACAATGTCTTCCGCCAATTCATAAGAAATGTAAGGATGCTTGCTCAACACATCTTCTTGAGCCCGATTTATGCTTATCTTTTGAGGACTGAATTTTGTACCGATAAATGTACTGGATTTTAGATAATCTTTTGCCTCATCAGACAATCCATACACTTCGTCTAGCTGGTCTTTCGAAATAAATCCACCAAGTAGTGATCTATATTTCACGATTCGCGCAGCTAAGACAGCTCCAATCATTTGCACTTTTTTTAGCTGGATTTCACTTGCATTATTAAGGTCAAACTTTTCAATTATTCTTTTTGTAGCTATCCTACCACTATCGGGTAACATCATGTAGGGATATAAATCCAGTACCAATTGATCCGAAATACCATAGATTTTTTTTACATCTTCTTTTTTATAGAAATGACCCCCTTTAGAAATATAGTTTTGTATCCTTTGCGCAATTTTCTGAGAAAACCCAAGCAGCATGAGGCTATCTAAAGATGTTTTGTTAGGATCAAAATTGAAAACCTCATGGCTTTTACTTGACAATTCTACTTTATTCAAAATGGCGACCAAGCTATCAAGTTGCTTTATATCTGCGGGGTTGATAGTTGCATGGTGGCGGATAAGAATTTTGGGAAAAAATATTAAAAGCAGTGCGAGAACAGAAACAATGAATAGGCTTGAAAATCCCCTGACCTCTTTGTGGGACAACTTCAAAAAGTTGCTTATCATTTGGTGAATTTTGTTCATGCTATTTTACCAATGTTGTAATGTCACAGCTAAAATCAATAGGCTTGCTGTCTATTACTATTAAAAAATATCTTTTGTAAATAGCTCATTAGTCTATGGTTTTTTAGCGGATGTAACTTTGAGTATTAGCCTGAATCCAATCCTTAATTTGATCAAAATCTAATTTTCCTTTTGAAACATGAATAATAAATTCATAACGTTCTTCTTGAGAAGCAGAGAAATCTATACGCTCATTCATCAATAGCAATCTCCCTAAAACATAACCTGTCCTTTTGTTACCATCAATGAAAGGGTGGTTATTTACTATACTTTCAATAATTGCAGCCGATTTTTCAATTGCTGTCGGGTAGAGTTCATTACCATCGAAAGTTTGATAAAGTCTGTTGATTGCTGATTCAAGCAGCTCAATATCTCGAATGCCAATAGCCCCTCCAAATTGTTCAACAAGTATCGCATGGATTTCAAGTGCTTCTTTTTTAGTAATCATTTAGCTAAGCGCCCAAGAAGTTCTTTGTCTTCTGCTAAAATGGTTTTGAGACATTACCACAGTTTGTTCTGATTGTTTCTTTACAGCATTCAAATAGTCCAAAACTTCGTTAAGTACAGAATCTGGCGTATTTTCCAAAATTTGATTTATTGCTGATTGTATTTCTTGTCTGCTCATAATACGAATTTACGGAATTGTTGACACAATCGTTCTGCTAGCATTCAAGGTAGCGCCTGGATAAGTTACGAATTTGAAAGCAATGCCCTTTCCTCTACCAACGAGCCAAGACCGATTTCAAATTTATTCATACATGGTGGACAATCCAAAAACCATTAAGGTTTCGTTTCAAATGACACCCCATAGATGATAGGTAATGTTGACATCAGTTTTGCTCTTTCAAAATTCCGCTTTCCATTTTGTCAATGTATTCATTGGAGAATGTTCTAGTTATTGGCATTAGTGTAATTGACTGAAGTTTTCGTTCTTGGAAGTTCATGTAAGCAAAACCAAGAAGTTCAATCGAGTTAAGTTTGTACTTGAATCTGGTCGTGATTTCAGATTCTTTGATATTCGTTTCAAAAAGTTCTAATTCTTCAACTCCAATGTTGTTCAGCATAGCCTCAACCTGCCCATGAAATGTTGTTTCAAGATTGATAGAATCAACTTTTAATATTGAATAAATGAAGATTGTAATTCTATCTTCCTTTTTATCTGTGAAATATTCAAAAGTTTCATAGACATGTGAAGTTCCTTTAGGTATTTGGTCAGATTGCAATTCGAGTTTTGATGGATTAATAAAGCTAATCGTTCCGATTTTTTGCTCTTGCCATTCGGTTGATAGCTGAATTAATAGAATTTTAGCAACAACCCCAAAGGCAAAAAAGAAAACGACTAAGGAAATTATTTTTGATGCCTTGGATGCTTTTTTCAAAAATTGGTGCAATACATAGCCGATAATGGTTCCAATTCCACCCAATATTGCACTGGTTAATATGCTATTTAGTCCAAAAATTTTTGACACATCGCCTCCAAGTTTACCTAGTAAAGTTGCGTGTACAATTAAGAAGGCTATGAGCCAAATTTGTTCGCTATTGGATTCTTTCTTCGTCATGATTGGTAATTGATGTCAATGTCTGGCTAAGATGAGTGGGGATTAGAAAGCAATGTTCTTTCCTCTACCACCAAGCCACACTGATTTTTAAATTTACACATCGTGGCGGTCTTTCCAAGTTCCATAAAAGTATCCTGACCCCTTGAACCCCCACATTCATAGGTGCTGTTAGACTCATGTTTATTTTTTAAAGTTGTCCTCAAGAGCTTGTTTCAATCGTTCCGGTTCGGGAGTCCCAACCATCACGGATTTGCTTTTGCCATTGCTGAGGTATTTTATTTCCACTGCTCTTGATCCCTGAATGTTATAAAGCATTCCTTTTGGTGTTATTCTGATGCCAAGTCCGTAATACCAAGGAGTATTAATTATCCGTGTTTCTACAAGGTTATCAACCTTGAATCGAATCCTGATCAATCCAATTCCATAAATCAGTTTGAGAACTGATCCATGGAGTTCAATTGTTAGCTTGTAAAATAGGGAGTTGATAATTACAAAAAATCCTGCAATTACTACAAAAGGAATCAATGGAAGAGGATTATTCCCCCATTGGTTCGCATATGCCAGATAAAGGAACAAAATGATTGGAGCAAATATTCCAGTTACAATCCATCCGATTTGTGATTTTTTATATTTCATGAGCTATTCATATATTTAGTCTAACAATATATAAAATTAACAAAAACGGATTGTGCCTAAACTAAAAGAGACATATCCTTTTGGGAATGCCTCTTTTGGAAATAAAAAATTAATATTTACCAATTCAGAATTTTATAGAAATCAAATTCTTCTGGATTTTTAACATATTTTTTTGCAGCTTCATAGTCTGTAGGTTCGATATATTGTAAGTTATTTTTAATTAAAGTTGTTGCACCATGGCCCTCGATATCTACCAATCTTGGCGGAATCTTGCCATCCGGTGTTTGAAGATCTTCCAGATAAAGCGGCTTAGCTTCTCCTGAAGCGCCAACATATACCATGCATCCAGAAGCTCCCTGATTATATAATTCATAAACACCCATTCCCAATAAGGAACAATAAACCAAATCGTAACCGATAGGCCTCACACACCTTACTTCATAGCCAACTTCCACAGGCCTGCTCTTTATGCCAAGGCCAAGTTCGTTTACCTTTTTTTCAATCATTTCATTAAAAATATGGGATTTGGAAACCTTGCCCAATTCTGGGTGGCCATGATCGTCATAAGAAAAATTTATTCCCGAATTTTTGATCTCCTCTTCACTCAAATCATGAAATACTCCTTCCGAAACAATTGCTGCTCCATAAGGAATCCCTAGAATTTTTCTTTTTACCATAGAGGACACAACAAGATTTACAATTTTGTCAATTGTAATTTCTGTTTTATTAAACATTTCAGGGATCACCAACATTGGAAAATGACACGCCCCGCCAATACCTGCCGCAAGGTGACCTGCGGATCGGCCCATAGCACAAACGATAAACCAATTTTCGCTGGTTTTGGCATCTTCGTAGACAGTATTGCAAATGGCAACTCCTGCTTCTAGGGCGCTTTGATATCCAAAAGTTGGCGTATTATCTGGCAACGGCAAATCGTTGTCGATGGTCTTGGGCACATGAATATTTTTTAACTCATAACCCTTATTGGCAATATATTTTGCAATTCTATTGGCTGTTGAGGCTGTATCGTCACCTCCAACAGTAACTAAAAGTTTGATATTATTATCCTTAAAAAGATCAAGGTTGAAATTGTTTTCAAAGTCAGCATCTTTTGGTTTGAACCTACTCATTTTTAGCGCAGAACCACCACGATTAAAAATGTCATCTGCATACAAAAAATCTATGTCAACCATTCTGGGCTTGTCAGAAAACAAGCCGGAATAACCGCCATGAAGTCCGATCACTCTCCAACCGTTTCTTAAAAATATTTTGGCTACACTGCCGACTACTGTATTCATCCCGGGTGCCGGTCCGCCACCACAACAAATTGCTACTGCTTTTTTCATTTCACTAAAATTTAAATTTTCTTACTTTTTCAAAGTTCACTTGTTAGAATTTAATAATGAATCAGATAGTGCATGATTAATTACAATCTGTAAAAGATTAAACTATCCGATACTATTGATTCGTAAAAAATCGGTGCAAAATTAATTAATTTATACAGCAAAAGTAAGAGGGATTATTGCTATTTCAGGGAAAACCAACTTCAGATTTTTCGAGACAAATAATAAAGAACGAACATATCATTTGTAATTGAAACAATATATCTTGTGCGATTGAATTACAAGGGTCAAAAAGAAAACGATTTTTTTCACTAACCATCTATGATAGACAAAATTTATCAAAAATATCTTGAGAGTACTGGCATTTGTACAGACACAAGAAACCTTAAAAAAGACCAATTATTTATTTCAATCAATGGGCCAAGTTTCAATGCGAATAAATTTGCATCACTTGCAATTGAAAAAGGCGCTATCGCAGCAATAATTGATGATGAGGAATATGCCATTCCGGGAAAGACCATTCTTGTAAGCGATGGACTTATTGCCTTACAAGAGTTGGCAAAAATCCATAGGGATAATCTAAAAATACCAATCATTGGTATTACTGGATCAAATGGAAAAACTACCACAAAAGAGCTTGTATATGCTGTGCTCAATTCATCTTTTCGCACGCTTGCCACCAAAGGGAATCTCAACAATCATATCGGGGTGCCATTGAGCGTCTTGTCAATTAACAAAGATCATGAATTCGCTATAATAGAGATGGGAGCCAATCATATTGGAGAAATTGCATTTTTATCTTCGATTTGCAGGCCCACTCACGGCCTGATCACGAATATTGGGAAAGCCCATACTGGATTATTTGGAGGATTTGAGGGAGTGATACGAGCCAAAAGTGAACTATACAATTTCCTCCTCAAAACCAATGGCATAGTGTTTATCAACCAAAGCCAAGATATTCTTATGAATATGAGCAAGCGGATGAAAAATGTAGTTTTCTATCCGAACGAGGGAAGTTATCATCATTGCAGCCTTATCGGGGCCAATCCTTATGTAGAGATAAATTCCGAAAAGGAAGGAGTAATAAAAACGCATTTAATTGGCGCATACAATTTCGATAATATTGCCACAGCATTGTGTATTGGAAAATATTTTAATGTCTCGGAGAAAAAAGCTAACATGGCAGTGGCCGATTACATTCCCTCCAACAATCGCTCGCAAATCATTAAAAAGGGTGATAATACGATAATCTTAGATGCCTACAATGCCAATCCTTCTTCCATGCTTAAGGCCCTGGAAAATTTGGCAAATATGGATGCCGAAAATAAAGTGGCCATAGTAGGTGATATGTTTGAGCTGGGCGATGATGCAAAAACCGAACATCAGGAAATTGGCAAATTGATTGATGAAATGGATATAAATGATGCCATATTTTGTGGGGAATTGATGCGTTACGCTGCCGCCTCTTCAAGGAAAGGTATTGGTATGGATACCAAAGACCTGCTTATCGAATATTTGGAAAAGCATAAATTTTCTAATTCTACCATATTAATAAAAGCTTCGCGAGGTATGGCCCTGGAAGATATTGTAGAATATATTTGAAATAAACCATGCAAACTTATCCCCAAATTTGCACTTTGCATTTATAAAAACAGTAAATTATCTTTAAATACAATTAAAGCACTTATTCTATGTAATTTCAAAATATATTCTATGCATATTCAAAATTAAACTTATGTAATTTCAAAATATTGATTACATTTGTTGGAAATTACACCGGCATGTCATTAGTAAATCGCAAGATATCGACTTCAATTGAATACCATTTAGGCAAATATCCCATCCTTGCATTAACAGGTCCTCGGCAATCGGGGAAAACCACATTATTGAAAAATATGTTGCCCGATTATAAGTATGTCTCATTGGAAAATACAGATCAGCGAAGTTTTGCCACAGAAGACCCTGCCGGATTTTTAAAAAAATATAATAGCCACGTTATATTTGATGAGGTACAACGTGTCCCCCATTTATTTTCCTACCTGCAAACATTGGTGGATGAAAGCGGACAGATGGGTCAGTTTATTTTATCCGGTTCTCAAAACTTTCATCTAATGCAGCGCATTACACAAAGCCTTGCCGGAAGAGTTGCGATATTCAAATTATTGCCATTTGATATACTGGAATTATCGCAGGCCAAACTGTTACCTGCTGATTGGAAGTCATTGATAGTAAAAGGGTTTTATCCTGCTATTTATGACAGAAAATTGAATTCGACAGTATTTTATTCCAACTACCTGCAAACATATATTAACCGTGACATAACTGACCTGACCAATGTGCATGACGGGAAACGCTTTAATAACTTCCTTCGACTTTGTGCTGGCCGTATTGGCCAATTGCTCAATCTTAATAATTTGGCAAATGAATGTGGTATTTCACAGCCAACAGTTAAATCTTGGTTATCAATCTTGGAAAGTAGTTATATTATCTTCCTATTACCTCCCTATTTTGAGAATTTCAATAAGCGCATTGTAAAATCGCCAAAACTTTATTTTTATGACACTGGTCTTGTGTCTTTTTTGTTGGGATTGCGCAAAGATGATGACCTCGAAAATCAATCTCTTATTGGAAGCCTTTTCGAGAATCTTGTGGTAGCAGATATTTACAAAAGAAACTATCATCAATATCAACTTCGGGAATACTGGTTTTGGAGAGATTCCAATGGACACGAGATTGACCTATTGAACAAACACAGCAAGGGGTTTGATATTTTTGAAATTAAATCTACGCAAACAATATTACCACGATTAATAGCAGGGATGGATTATTTTGACAAAATTTCGAATGGAACGGTTAAAAGTAAAACATTGATTTATGGAGGTGATGACAACCAAGACAGAACCAAATATAGGGTTAGGAGTTGGCATACCGGAATTGATAAATAAAGGCCCTCACTAAATTTAAGAATTCTCCTTCTTTTTAAAATTTAAATAGACAGCAATCAGAATAACCAAAACAATACTGACTATGGTAATCAGATCGACAATTTTAGCAGATAGGCTTAGAAATGTATAATGATCGAAAAAGTACTTTATAAAGGAATTTGGCAGGTGTGATTCGCCTAATTTTCTTTTTACTTCCCAATGCCAATCTGTAAGAAAACAATATCCCAATCCATACTTCAAACCCAGAATCAGCCATGAAAAAAGCGTGCAGACCAAAACGACTAAGTGAATTTTTCTTGTTCTTATCCATATCCAACCAAACAGATTGAATGAAATGACAATTAAATGTAAGAGGAGGAAAAAAACATCTAATATATTTAGCATCATCACTACAATTTGAGGAAAACCTGAATGTAAAAAAATTATTCGGCGAATAAATAGTGGTATCTAAGAAAACTGGTACTACTAATTTTAAGGTGTTTTCTTTGCGGCACTAAATATCTTTTCTCAATTTCAAAGGTTCAAAACGACATCAATTGAAAATCAATATGCTGAAATATCTTTTTGTATTTGTGCTATTTCTGGGTTCAGTTTCATCAGCAAATTGCCAATATAAAATCCTTGAAAGCAAAGGAGCAGTCGAGCAGGTTCACCAAACCATAGACAGTATCTACAATCTTAATTTTGACGCAGCGGATATAATGATTGCCGATCTGGAGAAGAAATTGGGTGACTACCCGGGTCTGTTGTTGCTCAAGGCATTTTACATAAGCTGGAAATTTCGGCCGATAAGACAGGAACATGAATCATACAATTTATTTGAAACATATTTACGACAAGGAATAGAAAAAAGTGAAGCCTTGCTCAATGAAAATGAAGAGAACATAGAAGCTAATTTTTTTCTTATGGCTTGTCATTCCTTTTTAGCAGAGCTTTATGTAAATAATGGCCAGAACTTTAAAGCTCTGGGAGAAGCTCAAAGTGCATACAAGCACATAAAGATTGGGTTTGATTATGTGGATGAATACCCGGAATTTAATTTTTCCAGTGGGATATTTAATTATTACAGGGAAAAATATCCGGAGGAAAATCCTTTCTATAAATCTGTTACGTGGTTTTTTAGAAGTGGAGATAAAAAGGAAGGTTTAAGGATGTTAAAAAAAGGGTCGCAATTAGCGATATTTACTGAAGCCGAGTGTTTGACATATCTTTTTCATATCTATCTCAGATATGAAGATGAGCCGCAAAGCGCAATTTACTATGCTCGCATTTTGCTAAATAAATACCCCAATAACCTTTATTACATTTCTAATTTCGTGGAAAATTCAATACGATTGGAAACAATCAATGATATCGAACCTTACTTACTGCGACTTAGAAAAAGTAAGCAACCATTCTACCAATATTTAGGTGAAATTTTTTATGGGGCCTATTTGGTCGAAAAAGAAGCATCATTGAATGAGGCCTTGACACATTTAAGAAAAGCAGATAAGTTGGGAGATCATGGCAATATTAGAATGCCTCATTACGACAGTATATTATTTTATGAGTTTGGCCTTATAAATAAAAAACTTGGAAAAAAAGATCTGGCCAACGATTATCTAAAAAAGTCCATCAAATCTGCTGAGTACAAAACTTATCGAAAAAACGCTGAAGCACTTTTAGATAAATAGATTTTGATCATTCCTTTGCAGAAAATAATTGCAACCACACTTAGCATTTATAAAATTATGATCGTACAAGAGGTCCCCTTGAGTGAGTATGCCGTAGTGCAGCTTGCTACAGAAACTGAGCTTGGGCTTAAGTGGATACAATCCGAAGAAGAAAGAATTGCATCTGCTGGATGGGCCAACTATCGAATTATGCCAGATGTTAACTTTACCCGATTCTCTCATTTTACCCAAACCCCATTAAGCATTACTTTCTCGACGTTGTACATAGCATTTATATCTTCAATAGGATTTCCTGATAGCAAAACCAAATCAGCTTGTTTTCCTTTTTCTATACTTCCCAGACGATCGTCAATTTTGAAAAAACGAGCATTCAATATAGTTGCCGCCTTAATTATTTTCATATTGTCCATACCAGTTTTGGCAAGCAAACTCATTTCATGCTGGTAAGTCCATCCGGTTTCTATGTATTTATTCCAAGGGCCATGTGAGCCTAAGACAATATTGACATCCGATTCATGGCATCGGCCAATAAAGGCCATCATATTCTGAAAGCCAAGAAAAGCGGTGCTATCTTGATTATTACCTTCAATCCTGTATTCAAATGCCCCCAATGTCGGTGTTAAATAAGTCTGATGTGCTACTAAAAACTTGATCAAGGAATCAGCCGCTTTACTGTTTACATCAATATCTTTCCACATTTCATATCGCCCAGGCTTCCTTTCGTTGCTATCATCCATTATTCTTTGCCGATATACTTCAGCTTTTTTGCGTGGTATTAAAGCTGTACCCAGAGAAGTTACATGTTCAATGCCATCCAGACCTACTAAAATTGCTTGTCTGGCATCAGTAATTTCTAAATGTCCTGTTACCGGAAGTCCATTGGCATGGGCGATATCACATGCTTTCTTTATTAAACCCAAGGGCAATCTGAAATATACTTTTACTGCTGTGCTATGCTGGCTAATCAAGTAATCAAGTGCTTCTTTTACTTCAGCCTCGTCGCGAACCGCATAGCAATCATTTGGGTAGGTGGGTGGAGGCATATCCAAATGTGGCCCGGTGAGAAATAACCTGGGCAACGGATCACCTTTCTTTCGCTCGTTATCATAATCTTCTATCCAAATCCCAGGGTCTCTTAGGGAGGTTATGCCACGTTTTAAAAAAATAGCAGGATATCCAACCGAATTGTGATAGTGCGCATCGATTAGTCCGGGAATAATGGAATGGCCTTTTCCATCAATAATTTCAGCATTTTTAGGAATTGGTACAACATCAGATTTTCCTACATCAATAATAAATCCATCTTTGATAATGACACTTGCATTTTCAATAGGGCCTTCTGTAATACCATCTATCAGCGACACACCCACTATCGCAATGGTTTTACTTCCTACCGGGATTTCATCTTTGTTTAGTGCGGTAATATGATGGTTGCTTTTATGAGGAATTTCTTCAGGTTCCTTAAGTTCCTTGCAGGAAACTATCATTAAAATGAAAACAGTCGAATATGCTAATAATTTCATGAGATAATTTTTTCTATATAATCTAATCTTCATTGCTCAGAATACTTACAAATTATTATTTGAGGACAATATTATAAATAACTTTCTAATAGTATGATCAAATCCATATTTTGTTTGTCTCTGGCATGATCAAGTGAATTCCGGCCGTCTTTATCCTGGATTTTAACATCAGCTTTATGTTCCAAAAGCAACTTAGCAATTTTTAGTTGCATATCCCGATCCTTGGATAAAATGACAACTTCTAATAATGCTGTCCAACCCAGATAATTTATGAAGTCAATATCAATATCAGTTTTTTTGAGCAACAATTTTGCCGTCTCGTAATGTCCTTTTTCAGCAGCAGGAATTAAGGCATTGCCTCCATAATGATTCCTTATTTCCAAATTAGGATTTTCATGAATAAGACGATTTATAATTGCAGTTTGTCCATGCGCTCCCGCATAAAGAAGAGGGGTAGGATCTATTACGTCCGGGACGTTTTGTTCGTCAACTTCACCCTTTTTATCAAACGGAAAATCAACCAGAGCACCTTTGTTTAACAGCAAATCAACCATCTCCAGATTATTTGCTTCAGTAGCCAAATACAAGAGCGTTTTCTTTTGACTGTTTTGAGCATTGGGATTTGCTCCTTTTTCCAGTAATTGTTCAACAACCGCAATGTTTCCCTCTTTAACTGCCTGGACAATCTCAGTATATTCTTGCGCCTTCATAGACAAACTCACCAAACTGAGACATAAAATTATTATATAATATTTCATTCTGAAGATATTTTTAAAGAGTCAATTGTATATAGTTTGTAATCCAAGATCTGGGTAATAAAGATAGCAGGAAGTTATCACAGAAATAAGTAATGACAAACCAATTGAATTTAAAATAAATTATTGATCTTACAGGAAGTTATAATTGTGTCTCACCAAATCAGATTATTATAATTTGGCAAGTTTCAGTGCTTTCATGTGGGGTTATCCATTGCTCATTCTTCTTTTGGGCGGAGGCTTTTATTTTCTTATTTACTCAAGATTATTGCCTTTTAGGTATATCGGTCATGCCATTCAAATACTGCTGGGAAAATATGATGATCCCGATGAGCCAGGACAGATCACTCACTTTCAGGCCCTGGCAACAGCTCTTTCGGCAACTATCGGAATGGGGAATATTAGCGGTGTTGCCATCGCGATTGCTACCGGTGGACCGGGGGCCATTTTCTGGATGTGGGTAAGCGCATTTTTTGGTGTAGCGACAAAATTCTTTACCTGCTCTTTGGCTGTCATGTACCGGGGGAAAGATGATACTGGGGAAATCCAGGGAGGACCAATGTACGTGATCGTAGAAGGTCTTGGAAAAAATTGGCGACCGCTGGCAATTTTTTTCTCTCTAACGGGAATGATTGGAGTTTTACCAGTTTTCCAGGTTAACCAATACACACAGATTATTAGAGATATCGTGCTTCCAGACCTTGGTATCGAAGGTTCGTTTTCAACCAATTTCACCGTTGGAATTATCATTGCGCTGATTTCTTCCATGGTCATTTTTGGAGGTATAAAGCGTATCGGTAAAGTGGCAAGCAGCCTAATGCCCTTGATGACGATATTATATATTGTCTCCGTTTTGTTGATCATATTCAGTGCTCCCAATCAGATTATTCCTGGGGTCCAATTGATATTCACAGATGCGTTTACCGGTGATGCGGTGATGGGAGGAGCTTTGGGAAGCTTGATTATTATTGGAATAAAAAGAGGTACATTCTCCAATGAAGCCGGTTTGGGTACAGCTCCGATGGCCCATGGGGCAGTCAAAACAAATGAACCTATTCGCGAAGGTTTGGTAGCGATGTTGGGACCATTGATAGATACAATTGTCATTTGTACCATGACAGCCCTGGCGCTGATCATCACCGGTGTGTGGACAGAAAGCAACTTGGACGGTGTGTCACTTACAGCTGAGGCATTTGAGGTTGGTATTCCGGGATATGGGAAATACTTGCTCACGGTCTGCATTACCATTTTTTCCATGACCACACTTTTTACACTTCCATATTATGGGATGAAGTGTTTTGCTTTTGTATTTGGAACCAGATTTCAACAGCTTTACAATTATTTTTATTTGATATCTATCATTGTCGGAGCAACAGCTTCACTCCACTTCATCATTAATTTAATTGATGGCGTTTTTGCCATGATGGCCATACCAACTGTAATTTCAGCAATTCTATTGTCACCCAAAGTAAGAAAGGCCTCGATAAAATATTTTAGTAGATTGAATGAAGAGTAATAATAATTTCACGATTAAGTAAGAATTTCGGTTAACTAAATCAATTATATTAAGCGCTTAATATACTGCTAATTTCCTTGTCAACTATGAATATTGTAACCTGGAAAAATAGCTTCAAATTACACTCTGATATTACTCCATCTATCAGGATAGATGTGCCAACACTTTGATTATAGTACTTCTTCTTTGAAGAATAGGACACAATTCCCCTAAAAACCCAGAAACTATCGGGATCAACTCATTGAAGACAACAGTGATGTGCCTTGCCAATAAGCAGGTTTAGGCACGTATAATTATAAGTTCTATCAATTAGGATTTAAATATTTATTAAATTGAGGGAAAATACAGTAGGGATATGTGCACTTTCACATAGCCTTACGTTGGCGTTCATAAGAAATAATAAAGGAAGAGTATGAATACAAGTTTTAATATAAAAAAGGAAATTAGAATAAATGCAAATAAGTCTGAGTTATGGAAGACACTCACTACACCAGCGTTAATTAAACGATATTTAATGGGAGCAAATGCGACCTCAGAATGGAAAATGGGGAGTAAAATTATTTATCAAGGTGTTTTTAATGGAATTGAATTTAGAGATGAAGGAGTAATTGATATTCTTGACTATGAAAGTAAATATCAATACTCATATTGGAGTAAAAATCACGGGACTGATAATATTCCTGAAAATTACGTGACAATTTCTTACCTGATTGTCGAAAACGACAATGAAGTAATTTTGAAAGTAAACCAGTCAAATTATAAGTTGAAAGAAATTGCAGAAAGTATGAATCAAATATGGGATTTGATTTTAGGTAATTTAAAAACACTTTTGGAAAAAAAAATAACGAAACGCTAACAATTAAGCTACAATGATGCGAAGCAGGGCTTCGGTTCATTGTAGCGTATGTTGACTCAAGCTTTGGTAGCGGGTTTTAGGCTATGGGGATTCTA
>VAPL010973631.1_pt1 | contig 13865 bp, 13 predicted proteins | sample 3395061 | NCBI WGS metagenome assembly VAPL01 (sample SAMN08290444, study PRJNA428436) | hydrothermal vent metagenome | isolation source: Deep-sea hydrothermal vent chimney 2 | place: Pacific Ocean: Juan De Fuca Ridge | depth 2182 m m | reverse complement strand
GGAGCAATACTGTTCGTTTTTATTAAAACAATTTTAATTTAAAATGATTTTTGCTTTCGTAGAATCACTTTAAGAACGTCAAAAAATTATGTTTAGTGTGTAACTAATTTATTTTTCTAAAAGTTTTCCACCATCTTTCGGGGATAACCTGATTACCTGCTCTTAAATAATCTTGATACGTACATGGTATTAACGCACGCTTTGCAACTTTATTATGATAATGTTCGACTTCCATCCACCATCTATCACTTTTGTTACTTTTATAGAAGTTTATTGTAGTATCTTCTATAGGTACTATATATTTTTTATATGCTGTTTTTGAAGTAAAAGGATATTCATTTACTCTAAAATTATATCCTTCAATAAAATACCATATCATCTGAGCAATTAAATGTGCCGTTTGATCCTTCTCATCTAATTTGGCGTTGTATTCATAAATACCAAAAGAAGATACTTTATCGCTTATACCTGCATATCGTGCAATTGCACAAATAGTTTCTCCGTAAAATCCATTAGGCACTGCATTGTTATTTGCAGGTGCTTCCGATCTTCTTACAGCACCAATATCAATACTTACCATATCGGTATCTCGCATAATAGGTTCTACCAATTTAATGTCATTGGTAACTTCACCTAATCTATAACTATCGAAATTCAATTTTTCTAATAAATCTATTTCTTCTTGCGAGTTGAAAAAGGTTTGATATCCTATATTATAATAATTAAAAAGATTGCTGGGTTTTTCCATGACAATCTTACTTAAAAAAGACTCTGATGAAATTTCTTCTTCAATATTTCCTAAATCAAATTTTGTATCAACTACTGTTACATTTACAGATTGCTCAAGAGCATCATAAGCTCTATAATTGGCATAAGTTAAATCTTGGCTTCCTCCAATAATAATAGGTACAATATTTTTCTTTATAAGATATGTTATAATTTCCTGAACGGCGAAATAAGTATCATCTTCATCATTCCCTTGTGGAATATTACCCAAATCAACAATCTTTGAAAACCAATTACCAGGAAACAATTGATATAGGTATTTACGAATGACACTAAAGTTGTCACCTGTACCAAAATTATCGACGGCTCTTCTACCTTCATGCACCCCTATAATAGCAATATGGGCATCCTTAATATCTGGAAGTCCGTTCTTTTTTGTATGTATATGAATACTTTTACCTAATGATTGATTTGATAACATTGTTGTATGAGCAGCATCTGCATCTTCAACTGGTAAAAGGAAATCAAAATTCATATAATATTAGATTGTAATAGAATTACTAGTATTAATACTCTGTAACCTCTCGACTGTTCTCGAGGGGATTTCAAAATTAATCTATTTTGTCTGGTCGAGCGCAGTCGAGACCTAAATATTATTTTTTCTTCGTAGTTTTTCTTTTTGCTTTTTTCTTTTTGGGAGTCTTCTTTGCAATAATTTCTTGAACTTTCTCTAATGTCAATTTTTCTGCATCCGTAGTTTTAGGCATTTCAATCTTTAATTTACCTTTGATAATATTGAATCTACCCCAACGTGCTTTTTCTACGCGTATACCTTCTTCTTCCCAATTATGGATTAATTTATCGATGTCTTTTTGTTTCTTCGTTTCGATTAATTCTGTTATATCTTCTTGAGATAAATTATCATAATCATATTTTTTATTTACATTGATAAAGGTATTATTCCATTTTATAAAAGGTCCAAAACGACCCACACCTTTTTGAACAGGCATTCCTTCATATTCTGCAATAGGTGCATCTGCTTTTTGTTTTGCTATAATCAATTCAATAGCTCTATCCATATCAACCGACATTGGGTTTTCTCCTTTTTCAAGGGAAATAAATTTTTTGCCAAAACGTACATAGGGTCCAAATCGACCATTTGCAACAATAACTTCTTCGCCTTCGTAATCGCCTAAAGTTTTAGGTAATTTAAATAGATCTAATGCTTCCTCAAAAGTTATAGCACCCAATGTTTGACCTTCTTGCAAACTAGCAAACTTAGGTTTTTCTTCATCTGTAGCCTCCCCTATTTGTACCATAGCCCCAAAACGACCTAAACGTGCATACATATTTTTACCACTTTCTGGATCTACACCTAACAATCGTTCTCCTTTGGCACGTTCTGCATTTGCAGTAACATCTTCTACTTTGGGATGAAAATCGGTATAAAATTCCTTAATCATCGCCGTCCAATCTCCATTACCACTTGCTATCTCATCAAATTCTTCTTCTACTTTTGCGGTAAAACCATAATCTAAAATGGTTGAAAAATGCTCGACTAAAAAATCAGTTACAACTTTACCTATATCTGTAGGTACCAATTTTCCTTTATCAGAACCTACCTTTTCAGATAACAACTGTTCATTTACATTGTTATTTTTTAATTTTAGCTCAGTATATTTTCTTTCAACTCCTTCTACAGTTCCTTTTACAATATATTCTCTTCGTTGTATTGTTGAAATCGTAGGTGCGTACGTAGAGGGTCTACCAATACCCAATTCTTCTAATTGTTTTACTAAAGAAGCTTCTGTAAATCTTCCTGGAGGTCTAGAATAACGTTCTGTTGCAGTAATATAATTGTTTCCTAACCTTTCATTTATCGAAAGTTTTGGCAACATTCCTTCTTGTTCTTCATCTTCATTATCAGTACCTTCTAAATACACTTTTAAAAAACCTTCAAATGTTATTACCTCACCATTAGCAGTTAATATCTTTTCATTTTTAGTATTTGAAATTTTAACATTGGTACGTTCCAATTGCGCTTCACTCATTTGAGATGCTATCGTTCGTTTCCAAATTAAGCTATACAATCTATCTTCATCGTACCCAATAGAAACTTGATGCTTAACCATATTGGTTGGTCTAATTGCCTCATGTGCTTCTTGTGCACCTTTAGATTTTGATTTATAATTTCGTATTTTGCTATATTGCTCTCCATAGGAAGCAATAATTTCCTCCTGAGCCGCATTTTTAGCATCTTCAGAGAGGTTTACACTATCCGTTCTCATATAGGTGATTAAACCTGCTTCGTACAAACGCTGTGCTATCATCATTGTTTTTACCACAGGAAAATAGAGTTTACGCGAAGCCTCTTGTTGGAGTGTTGAGGTTGTAAACGGAGCTGCCGGAGATTTTTTTGCAGGTTTTGTCTGTAAATCTTCAACTTTAAAATCAGCACCTATACAAGAATTCAAAAAACCCTCTGCTTCTTCTCTTGATGTAAAGTTTTTAGGTAATTTAGCTTTAAATTTTTTACCTTCAGTATTCGTAAATTCAGTATCAATTCTATATGAGGCTACTGGATTGAAATCCTCAATTTCGCGCTCACGTTCAACAATCAAACGTACTGCAACAGATTGTACACGACCTGCGGACAAGCCGCCTTTTACCTTACGCCAAAGTACTGGCGAAAGTTCATAACCTACCAATCTATCTAATACTCTACGGGCTTGTTGTGCATTGACTAAATTGTAATTAATACTTCTCGGATTTTCCACTGCTTTTAAAATAGCAGTCTTCGTAATTTCATGAAAAACAATACGTTTTGTGTTATCTTCAGTTAGCTTTAACTGTTCGAATAAATGCCATGCAATCGCTTCTCCTTCTCGATCCTCATCACTTGCTAACCAAACAGTATCTGCTTTTTTTGCTAAATCTTTTAGTTTCTTAACTATTGCTTTTTTATCTGTAGGAACTTTATAATTTGCTTTAAAGTCTCCATCTACATTCACACCTAACTCTTTTGATGGTAGATCGGCTATATGACCAAAACTCGATTCAACCTGGAAATTTTTACCCAAAAATTTCTCTATGGTTTTTGCCTTTGCTGGTGACTCTACGATTACTAAATTTTTTGCCATTCATAATTTATTTAAGGGTACAAATGTATATGAAAAAAAGTTTATGCTCCAAATTATAAATCAATCACTATAATTTTAGACATACTTTAAAGTGAATAACAAGGTTGTGAACTTGTTAAAAAATTCGACTAACAATCAAAGAGGCATAACTATGTCCATTAGCGATTTCTGTTTCTTTTGTATTAAAATTGTATATTAATTTAAGAGTCGTTTTTTTATGTTTATTTACTATTCCAAATTTCCAATTCACAACACTTTTTGTAGTATCGGTTGTAAATAAAGTATCTTCTTTAAAAAGACTACCTTCTATAAGTGTATTATGCAAAACATAATTATACCCAAGAGATAAAAATCCAAACATCTCATTCTTTCCTTTTGAATCAATTATTCCTAATCTGGATGTATTTTGTAAATCATTGAACTTTCCAAAAAAATAGGTTATCCCATTTTCAAAAGAAATATCTTTGGTACCTATAGTTGGTCTGGTTTCAAATTGAAGTGTATTATTTTCATTTAATGGTAAATCATAAATATAGTGAGCTTTTAAATTAATCAACCATTTGAATTCAATTTGTTCAATCCAGAAAACTTCTCTTCCAAAGTTAAGTGCATCGTGTGCCCAATTTTGAAAATCCTGAGCTTTGGACTCATCTCCTGTTATTCCTGATTCTAACGTTATAAAAAAAGCTTCTTTGGTTTTTATTTTACCAACCTTAAAGGAACCGAATAACCATCCTGCGAAAGGTCTATGAAATTCGTTTATATCAGTTAATCTCTTTTTCTGTGGATTATAAACCTGTTGACCAAAACTAATTTCATACTGTATCTCTCCCCCATCTTTTTTCAAAAATAAAAAGTTACTATGGACTTTCCTTTTATAGGTTAAAAATACACCATTGGTATAATATCTATCCTGAAAAGTAAATTGATCATTATCAATTCTAAGTTCTATTTGCTCATCTATTTTTTGGGAAAACAAAAAATTAGAGTATAATACTATTGAAAATAGTAGTATTCGTTTATTCAATGTGTTTTGTTTTATTCTTTGACGGTACTAAACTATAGAATTACAGACTAAATTCAATTCCTTTATAGTAAATTTTCCTTCTTGTTATACATTTAACATCACTCATACTCTTATACAAATCTTATCTCAAGTAATGTAATCTTTTAAAATTAGATTTGCTGAATAACGTCAATTTGATTATAAAATAACTCATAAATAAATTGAATTATTTCCTGCCTGCCTCAGGCTGGTTTAATGAAATAAGGCGAAAAAATTAAACATAGCGTAGTTACGTTTTCTTTTTTTAACGAAATATCAGTGAAAAAAAACGATTTATATGAGATGTTTTATGGTTAAATTGGTAGAGTACACTAAACAGAAGAATTACTAACAAGAAACATCCTTATAAAAGTTTTACAAAATGTTAATTTTCTGCCAATATGTCATGCCTTATTGAATTTGGTTGTATATTTGCAATCCAATTTTTTTTATATAATGAGTGCTGAAAAAATCATAGAAGAAAAAAAGCAAGGTCAAGCCTTAGTTACTGAACAGGTTAAAGGTAACCGAAAGAAATTATTTATAGAAAGCTATGGTTGTCAAATGAATTTAAACGACAGCGAAATTGTAGCTTCTATTTTGGCCAATCAAGGTTTTAATACCACACAGGTACTAGAAGAAGCAGATTTGGTATTGGTCAATACCTGCTCTATTCGTGAAAAAGCAGAACAAACTATTCGTAAACGCTTACAAAAGTATAATGCAGTAAGAAAAGACTCTAATAAAAACATGAAAATTGGCGTGTTGGGCTGTATGGCGGAGCGATTAAAAACCAAATTTTTAGAAGAAGAAAAAATGGTCGATTTGGTGGTAGGACCTGATGCCTATAGAGATTTACCAAACTTAATAGAAGAAGTTGAAGCTGGCAGAGATGCCGTGAATGTAATTTTATCAAAAGATGAAACGTATGCCGATGTATCTCCTGTTAGATTAAATTCAAATGGAGTTTCTGCTTTTGTTTCTATTACTCGCGGATGTGATAATATGTGTACTTTTTGCGTAGTACCATTTACACGTGGTAGGGAAAGGAGTCGTGACCCACAAAGTATTATAAAAGAAATTCAAGAACTTGCTACTAAAAATTTTAAGGAAATTACTTTACTAGGACAAAATGTAGATAGTTATCTATGGTATGGTGGTGGTCTCAAAAAAGATTTTAAAAAAGCTTCTGAAATTGCAAAAACAACTGCTGTAGATTTTGCGCAGCTATTACACATTTGCGCTACAGAATTTCCAAAAATGCGTTTTCGATTTGCAACTTCTAATCCTCAAGACATGAGCTTAGATGTTATACATGCAATGGCTAAACACAATAATATTTGTAAATATATTCACTTACCTGTACAATCTGGCAGCACTAGAATATTAAAAGATATGAATCGCCAACACACGCGTGAAGAATATATTGAGTTGGTTGACAATATTATTAAAATACTTCCTGACTGCGCCTTATCACAAGATATGATTACTGGTTTTTGTGGTGAAACCGAAGAAGACCATCAAGAGACTTTATCTCTAATGGAATATGTAAAATATGATTTCGGATTTATGTTTGCATATTCTGAAAGGCCGGGAACATTGGCTGCTAAAAAAATGGAAGATGACATTCCATTACCAATCAAAAAAAGACGCTTAGCAGAAATTATAACATTGCAACAAAAGCATTCTCATTATAGAACCAAACAGCATGTTGGTAAAATTGAAGAAGTATTGATTGAAGGTACTTCTAAAAAATCAGAGACACATTGGAAAAGTAGAAATACACAAAATACGGTTGTTGTTTTTCCAAAAGAAAAATACAATATGGGTGATTTTGTAAATGTAAAAATTGAAGATTGTACTTCAGCTACACTATTAGGGATAGCTGTTGGGTATTCAAACAATAATTGATAAATAGATGGTTATTATGAGACTGTCTGTCTGAGCGTAGTCGAAGATAAAGTCATGGCAATCTCTTTAGCATTTGGTAATGTTGACAAGAATATTAAAAAAATAGATTCCTTCCTTCGTTGGAATGACAAAATAAAAAGACACCCGCCTTCGCGGGCATGAATATGGAAAACATACAACCAATAAAACAACGCTTTGGTATTATCGGAAACGATATGCACTTAAACAGGGCTTTAGAAAAAGCCATACGAGTTGCTCCAACAGATATTTCTGTGTTAGTTACTGGTGAAAGTGGTGTTGGTAAAGAAAGTATCCCAAAAATAATTCATCAACTATCACATAGAAAACATGCAAAGTATATTGCTATAAACTGTGGCGCCATTCCAGAAGGGACTATTGATAGTGAATTATTTGGTCATGAAAAAGGTTCGTTTACAGGAGCCACTCAAACCAGAAGTGGTTATTTTGAAGTGGCCGATGGTGGTACTATTTTTTTAGATGAAGTTGGTGAATTGCCACTTACCACTCAGGTACGCTTATTACGTGTACTTGAAAATGGAGAGTTTATTAAAGTAGGTTCATCAAAAGTTCTAAAAACAGATATTAGAATTGTAGCAGCTAGTAACCTCAATATGTTGGAAGCTATTCAAAAAGGAAAGTTTCGTGAAGATTTATATTATCGTCTAAGTACTGTAGAAATCCATTTACCTCCACTACGCGAACGTAAAGATGATATCCATTTATTATTTCGGAAATTTGCATCAGATTTTGCTCAAAAATACAACATGCCTACTATTCGGCTAGAACCTAATGCGTTAGCAGTTTTAATAAATTACTCGTGGAGAGGGAACATTCGTCAATTAAGAAATATAACTGAACAAATATCTGTTATTGAACAAAATAGAAATATTTCTGCCGAAATGCTTAAAAGTTATTTACCAAACTATAGTTCAAATTTTCCAGCATTAATCAATAACCAATCTAACACTAGTGATTTTACCAACGAACGTGAAATTCTCTATAAAGTGTTATTTGATATGCGTAATGACATTACCGATTTGAAAAAGCTTACACTGGAATTAATGGAAAATGGCTCTACCGTAGCAACAAAAGAAAACACCCAGCAGTTAATCCAAAAAATTTATGGAGAATCTGAAAATGAAGATGATAATTTAGTAGAAATTATTTCGCCACAAAAAACAGAGGTTTATCAATCAACACCAACCCCTTTTAGTGAGACCTTTCAAGATGCTGAAACCGTAGATGAGGCATTATCATTACAAGAAAAGGAATTTGAAATGATTAAAAAAGCATTAGAGAGAAATAATAATAAACGAAAATTAGCGGCTAAAGAACTGGGGATTTCAGAACGCACCTTGTATCGAAAAATTAAACAATACGATTTGTAAATTGTTATTTGCGTAACTGTTGAATTTTTCTAACTTTGAAAAAATGAAAAAAATAGTATTCCCCTTATTAATTATATTTCTTCTTGCAATCCAAAGCTGTGGAGTATATTCCTTTACTGGAGGCAGTACAGGTGATGCTAAAACTATTCAAATAGACTATTTCCCAAATAGTGCACCATTGGTAGAGCCTACGGTTAGCCAAAAATTCACGATTGCCTTACAAGATTTGTTTTTGCGTCAAACTAACTTAAGCTCAACCTCATCAGGAGGCGATTTACATTTCGAAGGAGAAATTACTGATTATAAAATTATTCCAATTAGTGCTACCGCAGATCAAAGAGCGGCACAAAACAGGCTTAGTATTTCCGTCAGAGTTCGGTTTTTTAATAAATTAATTGAAGAAGATGATTTTGAAAGAACATTTTCTTTCTATTCAGATTTTGATGCTAATCAACAATTAACAGGAACAGCTTTGGAAGATGCACTTGACGAAATTTTTGAGCGTATAACACAAGATATTTTTAATGCTTCAGTAGCAAAATGGTAATATGAACATCACAGAATTCACATCATTATTACAACAGCCCAATGCTATTTCAAAAGAGCAAACTACGGCTATTGAAGATATTTTAGAAAATTATCCATACTTTCAGGCTGCACGTATTATTCATTTAAAAGGATTAAAAAATCAACATAGTTTTAAATACAATAATGCATTAAAAACAACAGCGGCCTACACAACTAACAGAACGGTTTTATTTGATTTTATAACAAGCGATATATTAGATGCTTCCACTAATTTAGAAAAAGAACAACAGTTTATCACTGATAGTGAAATTATTGATTTAGAAGTCGTTAAAATACCTTTGATAAGCAGTCCTGTTATAACTGATACTGCTAAACCAAAAAAGATTAAAACTGCTGAGGAGAAATTAGAGATTGGCAAACCGTTGGTTTTTGACCTTTCTGAAATGCACTCGTTTAATGAATGGTTACAAGTAACCACTATAAAACCAATTGAACGTAAAGAAATTAAACCAACCAAAACACTAAAGCAGCAGGATAAAAGGTTTGATTTAATTGAACAGTTTATTCAAACGAAACCAAAAATAAAACAACTTACTTCAAACGACACAACAAACATTGCCATTGAAAGTGTAACCGAGAATAAAAACCTAATGACAGAAACGCTGGCTCGTGTTTATTTAGAACAAAAACAATACGATAAAGCGATGCAAGCTTTTAAAATTTTAAGTTTGAAATATCCGGAAAAAAGTGGTTTCTTTGCTGACCGAATTAAAGCAATTAAATTTTTAAAACAAAATAATACATAAATCATGTCTTACACAGTATTTTTAGTCCTGATTATTATAGTAGCATTATTGCTTATTTTAATAATAATGGTACAAAATCCTAAAGGTGGGGGTTTATCATCTTCATTTGGAGGTCAAGGCTCTCAAAGTTTAGGTGGCGTACAAAACACCACAAACTTTTTAGACAGAAGTACATGGACATTAGCCATTGCGCTTTTTGTATTGATATTATTATCAAATTTTTCTATTGCAAGAGATACCGTAGATACAAAATCTCAAGTAGAAGAAACTATCAATAATAGAGAAGTTTTTGATGAAGTACCTGTTAGTACTGATATTCAATCTACAACAGATGATGAAGATTCAACAAAAGAATAATTCAATTTTTATTTTGAATATATAGATGCCAACGAAAATGACACGTTGGCATTTTTTTTATAACAATATTTGAGTTTAAATAACTATTTTTTTATATAAAATGTCTATCTGTCATATTTTTAAAATTGGCACGTTTTTCGACTATCAGTCATTAATTAAATTAACTAAAAAACAATAACAATGAGTAAAATAAACATCAAACCTCTAGCAGACAGAGTAGTGATTGAACCTCTTGCTGCAGAAACGAAGACTGCTTCAGGTATCTATATACCAGATTCTGCTAAAGAAAAACCACAACAAGGTAAAGTGATTGCTGTTGGCAAAGGAACTAAAGATGAACCTACCACTGTAAAAGTTGGAGATACTGTTCTTTACGGAAAATACGCTGGCACTGAACTTAAATTAGAAGGTGGTGATTATATAATCATGCGAGAAAGTGATATTTTTGCGATTATATAACTTGGCAAAAAACTCCAATAAACAAAAAACAAACTCCAACTACTTTCAGAGTGAATTATCAATTCCATATTGGAATTTGGTATTTGAAAATTGAGGGTTAAAAATTTTAAATAAAATTTTCATTATGGCAAAAGATATAAAATTCGATATAGAAGCACGTGACGGATTAAAACGTGGTGTTGATGCATTAGCAAATGCAGTAAAAGTAACATTAGGACCTAAAGGGCGTAATGTAATTATAGGCAAACCTTTTGGTGGCCCACAAATAACAAAAGACGGGGTAACCGTTGCCAGAGAAATTGAGTTAGATGACCCATTAGAAAATATGGGCGCACAAATGGTAAAAGAAGTTGCTTCTAAAACAAACGATTTAGCAGGTGATGGTACCACAACAGCTACGGTATTAGCACAAGCTATTGTAAAAGAAGGTCTTAAAAATGTTGCTGCGGGTGCAAATCCGTTAGACTTAAAAAGAGGAATTGACAAAGCTGTAATTGCTATTGTTGCTGATTTACAAAAACAATCTCAAGTAGTTGGCAGTAAAATTGACAAGATAAAGCAAGTAGCTTCTATCTCTTCAAATAATGATACTAGTATTGGTGACTTAATTGCTGAAGCTTTTGAAAAAGTTGGTAAAGAAGGTGTTATTACTGTGGAAGAAGCAAAAGGTACCGAAACTTATGTTGACATTGTTGAAGGAATGCAATTTGACAGAGGTTATTTATCTCCTTATTTTGTAACAGACTCTGAAAAAATGCTTACCGATTTAGAGAATCCTTATATTTTGTTGTATGATAAAAAAATATCATCAATGAAAGACTTACTACCCGTTTTAGAACCTGTTGCTCAAACAGGAAAACCTTTGTTAATTATTGCCGAAGATGTTGAAGGAGAAGCTTTAGCTACCTTAGTAGTAAATAAATTACGTGGTTCTTTAAAAATTGCTGCTGTAAAAGCTCCAGGATTTGGAGATAGACGTAAAGCTATGTTAGAAGATATTGCTATCCTAACTGGGGGAACTGTAATTGCTGAAGAAAGAGGCTTTACCTTAGAAAACACCACTATTGATATGTTAGGTACTGCCGAAAGAGTAAGCATTGACAAAGACAATACTACTGTTGTAAATGGTGCTGGAAAAAAAGCTGATATTAAAGGTAGAGTAAATCAAATTAAAGCACAAATAGAAACAACTACTTCTGATTATGATAGAGAAAAATTACAAGAACGTTTGGCTAAGCTAGCTGGAGGTGTTGCTGTATTATATGTTGGTGCTGCTTCTGAAGTAGAAATGAAAGAAAAGAAAGATAGAGTTGATGATGCATTACATGCTACCCGTGCTGCCGTTGAAGAAGGTATTGTTGCTGGTGGTGGTGTTGCTTTGATTAGAACAATAGATGCATTGGGAAAAGTCACTACAGATAATTTAGACGAAACTACAGGTATTCAAATTGTAGCTCGTGCTATTGAAGAACCATTGCGTACTATTGTTGAAAATGCTGGTAGTGAAGGTTCTGTGGTTGCTGCTAAAGTATTAGAAGGTAAAAAAGATTTTGGCTTCAACGCTAAAACAGATGAATATGTAAATATGTTTAAAGCAGGAATTATTGATCCTACTAAGGTAACTCGTATTGCATTAGAAAATGCAGCTTCTGTTGCTGGTATGATTTTAACTACTGAATGTGCGTTAGTTGATATTAAAGAAGATGCTCCGGCAGGCGGAATGCCTCCTATGGGTGGTGGGATGCCAGGAATGATGTAATATGGTGAGCCACCACAGGCAAGTTTGAACTTGTTTGCGGATAGGTTATCGCTATAGATAAATTTAAAAATGCCTTTATCAAATTGATAAAGGCATTTTTTGTTTATCATAAATAAGATATACCCTATTAGTAATAGATCCTAGAGCAAAAGAATTATTATCTTAGCGATATAATCCGTATAAAGAGCATACGCACTTTATTATTCCGTTGTAACCAATTAAAATGAACGCAGAGATAATATCAAATCTTAAGAATTTATTGAATATCAATTTAGAAGTAATTAGGAAAACATCAATTGAAAAAATGTTTGATGAGTTAATAAACGAAAACCCAAAAGCATTCAATTTAAATCTTGGAGTTATAACAAACTTGTTTGATAACGATGAAATTAAAAGTTTCAAAAAAGCAAAAAAAAATACTGAATTGATTTCAGCATTTGAGAATGCAAAAAAGATGAAACTTGATAAAAAAGAAGTCGTTGCTGAACTTAAAATTGACATTATCAGTTCTATTTCTGAATTGAAAAATAAAATTGACTCTGAAAATAAGGGTTTTAAGAATCAAATAATATTTTTAGAATACGATTATGAACCTTACGCTTATTTTTGTGGATTTGGAAAAGGAAATTATCCGATTTTAAAAACACCTGAATATTTTGAATTTAACTTTCAAGAAGATTGTATGCAGGAATTGGGAAAGTGGATTATACTAACATATGGAAAGAACTGTCATTAATAAATGAAATTTTAGAGGGTTTAGACATTTACGACCAAGTTTGTGAAACTGAACTTTATCAAAGTTTGCTAAATTTGTTACTTAAACAACGTAAGGAATCTTATACAAGGTCGTTGTGTGTAATTTTGACGCAACTTTTAAAGAGTTAAGCATCTAAAACTATAAAGAGTTAATTCGAAATATGAAAAAACAATTTTTATTTTTATTCGTTATCGGAATTTTATCATCTTGCTCAAAAGATAATGTAGACATTCAAGAATTTGTTCTTGGAGAAGTTTCAGTCGGAATTAAAAGCGGAACTAATATCAATGCAATATTTGATTTTATCAACCAATTTGACCATAGTGTTGACAACATAAATTCACTAACTTTCACATCAGACCTACCATCCAATAATTTACAGAATATATTGGACAATCTTAATGCAAAAATTTATACAAATGGCGGGGTAAATTGGTTAGTGACAGGTTACTTGCATTACCAATCTAACCAGATAACGATATTTCCCAGACTTTTTGGAATAGATAATATAGAATATCAAAATGATTGGCTGACTTCTATGAATGAACTGGAATTAAATGAAAAGCATAATATTGAATTAAATAGTGGTATTATTCGTTTCATTGTTCCGATAGGCAAAGAATTGGAATGGAAGAATCAGTTTGAAAATTTCAATATAGTCGATTGGGCTAAACTAAATTATATTGCTGACATAGAACCTCATACGAATTAAAAAACTACTTACAACAACGGTAATCGTTGCACAAGAGATTAAATTTTCTTTACAATTATCGTTTTAATCGCTATACAAGAGACATTTTAATTTTGTTTTTCTAAAAAATGAATAGTTCTCTCCATCACTATAGCCTGTATCGGCTACTATATTTTTCCAAATAAACCCTTGTTTGTGTAAACGTCTTTTGGCCTCGCTACAATGTCTTGTAAGTATTGATTATCTGCATGGTAAACCTTGATGTTGGTAATTACAT
>VAPL010342471.1_pt1 | contig 13865 bp, 12 predicted proteins | sample 3395061 | NCBI WGS metagenome assembly VAPL01 (sample SAMN08290444, study PRJNA428436) | hydrothermal vent metagenome | isolation source: Deep-sea hydrothermal vent chimney 2 | place: Pacific Ocean: Juan De Fuca Ridge | depth 2182 m m | reverse complement strand
CTTTTTCAAGGATGGTTAATTTTATATAATTCTTATAAATGCAAAGCATTTAAATAATAACGAATTTTTGTAATAAAAATTTGAATTAATTTGGAATTCAACCATTCTGTTCTCTGAAGTAATTATTTCATTTTTAATTAATTGCAGAAATATTTGATTAAATATTTTCCTCATAATAAGACAATTTTTTTTTGGTTTTTAGTACTGTTTGAATCCTTCTTTTATATAGCCATATATTTTATATAACAATTAGGTTGTTATTTTTACTTAAATAAAGGTGTGTTTTATTGAGTTAATTTTATTCAATTAATTTATGCTGCTCCTTTTTTAAATTGCATTGAAATGTCAATTCCTATAAGGTTTGATTTTGAATATTTTTTGAATTTAGTCAATTCATTATTTTGAGGTGTGATTATTAAACTTGAATTTAAATGTATAACTCCTTCGATCTTTTTTAATTTCCCAATTGAAGAGGGTCGTTGCGCCTTGTTGAATGGAACAATTTTCCCATTAACAATATGGGTACTTATTTCTTCTGATAAATGGCCATAATTAAAACCATCCATTAAACTTCCCTTAAAAAAAAGAGTGTCAGGAAATAATAAAGAACCAAGTCCATATTCATACTTTAGGTTTTCCCTTACTTCAGGAGCTAAATTAATAAACTCTTTCCCGTTAAAGTAAACAATGAAAGTACCATCCTCTTTTAAAATGCCCTTTACCATGACATTTTCTAAAACAGGGATTCTTGAAAATGATTTTAGATAATAAAAAGACAAAGAACCATCTATTGAAGAAAAAAGATTTTGAGGTTTATCACTCACCTTTTCTCTTGAAGAAATTATTCTTGATTGATAGAGAGGAGAGTTATGACTGCTAATTTTTTTCATGTTAATCAATTTTTAGTTCTACATGATAATTCATTTTCTTTTAGCATAGTCATTATTTTAATAACAACTAGGTTGTCATTTTTACTTAAAATGAGCTTATAACCTGAGTTCGATGTAAGAAAATCTTACATCGAACTCAGGTTTATATTTTATTGAGTTAAGTTTAAAATTATATATCATAAATTAAACGATACTAAATATAGTTGGGAAAACGAGTAATGAAGATATGCTAAATAAACACCATACACCAAATGTTGCAAAAAACTGTTATATTGCAAGACTGTAAAGTAATCAGGCACATTATAAACCTATTGAGCAAATACAGATTTAAATCAATTGATCACTTAACTATATAGGGAAAGAAACTCATACACGAGATAAATTAGTGCAAATATGGCAAAGAAAGCGGTAATAAAGGAAATTGTAGAAAATGCATTAAATACTTCTATTCAACAGATTACAGGTAATGACGCGACCTTTTTATATGCTGAATCACCTACTAGTCCAATGCATGTTGCAACTCTTACTATAGTTGAAGGGTCTTTGGTATTCGAAGATTTCAAGGAAATGATTGCTTCTAAATTACACTTAATTCCGAAGTTTCGCCAAAGGTTATTAAATGTACCCATGAATATAGATTATCCTTATTGGGTAGATGATCCTAATTTTGAGTTAGATCTGCATTTAAATAGAATAAAATTGCCTGACCCTTCTAATTGGAAAACGTTGAGAGAGCTAACTTCTTCATTGTTTAGTGGACCATTGGATTTACGAAGACCACTTTGGTCTATAAGTTTCGTTGAAGGGCTTGATGAAATTCCTCAAGTACCTAAAGGCTCAGTAGCCATTATTACAAAAATACATCATGTAATGGTTGACGGTGCTTCAGGAGTAGGAATAATGGGAATGCTTTTCGATAAAGATAAAAGTGAAGCCAAGAAACCTCCAGTTCCTAAACCATACGAACCAGAACCTTTACCCAATGAATTTAGCCTTTTATTAAAAAGCGGTTATAGTTTTATCAAAAATCCATTAAAGGTTCCGAAAATGGTTAGCGAAACGGTATTTTCTTTGATTAAAACCAGAGCAGCTAAAAAAATGAGTACTCAAAAAGAGTTTAACACAGGATCATTTTCCGTGCCCAAAACCATATTTAATGGGTCAATATCACCTAAGAGAACTTGGGGGACAGCCATATTATCCTTTGAGCGCATAAATGTACTCAGAAAACTGATGGGTGTGAGCATTAATGATCTTATCTTGGCAATATGTGCAGGAGCAATAAGAAGGTATTTACAAGAAAGAGAAAAGCTACCTTTACAACCGTTGGTCGCTAATGTTCCAATTTCTATTCGAGTTAAAGAGAGTAAAGAAATGAATAATCAGATCTCTAATATGTTTGTACAAATAGGTACACACATAGAAGATCCTATAGAAAGATTAGAGTATATACAAGAACAAACAATTTTAGGAAAAACAAAACACAAAGCTGTAGGAGCAAAAAGCCTTGCTAAAATGGCAGATTCCGTTCCTTTTGGTTTGGCAAATTTAGCTGCTGGTCTATACAGTAAATACAATATTAAGGAATTGCACAGACCACCGTTTAATGTAACAATTACAAACGTTCCCGGTCCTAGAGAAGTATTGTATTTAAAAGGACACAAGATTGTTTCAATATTCGGATTGACACCGGTTGTTGATGGTTTTGGGCTGATTATTGCCGCTTTTAGTTATAACGGGCAAGTTAGTATTACAACAACTTCAGATGCAAATACAATGCCCGATGCAGATAAGTTTTCACGATATATAAGAGAATCTGCTAATGAATTAGAGAAGTTGATAAAAAAGAGAGGAAAAAAGAAAACAACCACAGCTATTATAAAAAGCAAGAGCGCACCTTTTTTTACAGCACTTAAAAAATACATTAAGAATAACCCAACTTTGAAGAAGTATGGTGGGTTGTATGGAATCCAAGTTAATTTAGCCAATACAAAAGAGCATTGGCAATTTGATTTAACAAAAAAAGAAGGTATCATAAAGAAACAAGAAGCCCTAAAACCAAAAGCGTCTATACAAATAGATGATGAAAATTTATACGATCTATACAAAGGAAAACTGCTTTTAGAAGAATTAAAAATTCAAGGAAGAATAAAGTTACAAGGACAAGAAAAATACAAAGCAAAATTGATGCTGTTGATGACCGAATTTTTAGCCAGATAATTGATGAGTTATATAACTGACACCTATAATACAAAAGACGGCGAATCCATTTTCTACTATAAATGGTCTGCCAATGCTGATACTTCTTTTAAAGGAGCGGTGCAAATTTCTCATGGTGTAGGCGAACATGCAGGGCGCTATCAACCCATTGCCAAAATATTGCAGAAACAAGGTTATGAAGTCTACGCCAACGACCATAGAGCACATGGAAAATCGGTTAAATCAAAAGAACTCTTAGGTTTTTATGATGGTAAAAATTATTTTAATGATGTAGTTGAAGATATGCACCAATTAACAACAATCATTAAAACGGAACATCCCAACAAGAAAATTATTTTATTTGGGCATAGTATGGGCTCTCTATTAAGTAGAGTATATGTTACCAAATATGGTAATGATTTAGATGCATTAATTTTGTCTGGGACTGCTAGTTTTACGAAGGGCTTAGGTACTGTTGGTATAATGAGTGCAAATATGGTAAGTGCTTTTAAAGGTAGAGCTAACCAAAGTAAAATGTTAAAATCACTCTTTTTTGGCGAGTTTAATAAAAAGTTCAAACCCAATAGAACCAAACTAGATTGGATCAGTAGAGATGAAAAACAAGTAGATCTTTTTGAAGCAGATCCTTATAGAACGGAAGATTTTTCATTAAGTGTTTTTCTAGATATTATCAAAGCCAGTAAACAGTTAAATAAACAAGTAACCTTTAATGCTACACCTAAAAACTTACCTATTTATATTTTTTCAGGTGACAAAGACCCGGTAGGCGAAATGGGTAAAGGTTTGAAAAGAGTACACAAGCAATATAAAAAAGCAGGAATAAATGATCTTACGATGAGAATTTACAAAGGCGGAAGACATGAAATGTTAAATGAAACAAATAAAGAAGAAGTAGAACAAGATATTTTATACTGGCTTAACCAGAAAATAGAAACCCAAAATTAATATATGCAAGGAAAGAAATTATTGTATAAATCTTTTACAAAACTGGCAGTTGCAATTGCTGTTTCTCATGGGGTAACCTTAAAGAAAGCAAAGCAATTGGTTATTAAAAATTTTGAAGATCATCCCTATAAAAAAACAATAACAGGGATGGTTAATAAAATTGTATTGAGTAAAGAAAATTTAGAAGCTTTACTGGATGATTGTATTAGAATTTGTGAAGATTTAGGTCCAGATAGAGATTATATGACCTTAGTAATGGTCTTAGAAGATATCCGTAATGAGAAGCCAACAGTCAATAAAAAGGATCATACCGCAGATTATGTTGAAAAATTTATGGAAGAAATAATTCGTATAAATCTACATATTCCGGCGCCTCCATTATTTAATATTGTACTAGAAGGAAGAGCACTGTTGGAATGGTCTTCTATGTTTTGTTTATACCCTTTAATTCCGAAACGAAGTAAGGGAGAAAACAAACCTGTATTATTGATACCTCCTTATTTAGGAAATGACCTTTCTACTTCTTTTGTTAGAAAATATTTAAAATCTGTAGGATTTAAAACCTATAAATGGGATTTGGGTGTGAATCTGGTAAAGTCTCATTATATTCCAAAATTGATAGAAAAGCTAGACGAAATTTATGAGAAACATCAAGAAAAAGTAAGCCTTGTGGGTTGGAGTGGTGGTGGAATGTTTGCCAAAATTATTGCAAACAGGTACCCGGAAAAAGTTGAACAAATAGTGACAATAGGATCTCCGGTATGGGGTGTAATGAATCTTGAAACTCCACTGATTAATGTATTTGAATTTTTTAGAGGAAAATCTTTAAAAGAAAGAAACGAGAAATTTCTTAGAGAATTAGAAACAATACCTGATGTACCCATAACCTGTATTTATACAAAAACAGATGGAGTGATGCCTTGGAAGCATTGCATGGAAGTAGAATCGCATAGAAAGAATATTAAAAACATTGAGGTTTACGGAAGTCATAGTGGTATGGGTGCAAATGCAACTGTATTACTAACTGTAGCTAATGCATTGAGTGCAAATATAGAAGGCAAAGAATTGCAGGAACTTCCTAACAAGATAGAAAGTATATTTTTCCCGAAATTCTGGAAAAAAAAAGGAAACGCTAAAATAACAGATCTATTTTTTAAAGCCTAAACTGCTAAGCTATGGAGAACATCATTAACGATCCGAAATTTCAAGACAAGCTAAAACAAATTGCTGTTGAGCAAAAGATCGATCTTGCTGAAGTTCAAGAGAAAGGAGCAGCTTGTATTAAAGAGTTGTATGCACATCAACATCCTGTAGCCAGTTCTGTGGCTGTAAAGGGATTTGAATACATGATCTCCAAGGCTTATAATGATAAAATAGATATAGTTCCCCAAGAAATTAAGCAACTAATGAAGATCATGAGGCAAAATTCAGTTGCCTTTATTTTGACGCATAAAACATATTTAGATACCGCAGTACTGATAACAACATTGGCGCATTACGGAATGCCAATTCCTTATACCTTTGGAGGGAAGAACTTAGCCATGCCCGGTTTTAAACAGCTTGGTAAAAATTCAGGATTGATATTTATCCGTCGAAGTTTTAAAGATGATCTAATCTATAAAACTGCGCTCAGACATTATATTTCCAGCCTTATTGACAAAGGCGATCACCTTACATGGAATATAGAAGGCACACGTTCCAGAACCGGTAAAATTGTCTATCCTCAAATGGGGATATTAAAATATATCATGGAAGGTGAGCGTGAAAGCACACGAGGTATTAAATATATTCCGGTATCTATCATTTACGACTTGATCCCTGATGTTAAAGAAATGACCGAAGAAGGTAAAGGGAAAGAAAAAAAGGATGAAACCTTAAATACCTTTGTCAATTATATCAAAAAGCTCGGACATCAATATGGAAGAGCTGCCATACGATTTGGAGACCCTGTAGATGTAGGAGCGCATCAAAATGCCATTATTCCAGACATGGAAGAAGACAGTTATTCTGATAATAATGCATTACCACGTTTTGCCTTTGAGCTCATTCATAAAGCAAATATGATAACTCCGGTTACAACCGTATCATTGGTTTGTAATGTGCTACTGAATAATTTTGCCTTGACCAAAAAGGAAATAGAGTTCAATGTTATTAAACTAATGAATTATATAGGTGAGCGGAAAGAAGATGTATTGATTGATCGCGGAAATAAAATTGGCGTAACTACTCAAAAAGCCTTAAACCTTTTATTGAGTGCTGGTATCATCCAAAAAAGCAAAGCAGGTTTAAAAACACAGTTTAGCTTATCTGCAAACGAGTATTTACCGGCAACCTATTATGCTAATATGGCGTCTGGACATCTATACCATCGTGCATTTATTGAAATGGCTTTGGTAAAGATAAAAGATGATACATCGTCTGATCGAGTTCTCCATTTTTGGGAAGAAATAATGCGATTGAGAAACTTGTTTAAGTTTGAGTTTTTCTATACCAATAAGCCACAATTTAGTAGTGAGATTGAGGCTGAATTAGCGCTGTTTAATCCAAATTGGAGAGATATTATAGCGAATCCTGAAGGCGATATTTCTGAGCTATTGGCAAAACAAGAACTATTTGTGTCAAAAGCAATTTTGTTGATTTATTTAGAAGCAAACAAAGTAGTTTGCCATACACTGAGTTGTTGGGATTTAGAAGACGAATTTTCGGAAGCTGATTTTATTGAATTATGCTTATTTAAAGGAAAAGAATTACATTGGCAAGCACGTATTAGACGCTTAGATAGTGTTTCAAAACCCTTTCTTGTTAGTGGATTACGATTTGCAAAAAACAGCAAACTTACACCTGTAGATCAAAAGATAGATTATGAGCAGTTAGAGGTTTGGATGGAGCTATTAGATGATCTAACTGAACGATTGAACTTTTTACAACAACTTGAAATTACAGCAAATAAAAGTATTTTAAAAGAAGTACCTGAAGAAAAAGAAACAGTTCCGGGTTCCGAATTAAGTGACATTTCAGAAGAAATTTTAGAAGAAGAGGAAGGTTCGCATATCACAGCATTTTTTGACCTAGATAGAACATTGATTGATGATTTTTCAGCAAAAAAGTTTTTGCAATCTAGATTGTTAAGTGGAAAAAGTACAGCAAGAGAAGTACTCTCACAGTTTGCATCAGGACTCTTATATGCATCAGGAAATAGAGATTTTGAAATACTAACAAAAATATCAGCTCAAGGACTAAAAGGACTTAAAGAATCTGATTTTGTAGAACTAGGGGAAGAGGTATATGAAAACCATTTGAAAAATACTATTTATCCGGAATCTCGTGCTTTGATTGCATCCCATATAGAAAAAGGGCATAAAGTAGTTATTATTTCTGCAGCTACCCCTTATCAAATAGATCCTATTGCCAAAGAATTGGAGATAAAAGATATCTATTGTACCAAAATGGAAGTCCGTAAAGGAAAATTTACGGGTAATATTGAAGAGGTTTGTTGGAGAGAAGGTAAAGCAAATGCAGCGAAGAAGTTTGCAAAAGAAAATGACATAGACTTATCAAAAAGTTTTTTCTATACTGATAGTATTGAAGATTATCCATTACTGGAAATTATCGGAAATCCTGTGGCAACAAATCCTGATAGTAAACTTTCACAATTAGCCTTTGAAAATGATTGGCCAATTTTGCGTTTTGAAGAAACTGAAGGCACTCCTGCTGTGAATGGATTTAGAACAGGAATGGCAATTGCCAGTATATATCCATCCATACTTAAAGGAATGGCTAAAGGAGCAGTTACAATGTCCAGACAAGAAGCCGTAAACACCACTATTACTAGTTTAGGTGATCTAGGAAGCAAACTTGCAGGATTAGATATTGCTGTAAAAGGCAAGCATAATTTAGAAGACTTTAGACCTGCAGTTTTTTGTTTTAATCATCAGAGTTCGGCTGACGTTTTTATATTGATGAAATTGCTTCGAAAAGATGTTACTGGCATTGCTAAAAAAGAATTAGAAATGACGCCTATAGGTCTGCTTTTTAAGGCAGTGGGAGCTATTTTTATCGATAGATCAGATAAAAAGAAAGCTATTGAAGCGATGAAACCGGCGGTTGAAGCATTGAAAAACGGAACTTCCATTGTTATAGCACCTGAAGGTACCCGAAGTGGAAGTAAAACCTTGGGAGAATTTAAAAAAGGCGCTTTTCATTTGGCAATTAAAGGAGGCGTTCCAATTGTCCCGATAGTTATTAAAAATGCCTATATGGCAATGCCCAAAGGCACTAGCATTTTAAAACCTACACATATAGAAGTGGTGGTGTTAGACCCGGTAGATACTTCTGAATGGAAAGTAAAAAATATTAATAAATACGTTGAAGAAGTCAGAGATTTGTTTTTAAACGAATTAGAAAGTTAACTTTGAATAAAGTAAGTATGTCATTCAGTCTCGAGGTTTGGTAGGAGATGAGCTTTAGAGCATAATTTATTCTAAATAAGTTAGAATCGAGTTCCTTCCCTTATTAAGGGAAGGTGGTCACGCTTCAGTGTGAACGGAAGGGTTAAAATGCTGATATAGCATAAAATCTCTTAACTTAATGACATTGCGCCCGTGCCAGTCGGACGGGCAAGCCGTCGGAGGAATTTATAGATTAAATTATTAATAAACACAAAAATTTAAACGTGTGAAACTAAAAGTAGCAGTACTTGGCGGAGGTTCATGGGGTACAACAGTAGCCTCATTAACAGCAAGAAATAGTTCAGTAACACTATGGGCAAGAAACGAAAAAACAGTAAAAGAAATTAATGAACATAATAGTAATGAAAAATATTTACCAGGGGCAAAATTGCATAAAACATTAAAAGCTTCCAACTCAATAGAAGAAACTGTTTGTGATGCAGATGTAATTGTAATGGGTGTACCTGCACAGCATCTGAGAAGCGTATTAGAAGAAGCAAAACCTCATATTAGACCTTGGATTCCTATCATCAATTTAGCAAAAGGCTTAGAAATTAGTACAAAAATGAGGATGACAGAAGTTATTGAAGAAATAATGCCCGGACATCCTGCAGGTGTATTAACAGGACCAAACTTAGCAAAGGAAATCCACCACGGTAAAGCAGCAGCAGCGGTAATCGCGATGGTTGACACCACCATTGCAAAAGAATTACAACAGGTTTTTAGTTCAGGGCTGTTTCGCGTATATACAAATAGTGACGTGATAGGTTGCGAACTGGGAGGTGCTTTAAAAAATATTATAGCAATTGCAACAGGTATGGGTGATGGTGCCAATGCAGGAGATAATACACAAGCAGCAATCATCACAAGAGGTTTGTCAGAATTAACAAGATTAGGTGTTGCTATGGGCGGTAAACGTAGAACTTTTTCAGGCTTAGCAGGTATGGGCGATTTAGTAGCTACTTGTGCTAGTGCAAAAAGTAGAAACCACTATGTGGGGTTCCAATTAGGTACAGGGAAAAGTTTAGAACAAATAATAGAGGAAATGAATGAAGTTGCCGAAGGCGTAAAAACTGCCAAAGTAGTAATGGAACTATCGAAGGAGTATGGAGTAGAGATGCCAATTTCAACAGAAGTATATAAAGTACTCTACGAAGGTAATACGGTTAATGATGCGTTTAAAGGTCTTATTATGAGGTCTGTAGGTTCTGAAGGGGAACCAGGTTAGTTCTATCCTTTTGTCATTCCTGCTCAGGCAGTCCCGAGAATTCGGGACAGACAAACTCTCAATGGGAAAAATGAAAATTATCTTTAAAATAACATCTAGAGTATTCCTTTTTGTTTTTCTGACAATGATTACTCAAATCGGTGGGATTGCGTATTTAATAAGTTTGTTTTTAAACAAAAAATGGAAAGCAAATCTGAAATTAAAATTGCTGATAATTTTTAGTGGGCTTTACTTAATTTCAACATTCATATTTGTGCCTTTAATTGCACCTATTTTTGGAAGAGAAAAAGTAAAACATACAAACGGAATAAAACCGACAAACTATATGACAGTTTTGTTGAATAGAAATTATATTCAACCAAAACTAAACGATTTATTAACTCAAACGGAAAAAGAACTAAAAGGAACCAATATTGAGATTCATTATTTAGATGCAAATTTTCCTTTCATAAATAATTTCCCTCTTCTTCCACATTTGAGTCATAATGACGGAAAGAAAATAGATATAAGTTTAATATACGAATCGAAAAATGGAAAAATATCGAATAAACAAAAATCTGTAAGTGGTTATGGAGTATTTGAAAGCCCAAAACAAAATGAATTTAATCAAATAAATAAGTGTTTAAAAAGTGGTCATTTTCAATATGATTATTCGAAATATGCAATCTTTGGGGAAATTAATAAAGATTTAGTATTTTCAAAAAAAGGAACTAAAAAACTGATAAATAGTATTCTGAAAAATCGTAGTTTAGGGAAATTATTTATCGAGCCACATTTAAAACAACGACTGAATTTAACAAATAATCGAATACGGTATCACGGTTGCAGAGCAGTTAGACACGATGACCATATTCACGTGCAATTAAAATAAAACATGGTTGGAAAACCGAAGCAAACTTCGGTCATCGGTCATCCAACTTCAAACTTTAATAAAAGAATCATGGCAAAAAAAGCAGATCAGACAGCATCATTTATGGTTAGATTCAATCAGAAAATTTTTGAGGAAAGTGGTGAGTCCAAAGTGCAATGGCGCGGAAAAATATCTCATGTACAAGGAGGTGATGAGCAAAATTTTACAGATTTTAACGATGCACTTTCTTTTATGCAAAAAAAATTAGCCGAACTTACCAAAGAAGCCACAAAAGATAAAACCACAGCTCAGCAGGAAGGCATTTTAAAGAAAAGCTTGTATATGTGGAAAACAATAGCGCAAACCGGACCTAAAGTTATCATGGATACGCTGAAAGATCCTAAAAAACAACTAACTCAAATTCAGGATCAGATTCAGGGGCAGATTAGTCATTTAGGGGATGAAATTGGCGAAAAAGTACAGATTGACCAATGGCGGAATGCTTCAAGATCTGACTTTAAGAAGGTTAAAAAATCAATTAGCGAGTTGGCAGACGAAATTAAAAAACTGAATGCTAAAATAGATAGTATAAGTAAAAAAGATTAATTCCTTTATGTCTCAACTATCTGATAAACTGCAAGAATTGAAAACCTTTCAAGAGAATGCACCAATACGCATTCAAACATTAGGGCAATTTAGACTTTGGCGGAATACTGAAAAAGTAGATACCAAAGAATGGGTGAGAGACAAAACCGTACAATTATTACAATACCTTATTTCTAATAGACAACGTCACGCACTTCATAAAGAAAAAATTATGGATCATCTTTGGGAAGATGGCGATGATAGAGATTTTAAAGTAGCACTACATGGCGTTAATAAAGTATTAGAACCAGAAAGACCTTCAAGAACAGAACCAACCTATGTAGTTAGGCAAGGTGTTAGCTACCAACTTGATTTAGAAAAAGTATGGATTGACGTTGAAGCTTTGGAAAAATATGTGATCATCGGTAATGAAGCTCTGGGTACCGATAATTTGATAGCTAAGACTGCATACAAATATGCCATAGAATTATATCAAGGTATTTATCTACCCAATCGCATTTATGAAGACTGGTCGTCAGAAGAACGTGAAAAAATTCAAATGCTTATCTTAGGAGCATATACAACATTATCCGAAATTTTCTTGGACGAAAACCCTATAGAAAGTATTCGCCTAGCTCAAAGTGCGCTATCTATTGATCCTACTTGGGAAGATGCCTACAGACTTCAAATGCAAGGTTATCTTGTAAAAGGAAACAGGCCACAAGCTATTAAAACATATCAAAGATGTGTAACTATTTTAGAAGAGGAATATGGTATTGACCCACTTCCAGAAACTAAAAAATTAATCAGAGAGATTGAAGAAATTAGTTAGAAGTTTTGTCATTGCGAGCCCGACTACTGGCGAGGTAGAAAGTCAACGTAAATAACAACAATAAAACATTAAGATTTACCTGAATGTCACATTGAGCGCAGTCGAAATGCTTAGAAACATTTATATAAAAGTCCTTCGACTACGCTCAGGAGGACATGCTAATTACTTTTCAAACTAACTTACCTATTTAAAGAATGATCTTAATAAAGGAAGGTGTCCGCCTGAGGCGGACGGAAGGGTTAAAAACATTAACATTCACAATTGCAACTCATCTGTAACTGCCCCATCGTATGTTTGCATCATAATTAAAAATAAAACAAAATAATAATAACATAAAACATATTAAAATGGCAACTAAAAATAAAAAAACAGTGACTGCAACAATAAACAAAACTGTTAAAACAGTAAAAAGTACAGCAACTAAAGTAAATGCATATGCATTAAAATCAACTGACAACGTTGTTTCTGAAGCAATAAAAACTGCAGGTCAATGGCAAGGTGTTACTTCAAAAGCTGTAAAAGGTGGATTAAAAGTAGCTGCAACACAACAAGATATGATGTTTGATGCATTAGAAACTGCTAAAGGACAAATCTTAAAAGGATTTAACAGATCTAAGGTTTTATTTAGCAAAAACTAATAATTCTTTACAGTATTAAAATACAAAGAGCCAAGTGTCATTTTGATACTTGGGTTTTTTATGGGAGCATTTACTTTAAAGTTAGTATGTCATTCAGACCCGCCAAAGGCGAGGGAAGAATCTCAGATTTTAATAAAAATATGATTTTGTCATTCCTGTCCCGAGTACTCGGGAGCAGGAATCTATTGAATCACAGTTTATATCTTAAATTTTCGAAATAAAACTTAAAAATAATAACCACCCTGAATTTCATTCCAATAATTTCCGCTCTGATAATTATAATGAAACCTACCCCTTCCTTGATCCCGATAGCCATCGGGAGGAGGGGAGTTTAATAGGAAGATTAAAAATTTGAACAAAGAATTTAATTTGTAGTTAGAATCCAACTCCTTCCCCGAAGAGGGAAGGTGGTCACGCCTTAGCGTGAACGGAAGGGTTAAAAAACACCAACATTCACAACTGCAACTCATCTGTAACTCGCACATATTATATTTGCATCATAATTAATAAACAACAATAAAAACATATATATTATGGCAACTAAAAAGGCAAAAAAAGTAAGTAAATTAACAAAAGCAAAAGCAATAGTTAAGAAAATTAATAATGACTTAATTGATGCTTCTTTTGAAGCTATTGAAACTACAGTTAAAACTGGGGAGAAATGGCAAAAATTAACATCAAAATTAATTAAAAAAACAGAACCTTTAACAAAACAACAAATCAATATGTTTGTTGAAACGTCTGAAACAATTAAAGGACAAGTTGAAAATGCAACTACACGTTTAAAGAAATTAGTAGGTTATGATTCTACTATGATTGATCAAGCGAAAAAAATGGTTACTGAAAACCCTTTAGCTCAGAAAGCTGAAGAAATGACAGCTAAGTTGAAAAAAGAAGTAGCTAAAAACCCTTTAGTTAAAAAAGCTGAAAAAATGGCTACTAAACTTAAACAGGAAATAGCTGAAACTATTGAAGAAGTTAAAGAAAAAGTAGAAGATTTTACTGAAGATGTTCAAGATACAGTTGAAAAAACTGTAAAAGGGAAAAAGAAAGCAAAAAAAGTACCTGCTAAGAAAAAAACAGTTGCTAAAAAGCCAGTTGTAAAGAAAACAACTGCTAAAAAAGTAGCTCCAAAGAAAGTAGTTTCTAAGAAAGCAACTCCAAAGAAAGTTGTTGTAAAGAAATCTACAGTAAAAAACGATTTAAAAGTTATTAAAGGAATTGGTCCT
>VAPL010811266.1_pt1 | contig 13883 bp, 10 predicted proteins | sample 3395061 | NCBI WGS metagenome assembly VAPL01 (sample SAMN08290444, study PRJNA428436) | hydrothermal vent metagenome | isolation source: Deep-sea hydrothermal vent chimney 2 | place: Pacific Ocean: Juan De Fuca Ridge | depth 2182 m m | reverse complement strand
CGTTTTATTGACACTATCTTGTTTTGGGTTTGTTTTTTTGAGGGTAGAGAAACAACATTATTTCGACCACTTTTTTTGGCTTGGTACATCGCCTTATCAGCTATGGCTATTAGCTGGGTATGGTTTTTATATTGAGGTTGGTACATAACAATACCAATACTTGCAGTGAGTTTGTTGTTATTGAATTTATGTTGGAATTCAATTCCTTTTGTTTCAATTTCTGCACGAATTCTTTCTGCATATTGATGAGCTTCTGTTTCGGTACAGTCAACTAAAACAAAAATAAACTCTTCACCGCCATACCGGCCTACAAAATCTCCTTCTCTGGTAAGGCTGCGGAGTACATCTGCAACAAGGACTAATGCTTCATCACCTGAGTGATGTCCACATTCATCATTAAGTTTTTTGAAATAGTCTATATCTAAAAACCCAATACCAATTCTACTTAGATCCCTTTTCTTGTCAGAAAATAAAATTTCGAGAAAATCATTGATCATGCGTTTATTTGATAATCCAGTTAAAGAGTCTATTTCAGCTCTATTTTTTTCAAGTTCAAAGCATCTAGCGTTAAATAATGCAGATCCTAGCTCTTTGGCTATAGGTGCTATTTGTGTAAGGCTCTCTACTTTTAGAGGATCTTGAGAAAACTTATTATCAATATAAAGAACAGCACACAGACGTTTATTTCTTAAAATAGGGATGGCAATAAATTCGATAACTCCTATCTGATTAAGAAGGCTACGATTTTTAAAATGTTTGTTAGTAATAATTGCAGGGTGCCTTGATCTTAAGCAAGTTAATAAATCACCCGTTAAAGTATCAATTTTAATTTCTAATGACTGGTCAAGGTTATTTGTGGGATTGTTGGGTGGCCAGCAATGTTTAGAGTATAGACTCCGGTTTTTTGAAAACATGCTGAGCATAAATACGCGATCAAAATTAAAACTTTTATGAATTGCTCGTAAGGTTTGAGGAATGAAAGACTCAGGGTTTAAACTTTGATGCGGAATAGTTAGGGTGGAAAGCAAATTGGATTGTTTGGGTTTTGCCTGTGGACTAGTTTGTGTTGGTTGTGAATTAGATTGGTTTGATTCTATAGAACTCTGAATGAGTTGTATTCGTAATTGATTTAAGGTCGGAAACTGGATGCCATAAAATTTACTTGTTTCTTGCATTTCTTTATCCACATGGGTAAATAAAGAGTCAATATCAATGTTTTTAATGTCAATAAATTTACTAACCAAATTTGGTAAAACGGATGGTTGCTCTTGATAAAAAGAGCCAAGGCCATGTATTCCCGCAAGGTAATTAGCAAATGTGATGATAGCGTTTTCTAATTTAAATTCAAAATGGTTATCAGGCTCAGCATAGTGATTAGCAACAACAGAAGTAATCACTTCAGGTAGTTCTAAATCAAGGCAGATAATATGTCCGATTTGTTCATGGTTAATACCAAAAAAAATGAGTTCATTTTTTAATGTTAAGGGAGTGATATTTGTATTTGCTGAAATAAATTCACTGTAACTGAGTTTTCCATGTGACTCCAAAACTAGCTTTCCTATATCATGAAGTAAGCCTGCAGTGTAGAGTAGGTCAGGATCAGAGTGGTTTAGTTTAACAGCAATCTCACGCCCTAGAGTTGCTACAAATAAAGAGTGTTGCCAGAAATAAAGTAAATCAAAACTTTGGCCTGTAGGTTTGGCAATGAGCTTGTTATAAAACAATAATTTTATTGCCGTGCTACGAATATTTGAAAAACCGAGCATACTGACTGCTCGTTGTATCGAGTTAATTGGATGTGGAAAATTAAATAGAGGGGAGTTAACCGTTTTTAAAATTTGAATTGCTAAGGCGGGTTCTGTTTCAATTATTTTTGATAGATCATGAAAATCGCTATCTTCTTTAGCTGTTAGTTGTAATAATTTTATTGCTGTAACGGGAATGAGTTGTAAGTTTTTTACTTGATCTGACAAGGCATTGTATACACTATCTTTCAGTCTTTTCATTTGAAGCAGTTCTTTACTCATATTCTCTGTCTAACAAGTGATATATTCAGCATTGCCTGGATTTTGTTATACTTAGTGCAGTCTTGGATAGGGAATTTATAGCGAGTTGATTTTTTGTTGGTAACAAGGCGCTATAACGGGTGCATAGTTAGTCCACAATTAATTGAGATGCTCTATAGTAACTGATTTATATATAAGAGTATGTTGTTAAATGTTTTTTTGTGACGCCGGTTTCGTTTCTCTAGTCTGTTAAATGTTTATTAAATGAATATAAAAAGAGTGTAAAGAATAAACACTTGCACTAATGAAATATTTTTTGGAAGATTGCTCAGTGGCTTATAAGAAAAATTTTTTTAAACCGGTACTAAATTATGATCAAAAAATAATTGCAAACTATCAATACCAAATTGATATTCAGTCTAAATTGTTACAAAAGATAAAATCAATACTGCCTAATCATCTTTCCATTCACGTTTTATATTGTGTTGCCTCAGAAAAGAAACTATCTCTTTATACTAATTCTGCTGTCTGGTCTTCTCAGCTTCGTTTTTATCATCGAACTATCTTACAAACAGTATCGGAGGATAACCTAGGCTATTTTGAAACTGTTCAGTTTAAGATTATTCCGCAAACTAATGAGATAGAGAAAAAAAATAAAAAAAACTTTCCATCTATTGAAAATATTGATTTTATTATAAATTCGGCAGAAGAGCAGGATGATAAAAAACTAAAAAATGCTTTAAATAAACTAGGAAATACTTTAAAAAATAAAGTTTTATAGCTTAGAGTATCTTTACTTAACTCGGCCACTAAAAGGTTTACTTTATTTAATTAGGCTCTTGAAAAGGTGTGAGGTCTGATGGCATAAAGGTTATAGGAGCTTCATCTTCATTTTCAAATGAAACTTTTTCCCATGCATCTTTATTTTCTAACAAGGTAAGCAATAGTTTATTGTTGAGTGCATGGCCTGATTTAAAACCTTTAAATTCACCAATAAGGCTATGACCTAGTAAATATAAATCACCAATTGCATCTAGTATTTTATGTTTTACAAACTCATCGGCATAACGTAGTCCATCTTCATTCAAAACTTTATCATCATCGACAACGATTGCATTATCTAAGCTACCCCCCAATGCCAGATTATTTTCTCTTAAAAATTCAATATCTTTCATAAAGCCAAAAGTTCTTGCTCTACTTACTTCTTTAACAAACGTTGTAGAGGAAAAGTCCATGACAGATGTTTTTAAATGGTCAGGAAAGGCTGGGTGATCAAAATCTATGGTAAAAGTCACTTTGAAACCATCATAGGGTTCAAAAGCAGCCCATTTATCATCCATTTCTGCACGAATTGGTTTAATGATGCGAATATATTGTTTGGGAGCTTCTTGCTCAAGTACACCTGCAGATTGTAATAAAAAAACAAAGGGTCCCGCGCTTCCATCCATAATTGGAACTTCGGCGGCACTAACATCAACAATTGCGTTGTCTATTCCAAGTCCAGCTAGTGCTGATAATAAATGTTCAATTGTGGCAACTTTCACTCCATCTTTGGCTAGAGTGGTTGAAAGCATAGTTTCACCAACATTTTCTGGGATCGCGTGAATTGTTACTGGTTTGTCTAAATCAACACGCCGAAAATTAATGCCTGTATTTATTTCAGCCGGGTGTAGCGTTAAATAAACCTTATCACCACTATGCAGCCCTACACCTGTTGCTCGAATTGTATTTTTCAGGGTTCTTTGTTTAATCATAATGGGATATTAAATAAATAAAATAACAGGCGATTCTATCATATTTTTATGAGTCTATTTTTGAGGATAGTTCTAGGATAATAGAAATCGTCTAAAAAGATTTTATATTCTATTTTCTCCTAATTGATGTACTTCTTTCCTTTGGTGTAGGATAGAAGGTGTAAAAAAGTTTTGAAAGATTATTTATAGGTATTACTTAACAGTTTTTGTATTTAATGTCTTATCTTATTGTTAAGCTGGATATTTTAGCTATACTTTGAACTATGAAAATAACAAACAATAGCTCTTTCCCATACTGAATTTAAGTGCATTCCTCGGAGGAGATTAATAGATACCAAGTCTGCCATGTGCCAACACTCTAATCAAACGGTATGAAAATAATGTCAACATAAGGCAGAAGATAAATGAAAAGCTATTAATTTTACAGGTGCTTTTCTTAGTCCGCTTGACGCCTTAAGAATGCTGGAACATCAAGATAATCTAGTTCCTGATCATTTTTAGGTTGTGCTCCAAAACGCGTTTCTCTGGTTTCTTGTTTGCTATGACGTATAACGGTTGGTTTATCTAAAACATCATAATTAACGTCGCCTGTTGCTGCTCTTTGTACTAGTTGTATAGGGGAAGTTAGATGCGTCGTATCCCCCATTCCTGTTGCAACTACGGTCACTTTAATTTCATCACCCATGTCTGGGTTGATTGCTGTACCAATTTTCATATCAGCTTCTTCTGAAGCATAAGCATGCATAATACTTCCAATTTCATCAAATTCAGTTAAATCAATATCAGAAGCTGAAATATTTACCAATATACCATTTGCACCTTGTAAATTAATATCTTCTAGTAGTGGACACGCGATTGCTTTCTCAGCAGCTTCTCTTGCTCTGTTATCTCCGCTTGCTGTACCAGAACCCATAATGGCAGGCCCCATATTAGACATAACGGTTTTAACGTCGGCAAAATCAACGTTGATTAAACCTGGGTTGGTTATTAGTTCTGTTATACCTTGTACCGCGTCTAATAAAACATTATTTGCTGCTTTAAATGCATTAAGTAGCGATAGATTATTACCTAGTACAGGTAATAATTTTTGGTTGGGAATAGTGATTAATGAATCAACATGCTTCTCCAGCTCTCTAATACCTGCATCGGCTACAGCTGTTTTCTTTTTTCCTTCAAAATCAAAAGGTTTTGTGACAACTGCAACAGTTAGGACGCCTAGTTCTTTAGCAACAGAGGCAATAACAGAGATAGCACCTGTTCCTGTACCTCCTCCCATGCCTGCAGTTAAAAATACCATATCAGCACCTTCTAGTACTTCTTTTATGTGAGCTCTATTTTCTTCTGCCGCCTGTTTACCAACTTCTGGCTTGGTTCCTGCTCCAAGACCCTTTGTTAATTCAACACCTAATTGAATTTTTGTTTCAACTTTTAATCTACGTAGTGCCTGAGCATCAGTATTTGCGCACATAAATTGTACGCCATCAATATGATTTTCCATCATATGATCGACTGCATTACCGCCACCACCACCGATACCAATCACTTTTATAATTGCATTATCGCTGCTCATTTCATCTATTAATTCATATGTCATTTTATTTTCCTCATCTGTAAAATTATTTATAACTAAATTTAAAAATTACCCTGAAACCAATTTTTTATCTTTGCAAACAAACTTTTCCCATCAGCATTTAACCCTGTTGATCGTCCTTGGTGATCTTTCCCAAATAACAACAACCCCACCCCTGTTGAATAAACAGGGTTTTGTACGACATCTGTTAAACCCGACACATGCTGAGGAAATCCCATCCGGACAGGCATGTGGAAAATTTCCTCGGCTAGATCGGTTAATCCTTTTATTTTAGAGCTGCCCCCAGTTAATACCATGCCTGCAGCTATCAAGTCTTCATATCCACTTCTTCTAAGTTCTGCTTGTACTAGAAGCATTAGCTCCTCGTAACGTGGTTCAATAATTTCTGCCAGGTTCTGAGATGATATTTTTCTTGGTTCTCGGTCGCCAATACTGGGAACGGTTAATATTTGCTCAGCATCTGTTAATTGAGTTAGTGCACAAGCGTGTTTACACTTAATTTCTTCTGCACTTTTTGTTGGAGTTCTTAATGCTACGGCTATATCATTGGTGACTTGATCGCCAGCAATAGGAATAACAGCAGTATGCTTGATTGCACCATCAGAAAAAATTGCAATATCTGTTGTTCCACCCCCTATATCAATTAAACAAACACCGAGCTCTTTTTCATCTTCAGTTAACACTGATGTGCAAGATGCCAGTTGCTCAAGCACAATGTCTTCAACTTCTAGACCACAGCGTCTAATACATTTAATAATATTTTGCGCGGCACTCACACTGCAAGTCACCATATGTACTTTGGCCTCTAATCGAATACCTGACATTCCGATGGGTTCTTTTATTCCATCTTGCTGGTCAATAACAAATTCCTGAGGAAGTATATGAAGAATCTTTTGGTCAGCTGGAATGGCAACCGCTCTAGCTGAATCAATCACTCTGTCAATATCATATTGAGTGACTTCCTTTTCTTTAATAGCAACAATTCCATGAGAGTTGAGACTTTTAATATGGCTTCCAGCAATGCCAGCAAATACTGATTTAATTTGGCATCCTGCCATGAGTTCAGCTTCTTCAATTGCTCGTTGAATGGAATGGACAGTTGATTCAAGGTTAACCACGACACCTTTTTTAAGGCCTTTTGATGGTGCTACCCCTATACCAATAATTTCAATTTCATCATTCCCAGTATGTTCTGCGACTATTGCTGCTACTTTTGAAGTACCAATATCTAACCCAACTATGATGTTACGATCTGTTTTTTTTGCCATGGTCATTCCGCTATATGTTGGTTTTTATCTGCTAACAGTTTCCAGTCGATTTGTTCTTCTGTTGACTTCCATGCTAATGCATATCCGTTGGGGTATCTCAAATCAACTATCTTTATTTTTGCTAATTGTTCCTTGCCTAGCAGATGTCGTGTTTTCAAAAAGCGTTGAAGGTTTTTGAAAGGCTCATTTCTACCGAGTATTAATTCCATTCCATTTTGTATTTTTATAGTCCAGGCTCTTCTATTACTAACTTGAAACTCTGTAAGTTTCATATTGTGTTCTTTTAAATCAATCGTTAAATCTGCCATTGTTTCTAAAAGTTTTTTTTCGTTTCCTGTGTTACCGGCGATCATAGGTAAATATTCAAATTTATTTAAATTATCAGGTTTAAATAAGTCGCCATTTTTATTAACTAATTCTGTTAAATACCATTTAGCAATAGGTACCTGTTCTGTTATTATTATTTCAATTGCATCTGGCCAAACTCGTTTTACTTTTACACTGTTTACCCAAGGTAAATCTGCTACAGATTGCTGAATATTTTTAATACTTGCATTGTATAAACCATTATTTACCTGCCCTTTTAATACTTGTTTAATTTTGGTTTTTTCTATGTACTGAAAAGTACCTTCAATTCGTACATATTTAATAGGTAACCAATTAGCGCCTTGTTTAATCACTTCTCGCCATCCTATGATGCTGGTTATAATTAAAAAAGTTATCCCTATAAAAAATTTAACAGCAGTACTATTCATTCAGACTGGTTTCTAAAATTCGCCAGACCAGTTCATCAAATTCTATCCCTTCTGCTTTAGCCGCCATTGGAACCAAGCTATGATCAGTCATTCCAGGAACAGTGTTGACTTCAATTAATTGGGTCACCCCCATTTCATCAATGAACATATCTACTCGCCCCCAACCTTTTATTCCAACAACAGCACATGCTTTTAAAGCTAAAGATTTCAATTCTTTTTCTTGTAGCTCAGTTAATCCGCATGGACAATGGTACTGAGTCGTGTTTGATTGATATTTAGCTTCAAAATCATAAAATTCGTTGGGTGTTTCTAAGCGAATAACAGGTAAGGCCTCTTTATCTACAATAGCTACTGTATATTCTTCTCCTTTAACCCAAGCTTCTGCATACACGGAACATTGATATTCCAGAGCAATTAATAATGCTTTTTTTAATTCTTCTGCATTATTAGCTTTACTCATGCCAATACTTGATCCTTCTTCAGATGGTTTGACTATGACGGGAAAACCTAATTTTTTAATGCAAGGGGCTATATCTGATTTATTTTCTAAAATGAACCATTTTGGCGTAGTTAAACCGAATCCTTTCCAGCATAATTTTGTACGTAACTTATCCATGGTCAGTGCAGAAGCCATAACACCAGAGCCTGTATAAGGAATGTTCATTATCTGTAAAACACTTTGTAAAACACCATCCTCTCCACCTCGGCCATGAATTACATTAAATACTCTGTCAATATTTTCCTCAGCTAATGCTGTAATGGCGTTGCTATTTATATCAATGACCGTTGCATTAATATTGAGCCTTTTTAAAGCTTCAAATACGGCGATTCCACTTGATAAAGAAATCTCTCTTTCAGCGGATGCTCCTCCAATAACTACAGCAACATGACCAAATTTTTTTGCATCTTTAATCCTTAGTGGCTTCATAATGGCTCTCCAACTTTACAAACTTCAGTCAGTAAAGTGATACCATGCTGTTCTTTGACTTGTCGCTGAATATAGTCAATCAGTTTTTCAATATCTAATGCAGTTGCCTGACCCATATTTTCAATAAAGTTAGCATGCTTTTTAGAAACACAAGCGCCCCCCAAGATATATCCCTTGAGACCGCAGGCTTCTATTAATTTTGCAGCGTGCTGACCAGGAGGGTTTTTAAATACAGATCCGCAGGTTGGCTTATTGGTTGGTTGAGTTAAAGCTCTTTGTTCTAAGAGTGCTTTTATTTTTTGTTGACTAATTTGAGGCTCACCTTTTTTTAAAACCAAAATAACGGACAAAAACCATTCATCATCAATTCCCTTAACTGATCGATAGCTTACTTCAAAATGATTTGTTTCTCGGTCGGTCACCTCACCTTTTGCATTGATCATTTCGACACTATCAACAATATTCCATGTTTCAGATCCAAAAGCACCCGCATTCATTTTTAATGCTCCTCCTATTGTGCCAGGAATACCTGCTAAAAATTCAGCTCCGGTCAGACCTAATTCTGTACAAAAACGAGCTATATGAGCACAGGCTACGCCAGCTTCTACATAGACTTTTTCAGAATCTATTGATCTCATTTTTTTTAACTGCCCTTTGGTATTAATAACAGTGCCTCTAATCCCACCATCTCGGACTAATAAATTGCTACCTAAACCAATCCAAAAAATTTTTTCATCTTTAGGTAATGTTGTTAAAAACACCATTAAGTCTTGCTTGTTTTCCGGCTTATACATTTGTTCTGCCAAGCCACCTACACGCCAACTTGTATACTTAGCTAAGGGTTCATTTTTTAATAAAATACTGCTCATTTCATTTTTAATTCTTGAGCCAGCTGTTCAGGCAATTCAGTTGCAATTTGTCCTACATTACCTGCTCCCATTGTTAATATCACATCACCTGCTTGTACAATGCTAGAAAGAATTGTTGCCAAGTCATTTTGGTCTTTGACAAACACGGGATCGACTTGTCCTCTAGTACGAATAGCTCTACATAAAGATTTTCCATCCGCACCTATGATTTCTGTTTCACCAGCGGTATATATATCAAGCAAAATCAATACATCGACTGTTGATAATGTATCGACAAAATCTTCAAATAAGTCTCTAGTTCTAGTGTATCTATGTGGCTGAAATACGATTACTTTTCGTCTATCTGGCCAAGCCTGATTTAACGCTTCTAATGTTGCTGCAACTTCTGTTGGGTGATGACCGTAATCATCGACAAAAGAAATCAAATCATTGTTAAATTTAATATCACCATTTAATTGAAAACGTCGGCCTATGCCTTGAAATAATTTGAGACTTTTTATAATAGATTGATCATCAATATTTAAGTGAGTTGCAATGCCTATTGATGCTAATGCATTTAACATGTTATGCCATCCTGGCATGTTTAAGGTTACTTTCAGGTTTTGATAATCACCTTTCCGAACCACGGTAAAGTGTGTTTGTAATCCTTGTTGTTTAATATCAATCGCGCGAATATCAGCGTCCTTGTGGACACCATATGTTTTTATGGGTTTGGTAATTTCAGACAGAATTTCTTGAACACCTGTATCATCAATGCATATCACTGCTAGGCCATAAAAAGGTAAATGATGTAAAAATTCTAAAAAGGTCTCTTTAAGGCGTTGGAAGCTGCCTCCATAAGTTTCCATATGATCCTGGTCAATATTTGTGACCACTGAAATCATGGGTTGTAAATGTAAAAAAGAAGCATCACTTTCATCTGCTTCGGCTACTAAATATTTACCTAAACCCAGTTTGGCATTTGTTCCTGCACTGTTTAATCGTCCACCAATCACAAAAGTTGGGTCTAAACCGCCTTCAGCAAGTATGCTTGCAGTTAAGCTGGTTGTTGTGGTTTTTCCATGGGTACCCGCTATTGCAATGCCAAATCTAAATCGCATCAGTTCAGCCAACATTTCTGCACGTGGTATAACGGGGACTCTATTTAAATAGGCTGTTTTAACTTCATCATTATTTTTATCAACCGCAGTTGAGGTAACAACGACATCTACATTTTTAACATTTTCTTTGTTATGTCCAATGTATATAGTGACGCCCTGTTTTTCTAATCTTTTGGTGACACTGCTTTGTTTAATGTCTGAACCTGAAACGGTATAGCCCAAGTTTGATAAGACTTCTGCAATACCACTCATTCCCGTGCCACCGATTCCAACAAAATGAATTTTGTCTATGTCTCCTAAGCCTCGGGTTGTTATATTAATGTCTGGCATATTCATTAGACGGCTTCCTCCATGCAAATAGTGGCAACTGCATTTGTTGCATCTAATTTGGCTTTGCTTTTGGTAAGATCGCTCATATTTCTTAACGAATTTTTAATTTTTTTAATAGCTGTTAATAAAGTCTCTATTGTTAAATCAGATTGAGCCAACAAAATACCAGCCCCTGAATCAGTTAAATATTTGGCATTTGCTGTTTGGTGGTCATCAATCGCATGAGGTAGGGGAATAAAAATAGCAGGTAACCCCGCCGCCGCTACCTCACTAATAGTCATAGCTCCAGAACGGCAAATAATCATATCTGCCCATTGGTATGAGGTAGCAATATCATTTATAAATTTTACGGCTTGTGCATTACTTGAAGACTTTTCATATTGTTTTGATACGGCTTCAAAAGCAGATTCTCCGGTTTGATGGATTACTTTTACCTTGTCCATCTTCGCTATTGTTAGTGGTACAAGATCATTTAATATTTTTGCCCCTTGGCTGCCACCAATAATTAAAATTCTAAATTCTCTGTTTGATTCTTCAGTCCAGACTTTTTTGCTAGGGAAATTTAAAAAATCAGTTCTTAACGGGTTTCCAGTAAAGGCTGCGTTAAAAGGTGCAGGAAAACTTTCAGGAAATGCCTCTAAAATTCTAATTGCTTTATTGATTAATAATTTATTTGTTGTCCCTGGAACTCGGTTTTGTTCGTGTATCACTAGTGGGATTTTTAACCAAGAAGCTACCATTCCTCCTGGTCCAGCAACATAACCACCAAAACCTAAAACAACATTAGGTTTCCGATGACGAAAAATTTTAAATACCTGCCAGAATGATTTAAGCAGACGAATTCCATTTTGTAATTTTGTGCTTGTTCCTTTCCCTCGAATTCCAGCGACTGACAGCCAATCTATTTCTAGTCCATGGGCAGGAACTACCGTTTTTTCAATTCCTCGTTGTGTACCAATCCAGCTAACATCCCACTCTTTATCTTGCAAAAAAAGTGCTACGGCCAGTGCAGGAAAAACATGGCCACCAGTACCCCCAGCCATAATTATTATGCGCTTACCCATTTTGACCTCCCTTTGGGTGTGGCTTTTTGCTTTTCAATAATTTCACTATGAATGCGAAATAATAAAGCCATAGCTGAACACATAATAATCATACTTCCCCCACCATAACTCATGAGCGGTAATGTCAATCCTTTAGTCGGTAAAACACCCATGTTGACACCCATATTGATGAATGCTTGAAAACCGAACCAAATACCTAAGCCGTATGCAACAAAAGATGAAAACTTCTCTCCAGCCTGCTCAGCTTTTAATGCAATTTCAAAGGTGTGTAATATTAGAAGAGTAAAAAGACTAATAACAAGAAGAACACCCACTAATCCTAGCTCTTCAGCTAATACAGAAAATAGGAAATCAGTGTGAGCTTCAGGTAAATAAAATAATTTTTGAATCCCGCTTCCTAAGCCAACGCCAAATAATTCTCCTCGGCCAAAAGAAATAAGTGCTTGTACAAGTTGAAAGCCCGAGGCTTGAGGGTCTGCCCAGGGGTTGATAAACCCAGTAATTCTCGCCCAGCGATAAGGTGAAAAGTAAACGAGCAAAGTGGCCAGGATAACAATTATGGTTATTATGGTTATAAATTGCCATAACTGTGCACCGCTTAAATACATAATGCCCATGGCAATTGCTAGAATGACCACTGCTGAGCCAAAATCTGGTTCTAAGAGCAATAAAAAACAGGCAATTGAAAATAGTAATAAAGGTTTGACTAACCCGTAAGATGATTGCTGAACATGTTCTTGGTGTCTAGTGACATAGCCAGCCATATAAACAACAGAAATAAATTTTATTATTTCTGAGACTTGAATTCTTAATCCACCTAATGAAATCCAACGAATACTACCATTGACTTCTACACCAACACCCGGAATCAATACAAAAACAAGGAGGGCAAGTCCAGTAATAAACAACCACGCTCCTATTTTTTCCCAAATTTTTAGAGGAATGAATGTAATACCAACTGCTATAAAAATACCAATAACAATGTGGGCTAACTGTCTTATAGGGTAGTGCATAATGTTATTCGTAGCTTTTTCACCTAAATGAAGTGATGCTGAAACAACCATGATATAGCCAATAAAAGTGATGCTTGTACATAGGAATAACAAATATAAATCCACATGGAAGGTGTTTTTCTTTGAAACCTGTATATTAGTCATGCCGCTAACTCCATTACAGCGGCTGCAAATTTCTCACCTCTTTCTTGATAATTTTTATACTGATCTAAACTTGCACAAGCTGGGCTTAGTAAAACGCTTTCGCCTTGTTTAGCAAGTGTTGATGCTATTTGTACAGCTTCTTGTATGGTTTTAGCTCTGGATGAAGGAACACTGCCATTGATGGCTATATCAATTAATTCCGCATCTTTTCCCAATAAAATTACATGTTTTGCTTTCTGGTAGATAAACGGAATAAGTTCTTTTATATCAGCACCTTTAGTATCACCTCCTGCAATTAGTATTATTTTTTCCTGATAGCCTTGAAGTGCAGCAATGCATGCTCCAATATTTGTTGCTTTTGAATCATTAATCCAGGTAACACCTTTAACATTAGCAATTCTCTGCATACGATGTTCTAATCCTTTAAATACACGTAAAGCTTCACACATTAATTGAGCGTCAAGGTTTACCGCCGTTCCCAATGCTAATGCTGCAAGAGCATTAGCCACGTTATGTAAACCTTCTGTTGGTAATTCCGATTTTCGCATCAAAGGTTGTTTAGAGTTCATTAACCATTCTTCTCCTTGCTGCATTTCAAGATGAAATCCAGTTTCCGTAGAGATTGAAAAGGTCATTGATTTTCTATTTTTTATTTTCATGGCCTTGACGATGGTATCGTCATTATTGAGCACCATGATGCCATTACCAGCAAAAATACCTTGTTTTTCCTTTGAATAAGTTGTTATATCACCATGTCTATCAATATGATCTGCTGATACGTTTAATACGGTTGCTACCGTTGCATTTAGCTTGGATGTTCTTTCTAATTGGAAACTAGAGAGTTCTAATACATAAAGTTCGATATTTTCATTCAATAGTTCTAAAGCCGGTGTTCCAAGGTTTCCACCGATAGCTGTTTTTATATTTGCAGTGTTACCCATGTCACCCAACATAGTTGTGACCGTGCTTTTTCCATTTGACCCAGTAATTGCGATAATGGGTTTGTTTGTTGAGCAAGAAAATATGTCAATATCACTGATTAATTTCGTTCCTGATAAAAT
>VAPL011015895.1_pt1 | contig 13888 bp, 5 predicted proteins | sample 3395061 | NCBI WGS metagenome assembly VAPL01 (sample SAMN08290444, study PRJNA428436) | hydrothermal vent metagenome | isolation source: Deep-sea hydrothermal vent chimney 2 | place: Pacific Ocean: Juan De Fuca Ridge | depth 2182 m m | reverse complement strand
ACAGAAAACTAAGCAATCAACTAAAAAAGACAAGAGAAAAGAAAAGCAGACTCGAAGCCAAAGTGTACAATAAAATGGAATCGGAAAATGACAAGACCATCAAGACCATCGAAGAAGTAAAAAAACGACATTGTAAAAACTTCGGATATAATAGAAAAAATCAATGCCTTCAATAGTGAAATAGATACCCTCTTAAAAGAAAGAAGCAAAAAACCATCTCGTATCAGTTTGTCAGAAATGCCTCAGAAACAACGGTATAACAAGCTCAAACAGGAAAGTGAAATGTATAAAAATGCCATACGGATGTTAGCCTACAGGGCCGAGACAGCTTTATTCAATATTATCAAAGAATTTTTCAGAGGTGCAGAAAACAATGGAAGAATGCTGCTAAAAGAAATATTTTCAAGCGATGCCGGTATGATCCCTGATTATCAAAACAAAACACTTACTATTGTATTGCATTCTTTGTCAAGGCCAAGAGCCAATGAAGCAGTCGCCAAATTATGTGAGTTACTCAATCAAACTGAAACAATTTACCCATACTCTGAATTAAAAATGATCTTCAAATCAGTTGCATCCTGATTTACGATAAGCTTGGAGGTCTGAAGTTACCATAGACGTAAATGGAAACATTGTTAAAATCACGGGAGATGGTATAGTTGAGTTTCCAAATGTGGGTATTTTTAAACAGATATGTGAGTCTTTCGCATGGGAAAAGATCAAAGGTCACATCGAATATGAAAATGGAAATTTTTATAAAGACACATATAAGACAGACATTCCACTAAATGAAGATAGACTCTATCTCCATTTAACCCGAATAATTCTCAAAGAGAATGTTGTTATAAACAGCTTGTATTGAGTACAACTGACTTTTTTTACCGAACTCACGTTAATTTGAGTTTTTAATTTGATTTGAAACTTTTTACCTCATTCCTGTAAAGAAATCTATATATGTCAGTTCAAAAGTCTAATAGTCATCAGATGGGATGAGGGTTCGTGATTGGTTATAGTTGATGTTTATTACCTGCCATCTTGCATCACTTTTTGAAATGAAGATCAATTTTTTGGCTGATGTGTCTATAATTTTCATATCTCTTACTTCACCTTTTATGATCAGTCCAGCATCCTGAATTGTTTTTGGCAGGAAAGCCAGATTTCCTTTTTCTTTCAAATACAATCCAAGACCGGCATCATATCGACCGTAGTTGATATTGGCCCTGTGAAGGTTGCCTCCCAATAGAATATCTTTTATACCATCTTCATCAAAATCATCTATTAATATCGAAAAGACCGGAAATAGTTGGGCTTCCGGAGGAAGTGAATTAAGTTTAAATTTTCCATTACCCAGGTTTTCAATAATGCATGTTTGGAATTCATAAGCATAGCTAATTGTTGCATCAGATAATTTGTCTTCCGAGAATATATCTTCAATTGACCTAACTTTCGCATAGCTTTTATAAGTAGCAAATTTGCTTGCTAAAGAAGGAATCTGCATTAATAGATCATCCCTGGTAGCAAATGGAATACTTACACCGTTTTTATAGAAACATATGATAGGATCTATCTTCCCATTGCCATCAAAATCTTTGGCATACAAAGTTGCTGGAGTATCATGAGTGCCTTTTATTTTGGCATTCAATCCAAGATTACCGGTGATAAAGTCTATATCACCATCATTGTCCAGGTCATTGGCTACAATCGTATTTACCCAGGCCGACTTCATGCGTTATATCCATGAAATGATCACCATGATTTTTATAGAAAGAGATAGTCATCCATTCTCCGACAATGATCAGATCCTTTAATTACTCACGCGAAGCCTCTATGCCTGGGATAATAAAACAAGTAAACATCCAATAATCGAATCTCCTATTTCTTTGGAAACCCCCTTGTCTGATATCGGGCAGGGGGGTTATTCTTTATTTCACATTCATCGAACCAGATTAATATCCTGTACCTATATTTAGGCATCCATACAATGTAGTAACGACAGCACCACAAAGTATGAGGTAATTTATTAAATCGACTCTTTATTTTACTTTCAATAGTTGCGTGAGCAGCTTCCGAAAGATAAACGTGAGTCGCATACTCTGATGGCAGATCCATGTATAACATCTCTGACCACCTTCTTAGAAAATAGATTTCTATGTTGATATTAAATTTGCCCTTGAAATTGGATTATTGATTATCAGGTTTTATAATCATCACAGCTTTATCATTTCTGACTATTACGAAACAAGGCTCATTATTTATTTCAATCGGTAATATTCTACGCACCTGGCCTTTTATGTTCAGGGCGCCTATTGAAGAAGAAGTCATATTATTTCGTGTATCAAGAGAGATTATGTTTCCGTAAGAGGCATCGCTTCTACCCATCTCAATATTGGCACCATAAAAATTACCTCCAACAATAACATTTGTATTATTCCCATTTTCAGTATTAATTATGGCAGCAGCTTCCAATGAAGAAAACTGGATTTCATCTGGTAAACGATGAACAATGAATTTCATATCCTTTCCAGTATTTTCAAATAAAACACTTGAAAGCATGTTGGTCTCTAATACTTTTGCTTCTGTTAGATTATTCTTTCCAAATAATTTGTCTAAAGGTTGAGTTGCCAGATTTCTGGATGAAGGATAATTCTTCTTTAAAAAAGCAAACTGTTTGGTAAGTTCAGCATAGTTTGCAAAGGGAATTTCTCTTCCTCCGAGAAAATATGTTAAAACCTGGTCTAATTGTCCATCATTGTCAAAATCTTTTAAATATAGCTTTAATGGATGTTTTGCTGTTGGTTTGAATTTTATATTTTCCCCTGCATTTCCAGCGATTAAATCAATATCTCCATCTTTATCAAAATCATAAGGTAATATAAAGTTCCACCAGCCTTTATCATCCGACACGTTAATTGTTTCAAATGACCCGCCATTATTTAACAATATTTTTATTGACTCCCATTCCGTAGCTAAAACAAGATCTTTATCTCCATCCTGATCTATATCAGCCCAAATCCCATCTTTAACCAGGCCGATCTTTGCAAGATCGTTACTATATTTATCAGCAACATTTTCAAACGTTCCATTTCCTTTATTTTCAAATAAATATGAATCAGGAGTGATTCCGTAATTCTTAGGTACTGCTCTGCCTCCAATAAAAAAATCAATCAAACCATCTTTGTTAAAATCATAGGGCAGAACGCAAGAAGCTGTCATATACACATCTTTAAAAATAATTTTATCATTGAAATTCCCTTGTCCGTCATTTATGTAAATACGTTGTGTAAGATATTCTGAATCACCCCAAAACTCATTTCCGCCCGCAGCTATTACCAAATCCAGATCGCCGTCGTTTTCAATATCAGCAAATACAGCGTCAACATCTTCGAATGTACTATCGTTGTCCATGATCAAAGAAGATTTATTGAAAAATGTACCATCATCCTTTTGAATAAACAATGCGCCTTTTTTTCTTTTAGACCCACCTATGTAAACATCGTCCCTTCCATCAGAATTCACATCTCCAACGGCTAATGCCGGACCGTCAATTGAGACAATGTGAGGCATTAGCGGCTCTCTTTTAAACTCTACAAATTGGTTTTCTTTGTGCGTGAATTCCAGCCTGGCTTGTTTTGTGATATCCTTAAAGTTGAAAGGTTTTTCTTTCGGTATATTGAGGGAATTGAAATTGATTTTTTTTAATTTTTTTTTGTAGGATACCGTTATAGAAGAATTGAATTTGACATCCTCTAATTTTTCGAATTTGTGGTCTGGCCAAATCACAATTATAGAATCAATCTCTAATGTATCACCAAGCCCAACGTTCAGCCCAAGTTGTACATTGGATTGATATCCCCTTACCGGAAAGTTTTCATAAGTCAATATTTCTTTCTCCTTAAAAACAACAACCTTTGCTCCTATTCCATTTAAATTATTTGGAGTTCCTTCGAAGTTTAGGGAAATGAAATTTCTGTTAACAATATTATTTTCAATTGTCAGGTTTTTATAAATGCATGGATCATCCATGCTATTATTTACTACGATGTCCAGGTCACCATCATTATCCAAATCTGCATACGCAGCTCCATTTGAATACGTATCAAGACTTCCATCTACAAGTTCTCCAATATCCTTAAACCTTAGATTCTTTTCATTTCTATAAAACTTATTCGGAAGTTTTATTTCCGGCATTTGTTCAATAGCTATGAGATCTTGTTCTTCAAGATTGTCAAGTTGTGATTTCCACTTAAAATCACTGTCGCTTTCTCGGTAATTGATATAATCAATATCATTCATTCGTCTTGGGATACCGTTGCTTACGAATATATCTTTATATCCATCATGATCAAAATCAAAAAGAAGAGACGTCCAGGACCAGTCTGTTGCGTGTACTCCGGCAAACATACCTATTTCACTGAATGTTCCATTTCCATTGTTGAGTTGTAAGTTGTTTCTGGCATATTGATGATTATATCCATATCCAAGTTTGAAATTAAATACTCCTAATTCATCTTCTCCCAAAGAACTTTTTAATATGACAGGATCCTCAGGTAACATGTCCAGCGAAAATATTTCACTTAATCCGTCATTGTTGATATCTCCAATATCAACTCCCATAGAAAATCTGCTGGTATGCATCATTTGATCTGTGATAACTTCTTTAAATGTTCCATCTTTTTGATTGATGTACAGATAGTCATTTTCATGGAAATCATTCCCAATGTAGATATCCGGCCAGCCATCAAGGTTGATATCTGAAGTGGCTATCCCTAATCCATAACCGACTACAGTGCTTACAATTCCAGATTCTTGCGTAACATCTGTAAATTTCCCATGATCATTTCTTAAAAGTTTGTCTCCTGACGTTGGGTGAAATGTTCCAAGGAAATTCTTCCTTTGGCCAAAAGTACCATTTTGGTGCAATGAATAATTCATAAGAAACATATCGAGATCTCCATCCAGATCATAGTCAAAAAAACTTGCCTGAGTGGAAAATGTTGAAAAATCCAATCCATAATCAGCTGCCTGATCTTCATAAATTGGAATATTGTTGTCTATACTTTTGCACACATAGAGCTGATTCTTACCCCTCATTGTTGCATATTCACCAATCTGACAAACATAGATATCCAGTAACCCGTCATTATTAATATCGACTACACTTGTTCCTGTTGTCCAGCCATCAATGCCCTCCATTCCAGATTCTTTTGTGATATCATTAAATTTAAAATTTCCTTCATTAATAAACATTTTGTTTGATCCTAAATTGGCAGTAAAAAAGAGGTCTTGAAGACCATCATTATTGAAATCGCCAACTGCAAGCCCACCACCATTGTAGAAATACATGAAGTTGAATGCATTAAAATACTGGGTAGGTACAGGACTGTTGATAAAAGACAATCCAGTCCTTTCCTTATTTAATAATTTAAACTGTTTTTTTGGTTCATTTTCAAAAGAACAGGCTTGAATAAAGAGTACAACGAACAGCCCTATATATTTTAAAATTGAATGTAGCATTCTATAATTTTTTATTTTCTATGTGAATTAATTCATACATTTTTGGGTCTTGGTTATTAATGAGGGTTAATATTTGGGCCTTGTTGTCCAATTTAAAATGTACGAAATTCCGTATATCACCTTCAACAAAAAAGCCGGATTTTTTATTATTTACCTTTCTAAAATTACCGTTTCCGGTATTAATCAATATATGTCCAAAACTTGCATCAAGTTTTGAATATTGAGGCATAAATCCGGAATCATTCCCTCCAAGAAGTAAATCTTTTTTACCATCTCTGTTAATATCAATACTCATTATCGCATTTACGCTCGAAAGCTGAACTTCACGAGGTAGGGCTTTAATAGTAAAATTTCCATTGCCTTCATTTAATGCAATGCTGGACTTAAACCAAGTACCCTTTTTTACCATTGCCCGATCTAATAACTCCTTTGCAAAGAGTTCCCGGATTGATTTTTCAGCAAATTCAGCGTGTGTTAAATTTTGACTACTTAAACTTGTAACTTGTTCAGATAATTCTTTTTTAAGTGCCACAGTCATATCCTTTCCATCTATCCGGCGAGTTATGATCTTTTCAACGCTACCATTGTTGTCAAAATCCCAAAGCCACAATTTAACCGGCTCTTCAAATGTTCCTTTAAAATAAAAGTTCTCGCCTCTATTGCCAAGTATTAAATCCTGATCGCCATCTCCATCAATATCATTTGATTCTATGGCATACCACCATCCGCTATAATCCTGAATATTCGAATTTACTTGTTCCAATTTTCCTTGGCTAATTTTTAATATTACCGGGCTCATCCATTCGCCAACTATGATTAACTCTTTGGTTTCGTCGCCCATGATATTTACTAAAGTAGCATCGGTAATCATGCCTAAGGTTTGTAAAAACGGAGCAAAATATACGGTGGCGTCTTTGAATATTCCATCACCTGTATTTTCATAGATATAGCTTTGAGGCGGCACACCATAATTGAATGGGATACTTCTACTACCAACAAACAAATCCAGATCACCATCATTATCTATATCCAATGGAACAGCAACGGACGTATTGTTTTCATTTTGCGGAAGGGCGTCCGGTCTTCGGGAAAAATTTCCATTTCCATCGTTTATGTAAATTCTGTCCTCTAATACTCCGGAACCTTGTGAGTGGTGATTGCCTCCCGAACCGACAAATAAATCCAGATCGCCATCTTGATCCGCATCGAAAAAGTCAACGGCAGTATCCTCAAAATGAGCGTCTTCCTCAAATCTTTTGTTTGATTTAATTTTAATCCCGCTATTAGATTGAATATACAGTTGCCCAGCTTGGCCATTTGCTCCACCCAAAAACAGGTCATCCAGACCATCTCCATTTACATCACCTGACGCCCCGACCGGGCCCTCTCTCGATACCATCTTTATGGCCAGACCCTCCTGAATAAAATCGATATATTCATCTTCAATATGCTGTTCAAAATTTGACTCAACTTCTCGAACATACATATCAAGGGAATTAATTTGATATGGATTTATATAAGTTTCATTATTCGAATTTTCTTGTTTAATTATGTATGTGGTATCTACTGTAGGTTGATAGAGAAAAGATTGTTCCATGTCGGGCCAGATGACAATTAAGGAATCAATATTAGTGGTTTTCCCAAGGCCTAATACAATTTTATAGTCTATCGATGACTGAAATCCTCTTGATGGCATGAGATAAGAGTTGTAAATGTTACTATCAGCATATACTAAAACTTTGGAACCAAGCGCAAAAGAATTCTTATTATTCCCTTTTAGTTTGACAGAAATAAAATGATGGTCAGTGATAGATTCGCTATTGTTTTTGTAAATAAATGCTTCTTGATTTAGGTTGTTTATTACAAGGTCAAGGTCACCATCATTATCTAAATCGCCATAGGCAGCTCCGTTAGAAAAAGATTTTGTATTAAAACCGAAAGAAATTCCTGCTTCACTAAAAGTTAAATCTTGATTGTTATGAAAAAACCTATTGAATTGCTTATTCGATGGCATTCGGTTGATGACATATTCGATTTCTTCTTTTTCTCCTGTAAGCGCCATTCGTTGTACAACTTCATCAGCAAAGAAGCTGATAAAGTCTTGATTGGTTACATCCTGGTAGGTCCCATTGCAAACATAAATATCACGAAATCCATCATTATCTGCATCAAAGAGTAATGCCCCCCAGCTCCAATCACTTGCTGCGACTCCACTATACCACGCTATCTCACTAAATGTTTCATCACCATTATTATATTGCAAAGTGTTGTGCATATATTGATAATAAAAACCCCTTTTTAATTTTAAATAATAATTACCGTAATTTTCAAATTGTACTTCTGTTTTAAGTCTTCGCTCTTCATCCGGAAGCATTTCTGTAACAAATAATTCCGGGAAGCCATCATTATTTATATCCGCCATATCTGCCCCCATTGAAGCCAGGCTAATATGCCCCATCCTTTTTTCGATCTCTTCACTGAAAGTACCATCGCCCTTATTGATATAGAGATAGTCTCTTTCAAAAAAATCATTTGAAATATATAAATCCGGAAAATGATCGCCATTTACATCGCCAACGGTAACACCCAGGCCAAAACCTATGAGGCTGCTATATATACCGGCTTCTTTTGTCACATCATTAAAAACTCCATCTTCATTCTTTAGTAGTTTATCTCCGCCACCTTTAAGAAAATCCTTAACCGGCCAGTCCTCCGCAACCAAATCTCTCTGATTACTATAATTCAATGTATTAACTGGCATAAAACTATTATTCAATATATAAGCGTCTAAATCGCCATCCATATCGAAGTCAAAGAATGCAGCATGAATAGTATATCCATTTTGATTCAAACCATATTCGCTCGCTTTTTCTGTGAAGGTTAAATCTCCGTTATTTATAAATAACTCATTTTCCTGGTTGCTCTTTTCAGGCAAATATCCGGCATTGCATACATATATATCTAAAAGCCCGTCTCCATTAATATCTACTGCTACTGCACCGGTACTCCAGGCCTTTTCGCCGCTAACTCCTGCCTTATCAGTAATATCTTCAAAAACAAAATTTCCTTTATTGATGAATAGCTTATTTGATTCCATATTGGAAATAAGGTAGATATCAGGAAGGTTATCATTATTAAAATCCCCAAGTGCCACACCTCCTCCATTATAGAAGTTTCGATAACTGAAAATGTTGAGATCATCGCTGTTTTCTATAGCATTGGTAAATGATATTCCAGTTTGTTTTGATGGTATTTTTGTAAACAGTATAGACTTTTTTTCAACGCATGAAACCCAAAACAGCATAATAATTATTCCGAAGAAAGCCTTTCTTGTCATACAAAATTTAGTTTATAAAAGAAAAAATTGAAGTTATAACTATGGTTGATTAATCTCCGGAATAATGGTGTAAAAAAAAAGGTTGCCCACACACTTGGGCAACCTTTTATTGCATTAAAATAATTCTATTCAGGTCCTGAAACATATCCGGGATTTTGTTCCAGATTAGGATTAACAGCTAAAGCAGCTGAAGGGATTGCAAATAATAGTCTTTCTGGACCGGACGCAGGTTTTTCAGTATAAGCATCCAGAAATTTACCAAATCTGACTAGATCCTGTCGTCGATGTCCTTCCCAATACAACTCAAATCCCCGTTCATCAAGAAGTGAATTTAAATCAATTGATCCCAATGGGTCTACACCTCTCTTGGCTCTAATTGAATTTACCAAACTAAATGGAGTATCACCATTTGTTGCAGTTCCTCCTCTGAGAATCGCTTCTGCTTTCATCAAAAGGACATCAGCATAACGATAGATCACTAAATCATTGTCAACATTGTCGCCGTTTTCATAGTCGATGGGGTATTTTATCACACGAATACCTGTTACCTCAAGATTATCACCAGTTTCAATTAATTTAACTTCCTTTGTAAAAGAAAGCATGTTTCCTCTTCGGTCTTCCAGGGCAATACCATCCTGATCGTATTGCTGTCCCAATAGAAGTCCCATCTTGATGCCAGACACATCAGTTTGACCAACATAATCAGCACTTAAACGTACATCATTAGGATCAAACTTGTCATAAAAATCCGCGATTGTTGTGAACCCATTCCACCCACTTGGATTTTGATTATAGTGAAGGGTACTGAACCATCTTGATCTCACATTTCCACTACTTATACCACCACGATTTTCATTCGTAAAGATATTCTCTGTTGAGATGATGTCATTGTTTGGCGCAAAGTTATCATACACATTATCAGAGATCTCATATCTTCCGGGTAAAATTATATCATCTGCAAGAGAAATTACTTTGTTCATATCACCTACATCAAATGTTGGTGATTGACGATTTGCAAAGGTGCCCTTATTCAGATAGGCTTTCATTAATAAAACTCTCCCTGCGTCTTTATTTCCATGATAAGTTGGGCCATCTGGCAGATCATTCAAGATCATCTCAACATCACCAATCACTTTATCAATGGCGTCAGCGCCAGACAAGACTGTTGGCGGATTTAACAGGTTTTCACCTGGTTCCCTAAATGGCACTTGTCCCCAACCATCAGCAACAGTAAACATCACAAAAGCTCTCAGGAAAAGAGCTTCTGCTGCCTGACGGCTTGAAGGTTCAAAAGTTAAGAGATTTGTTGTACTAAAAACTACCTGCAATAGATTATTAAATGTGTCACCAAGAAAAGCATGGTCCGCATCCCAGGTATGATCATGTAATACTCTCCAAACACCATTATCATCCCAGTCTCCACCTCTTGTTGGTCCCATGACTTCATCTGTAGTATGTTCAGTTGCTGCCCAATATTGAGCCTGGTCCTGATATGGAGCTCGAAGGCCTTCATATGAAGATTGTAAAAGCGCATCAATATCAGCGCTACCGGTAAGGAAGGCTGATCCTTGTGCTGCGGTAAGGGTATCTTGTAGATCTTCATTTAAGTTACAGGAAATCACACCACCAAGTACTATTACACAAATTAGAAATGATATTTTATTAATATTTTTCATTTTTTCTAAAATTAAATTGTTAATTATAGTATCCAAAAGTTAAAGAAAACAACAGCTAAAATGAGAAGTTAACACCTAGAATGAATGTTCTCGGAGTAGGATACGTTGTATATTCAATTCCTAAAGAAGGAACCCCATCTCTTGCTTTATCTGTATTTACTTCCGGATCAAATCCTGAATAATTGGTAATAGTAAACAAGTTTTGACCGGTCAGAGATATTCGAATATTTTTTACAAAAGATATATCTCCAACAGAATAAGTCATAGCAAAATTTGTCATTTTGAAGTAATCACCATTTTCCAGGTACCTTGTCGAAGCTTTGATAGAATTCGCCGTATTTTCCTCAATATCTGCTTCAATTATAGCTTTCGCTATATTCCTAGTTCCGAGATTACCGATGGGTAATACAGTGTTTGCCGTATTATTATAAATCTGATGACCAAATGTCCCATAAAAATTCATGACAAAATCCCATTTACCAGTTTGGAAAGTTGTAGTAAAACCAAGAAGCATATCAGGATTTGGATCGCCGATAAAAAAGAAGGAATTGCCTTCATCCGTAAGTTTATCAAACCCCGCTTCATCCAATCCATTCCACTCTCTTAAATAAAAGGCATTCACAGGCCGTCTGTTTGCAATTCTCTGGATGGTAGTATTTGAAATGCCTTGACCATTAAGGTTGCCGGTTAATACTTCCGGTCCTGTATAATCTTCCAATACATTATCTAAAAATGACAGGTTAAGACCAAACTCCAGCATGGAATTTTGAGTGTTTATTGCCTGATAATTTAAGGCTAGCTCTAAACCCTTGTTTATCAGATTTCCATCCAAATTAGTCCAATACCTTCCGTCAGGAGCTGGCTGTATAGTATTGAAGTTAAATAAAAGGTCTTCAGTGGTTTTATTGAAATACTCTAATGAACCTGTAATCTTAGCATCCATAAAAGCAAAATCAACACCAACATTGATTGTAGTTGATGTTTCCCATTTCAAATCCGGATTAGCCACATTTTCTAAACCGCTAAAAACCTGGTCATTACCCAAAGCATATCTTTCCTGCGCAGCACCTGCAGGGAATTCCTGGTTTCCTACTTGTCCCCAACCAACTCTTAAACTTAAAGTGTTTACAAAGCCTGAGGAAGACAAAAAGTCTTCATTTGCCAAATTCCATTTTCCGGCAAGGGATGGGAAATATGCATATCTGTTATTCTTGCCAAACTTGCTTGAACCATCAGCTCTAAGGGTCGCAGTGATTAAATACTTTCCACTAAGGTTTAAATTTACCCTACCAAAGAATGATTGTAATTTTGATGTGGGATCAGTAAAACTCTGTTCAGTATTTATATTTCTGCTTGACTGCGAAGAGTTCCACAAATAGTTCGTATAAGGAATATCATCTACCAGGAAATCCTGAGCACTTATCCCGAATCCTTTGTTGTTAAACACCTGATATTCATAACCCATAACAGCGTTTAACTTCACAGACGAAGATAGAGCTTTATCATAGCTTAATGTTTGCGTATATTGTTGCGTACTTAGCTGGTTATTAGCAATACTTCCCCATCCTCTGCCTTCAACACCTTGTATATTTATCGCTCCTAATATCTGTGCCTCTCTGCTACCAACACTATGATTAAGGCTCATTTGGAATTTATATACCAGATTATCCGTTATTTTTATCGAAGGAGCAATACTTGCAAGGATACTTGTAACTTTTGAATTGTCACTATAAGCAGCTAACATCCCTGCCGGATTTATAGTAGACCCTGGCAACTGGACAGGATCTCCATTTGGCGAAAATAATGGTTGCGTAGGGTTCCATTGAAGGGCTTGTGAAATCAAATCTCCAGTAAAGCCGGCATTATTTGTAACCGGTGCTATGTCTTCATCCCAAAGGCTGGTTATGATGTTGAAGTCAATTGTAAATCTGTCTTCAATGAAATTATAAGATCCATTAGCACCAAAATTATATTTTTTAAGTCCACTTGATTTAATAATTCCTTCCTGATCAAGATAACCAAAAGAAACTCGATAATTTCCCTTTTCACTACCTCCCCCTATTGACATATTATAATTTTGAACAATGGCTGTTCTGGTAATGTAATCCATGGCATCTGAACTACCTCCCATATCTCCAGCTGTTAATCCGTAGTCAGAAAGTGCTTCCCGATATTCATTCGCAGATAATACATCAATGGTGTTTAGAACTTTGGCTACTCCCACAGATGCGGTAAAATCCACAACAGGAGCTCCACTTCGCCCTTTTTTAGTAGTGATTATTATAACGCCATTAGCTCCTCTGGAACCGTAGATGGCTGTTGCAGAAGCATCTTTTAATATTTCCATGGATGCAATGTCACTGGGGTTAATAAAGTTTAACGGGTTGGACGAAGGGGTATCTTCGGTTTCAGGGATATTCATGCCTGGTTTTGCTGACCTGCCATCCAAAGGGATGCCATCAACAACATATAATGGTTGATTGCCGGCTCTTACTGAAGAATTTCCACGAATTCGAACTGTTGTTCCTCCTCCCGGAGTTCCATCGTTACTGAATACATTGACGCCAGGCGCTCTGCCTTGTAACAATGCGTCAGGAGAAGCATATATACCTTTGTTAAAATCAGATTCTTTTACCGAAGATACTGATCCTGTCAAATCACTTTTTTTAACAGTACCATATCCAATCACAACAATTTCAGCTAATGCAGTTACATCTGAGTGCATTGAAACATCAATTATGGACTGATTGCCAACTTCAATTTCCTCAGCAACAAAACCTACAAAAGAATATGACATAACAGCATCCTCATTAGAAAATGAAAGAGAATATCTGCCATCCAAATCAGTAACCGTGCCGTTAGCAGTGCCTTTAACCACCACATTGACGCCGGGAATTGCATCTCCGGTTTCCGCCTCTACTACAGTTCCTGTAACATTCCTGTCCTGGCTTATTATCTCGATAACAACATTATCATCATCATTTGTATTCTGAACCAAGTTGACATTAATTACTTTGTTGATTTGTTTAAACTTATAATTCGATTGTTGAGATACATTTAGAAGTAAATCGAATACTGTGGTTCTTCCTTTTTTTAAGGTCACCAGTTTTTGAGTATCAACAATACTTTCATCATAAAAAAAGTGATAATCTGTTTTTGATTCGATTTTGTCAAAAACAGTTTTTATTGATGCATTCTCCAACCTGAGATTCAGGTTAATTTCGCTAATGGGTTTGATGTTTTGAGAAACACCATCGGAGGCCAGCAGCAATCCAATGCAAATGAATTGTACGGTTATTCCATAAAATACGAATTTTGACAACATGATTAGTAGTTGTAAAAGTTTATTTTTCATAACTTT
>VAPL010275438.1_pt1 | contig 13889 bp, 8 predicted proteins | sample 3395061 | NCBI WGS metagenome assembly VAPL01 (sample SAMN08290444, study PRJNA428436) | hydrothermal vent metagenome | isolation source: Deep-sea hydrothermal vent chimney 2 | place: Pacific Ocean: Juan De Fuca Ridge | depth 2182 m m | reverse complement strand
GCTACTAGATTAAAAGCTGAATGTTATTTTAATAGAGGACTAATCTATTATTATTTGGCCAGTAATTTTGGAAATGTTCCAATAGTTAAAGGTGAAACTTTAGCAGAAAATAAAGAACCTAACGCAAGTCAGGATGATGTTTTTAATTATGTTGTTAAAGATTTTACCAAAGCAAAAAATAATTTACCTTTTACCTATTCAGAAAAAAAAGATTTAGGTCGTGTTACCAAAGGAGCTGCTTTAGCATATTTAGGTGAATCATATATGTGGTTGCATCAATATAAAAAAGCCATAACATCATTTGACAAACTAAAAGGACACTACGAATTAATGTCAAATTATTTAGATATTAACGCATTTAAACATCAAAACAATAAAGAATCTATTTTAGAAATTCAATTTAATGGAAATGACAATTTAGGTTGGGGAAGAGATAATTACTCTACGTTTATTCAATCCTTTACTTTGCCAACTGAAGTTGGCGGTGCAGGGTTGGCTTTTGTAAACCCAAAATATGCGAAAAGTTTCGAACGAAATGATCGAAGAGCTAAAGCTACGGTAATTGGACCAAATCAAAAACATCCCGATGCTAGCATAAATATTTCAAGCTATAATAGTGTTCAAGAAAAATTTAAAGGAATAAATACTTTAGGGACGAGGAAAAACCCTTGGTTAGGAGATGATGGTAAACGTTCTGGTTATTATAGTGTAAAGTCATGGCGAGCACCGGATCCTAATGCAACTGCTTCAGCCGTATTTAGTAAAGCGAATGTTATTTTAATGCGTTATGGTCAAATTTTACTTGATTTAGCTGAATGTAAACTAAAAACTGGAGATGTAAAAGGAGCTCAAAGTTTAATTAACAAAGTTCGCAAAAGAGCGGGATTAAAACCTGTATTTAAAAACGACATGATGCCAGTGTTATTAAACGAGTATCGTCATGAATTAGCAGGGGAATTTTCGCTTTGGTACGTTTTAAGGCGTACAGGAAATCAAATTGAATATATTAAATCAAACTTTAATATTGATATACCAAAGGGTCATGACTTATTACCAATCCCTTCTGAACAATTGCACCTAAATAAGTCACTTAAACAAAATTTTGGATACTAATTTTTTAAGAATTCAATTGTTGTTGTTTGATTAAAATATTGAAGATTAGGAATATGTTTCTTTTTTAATTTAACAAACATTAATGAAATGTTAACAGGAACTTAACGAAAGATTAAAAAGCCTTTATTAGAAAGGAATAGCAAGGTTTTATCGAGTAATTTTAATTAAATTTGTATCTAAAATTAATTATAAATGCACGTAATAAAATCATTAGGAATTCTATTAATTTTATTTTATTTTTTTGTAGCTTGTAACTCTTCGGAGTCTTCAAGTAAAAAGGCTTTGTTTGTATCTGAGCTTCCAGAACAAACAGGAGTCGATTTTACCAATATTGTTACGGAATCCGATAGCTTAAATTATTTTAAATTTCCTTATATTTATATGGGTGGAGGTGTGTCTATTGGTGATATAAATAATGATGGACTTCAAGATATTTTCTTTACCTCAAATCAAAATACAAACAAACTCTATCTTAACAAAGGTCATTTAAAATTTGAGGATATTACTGCTAAAGCAAACTTAGCTGGAAATAAATTATGGAATACAGGAGTAACCATGATTGATATTAATAATGATGGTTTTTTGGATATATATGTCAGTGTTTCTGGATTAACTCAAAACAGAAAAAATCAATTATACATTAATAATGGAGATTTAACTTTTACTGAAGAAGCTGAAAAATATGGAATTGCCGATAATGGAAATTCTACGCAAGCAAGTTTTATAGATTATGACCACGATGGAGATTTAGATCTTTATGTGGCAAATTATCCACCAAATAAAACTAGTGCGCCTATTGTGTTTTATAAGAGGAAAATGGATAATCCCACCTTAGAAGAATCTGATCATTTATATCGAAATAATGGTAATAATACCTTTACAGATGTTACCAAAGAAGCTGGAATTTTAAATTTTGGATTAGCCCTAAGTGTTAGTATTGGCGATTTTAATAAAGATGGTTGGCCTGATATTTATGTTTCCAATGATTTTACTTCACCCGATTACTTTTATATAAACACAAAAGATGGTCATTTTAAGGAAATGGCGAAAGAAAGTTTTAAACATATTACCTTATACGGAATGGGCTCTGATGTTGGCGATTATAATAATGATGGCTGGTTAGATATGGTTCAACTAGATATGACAGCTGCAGATAATAGAAGATTAAAAGCAAATATGTCTGGGATGAATTTAGAATCTTTTTGGGAAATTGTAAACGATGGCATGCACTATCAATATATGCAAAATAGCCTTCAATTAAATAGAGGGTTAGATGAAAAAGGGAATTTAATGTTTAGCGAAACCTCTAGAATTGCAGGTATTTCATCTACTGATTGGAGTTGGTCTGCCTTATTTGCTGATTTAGATAATGATGGTTGGAAAGATATATATGTAACAAATGGATCACGTCGTGATGTTAATAATACCGACTATTTTAAGCAACTTCAAAAAAAGAGCCGTTTCTTAAAATTATCTATGGATGATATCAAAAATATTCCTTCTGAAAAAATTGAAAATTATGCTTTTAGAAATAATGGAGACTTAACATTTTCAGATGCTTCTAAAAAATGGGGGCTTAATTTAAAAGGGTTTTCAAATGGAATGGCTTATGGCGATTTGGATAATGATGGCGATTTAGATATTGTTATTAATAATATTGATTCTATTGCTACCATTTATAAGAATAGAGATAATGAAACCAATAAAAATCATTATTTAAGATTTAAGTTAAATGGACCAAAATCAAATTTAAATGGATTAGGCACTAAAATTAAAATTCAAAATAAAGGTAAAATACAGTTTCAAGAATTGTATTTAACCCGTGGATTTCAATCTTCTGTAGAACCTTTCATTCATTTTGGATTAGGAAATATAGGAAAAGTAGATAGTGTAAGTGTTGTTTGGCCTGATGGAAAATCTCAACTACTACGCAATCTTAAAACTGATAAAGTTTATACAATAAACTATAAAGATGCTATTGAAAATCAGTTAAAAACCAATAAAAAAACATCCAAATTATTTAAAAACATTACTTCAGATAATATAATTTCTTTCACACATCAAGAAGTTAAATCAGATGATTATGCAATTCAACCATTATTACCTTATAGTTTTTCAAATTTAGGACCAAAAATGGCAAAAGCCGATGTAAATAATGATGGATTAGATGATGTTTTTATAGGAAATGGTTCAGGTTTTGCAAGTGCTTTATTTTTACAACAAACCAATGGTACTTTTAAATTAGCGATAAACAAGGCGTTTGATGAAGATAAAAAATTCGAGGATATGGGTGCCGCCTTTTTTGATGCAGATGGTGATGGTGATCAAGATTTATATGTGGTAAGCGGCAGCTATGAATTTAATATAAACTCACCTTATTTACAAGATAGATTGTATTTAAATAACGGCAAAGGAACTTTTACAAAAAGCAATAATCTACCAATTGTAAATACTAGTGGCTCAGTGGTTAAACCTGCTGATTTTGATAATGATGGTGATATCGATTTATTTGTAGGTGGTAGAGTGGTTCCTGGAAAATATCCATTACCTGCCAAGAGTTATATTTTACAAAATAATGGAAAAGGCATTTTTACAGATGTAACAGAAAAAGTTGCTCCTCAGTTTACAAAACTAGGAATGGTAACAGATGCTATTTGGACTGATCACAATAATGATAAAAAACTAGATTTAATTGTAACGGGAGATTGGATGCCTATTTCAATATTTAAAAATGAAAACAATCACTTTGTAAATAAAACCAAAGAAGCCAATTTGCAAAATTCAACTGGCTGGTGGTCGAGCATTGCACAAGGCGATTTTGATAAAGATGGCGATATGGATTATATTGTTGGAAACCTTGGTTTAAATTATAAATCTAAAGCTACTATAAAAGAACCTTTTGAAGTATATGCAAAAGATTTCGACAACAACGGTTCTCTTGATATTGTTTTAAGTTATTACAACGAAGGTAAATTATATCCAGTAAGAGGTCGTTCTTGCTCATCACAACAAAATTCTGAAGTTGCTAAGAAATTCCCTAGCTATAATCAATTTTCGGTTGCTGATGTTACCGAAGTTTACGGCAAAGACGAATTAAAAAACGCCTTGCATTATCAAGCCAAAAATTTTGCTAGTGGCTACTTAGAAAATTTAGGAAATGGTAAATTTAAATTTAAAAAGCTGCCTAACTTAGCCCAATTATCATCCATAAATAAAACGTTAGTAAATGATTATGATGGTGATGGTAATCTAGATTGTGTCATTGCAGGAAATCTTTACGAATCTGAAATAGAAACCCCAAGGAATGATTCTAGCATTGGTTTGTTTTTAAAAGGTGATGGTAAAGGTAATTTTAAAGCGATTTCTAGGGAAGAAAGTGGTTTTTATGCACCAGGTGATGTTAAAGATATGATCCCTATTACCACTAAAGATAATACGACTTATATTTTAACAGCTTCTAATAGAGGAGAATTAAACGTGATTAAAGTGTTATCAAAAAAGTAAAAATAAAGAATTATTAATAGTTGTAATTAGTGTATTTAAAAATTTAAAATAGTTCATATTAAGATATAAATTCAATAAAAATGAAGTACTTAGTTCTCGTTTACAAGAATACTTCAAACAATTTAAAAAAACTCAAATATTTTGCCTTTCTTTTTGTTGTATTGGGGATAATTTCAGGATGTCAATCTAATGACAAATCTGCTTCTAAATCAAAACAACTGTCAGTTGCAAAAATACCTAAAGCTAATAATGATTACTTCCAAAACATTGGTCAACAAATTGGATTAAATGCAGCACATTCCATTGGTGATGATCATATAAATAACATAGTTGAATCTGTTGGTGGTGGTGCAGCATTTTTAGATTATGATCAAGATGGTTATATGGATTTATTTACTTGTAGTGGCACTTGGATAAAAGGCTTCAGTAAAAGTAAAAAACCATCAAAATTACCTCATAATCATTTATACCACAATTTAAAAAATGGGACTTTTGAAGAGGTTACAGAAAAATCTGGGCTCGATTTTCCTTTTTATAGCATGGGTATTACAGTTGGAGACTTCAATAATGATGGTTATCCAGATATCTACATAAGTAATTATGGTCCAAATGTGCTTTATAAAAATAATGGTGATGGTACTTTTACAAATGTCACTAAAAAAGCTAAAGTTGGAGGCGGTAAAGATTGCAGTGTAGGTGCTGTATGGTTAGATTATGATAATGATAGTTTATTAGATCTTTACGTTGGAAATTATTTGAATTTTGATCCAAATTACAAATATTATTATGCTCCCGATGGTTTTCCAGGACCTTTAGCTTACGACAGTCAGCCTGATATTTTATATCACAATAATGGCGATGGTACTTTTGAAAATGTTACCAAAAAAATGGGTATTATTGATATTGATGGAAGAGCCATGGGCGTTGGTGCAGCAGATTATGACGATGATGGTTTTGTAGATATTTATGTAGCTAATGATCATACCGTAAATTATTTATGGCATAACGATGGTGGAAAGAAATTTACCAATAAAGGCATAATGTCTGGCACTGGATTCAGTCAGTCAGGTGAAGCAACAATAAGCATGTCTGTCGATTTTGCAGATTATAATGCAGATGGATTACTAGATATGTTTGTTTCAGATGATAATTATTGCTCACTTTATGAAAATTTAGGCAATGGTCTTTTTAGTGATAAATCGTATTCCTCCGGAATTTCTGTAGCCTCTGGTCAATTTGTAGGATGGTCCTCATCTTTTATTGATTATGACAATGATGGTGACCCAGATATTTTTAAAACAAATGGTGAGTTAAAGCATGCTTACGGGCAGGAAGATCAATTATATGAAAATCAAGGTAATGGAAAATTTAAAGATGTTTCAGTAGATAGAGGTGCTTATTTTAAAGAAGAATATGTTGGTCGTGGTGCTTGTGCGGGAGATTATGATAATGATGGTGATATCGATATTTATATTGAAAATTTAGATAGTATCGGCGTGTTTTTAAGAAATAATAAAGGCAATAAAAATAATTGGATTACCTTGAATTTGATTGGGCAAATAAGTAATAGAGATGGTGTTGGTGCAAGAATTAAACTTTTTGTTGGAGGAATTGTCCAAACTGCTCAGAAAAAAAGCACGACAGGCTATTTATCTCAAAATGATCCAAGGCTACATTTCGGACTTTTAAAAAGTGATAAGGTGGATAGCATAGAAATAAAGTGGCCTTCAGGAAAATTTCAAGTTTTGAAGAACCTTAAAGCCAATCAAATACTTAAAATAACAGAACCAAAATAAGTTTTTAATGAAAAGAAAAATACTAAATAAAGTTTTCTTAGTTATACTAACTCTTATTTTCTCTAGCTTCTTTTTTACATCCTGCAAAGAAAATACGATGGAAGGCATGATAGTAGCTACACAAGTTCCTAAAAATTTGCAAAATGCTAATTATTTAAATGGGAATTCTTGGCGATATTTCTCTAAATCACAAATTGTATTATTAAATCCAAATGAGGATAATAAATCTTTAAAAGTACTTACCAATAATTTTTATGCTGCTTGTGCTCCTCAAATTTCATTTGATGGTAAATCAATGCTTTTCACTGCACAAAAATCTAAAAATGACTTGTGGCAAATTTGGGGAATGAATTTAGAAAATTTAAAAGCACATCAAATAACAACCTCTTCAAAAAATTGTATAGGCCCTACTTATTTACCTGAAAACAGATTTCTGTTCAGCGAATTTGATTTAGATAGTATTTCAAAAAAGGGTATTCCGCTATTTACTGGCAATCTTGATGGAACTAATATTAGTCAAATCACATATAATCCAACAACAAATTTTGCATCAACAGTATTGAAAGATGGTAGAATTTTAACGATTAGTAGCGAAATTTATCCAAAGAAAAAAGAGGCTATGTTTATGGTTTTACGACCAGATGGCACTAAAGAAGAGCTGTTTTATAAAGGTGCAAAAGGAAGTATTATTAAAAGTCGTGGCTTTGAAACTACCAAAGGAAAAGTTATTTTTATAGAGTCTAGTTCCAATAAGAAAACAGGTGATATTATGTCTATTAAATATAATCGCCCTTTACATAGTAGCGTTAATTTAACCCAAGAAATTAAAGGTGATTTTTATGCTGTCTCTCAATTAAAAGGTGATACTTTACTTGTATCTTATCGTGAGTCAAAAAGCAATGCTTATGCTCTTTATGAATTTAATTCAAAAACTAAAAAGCTTGGGAAACTTATTTATAAAAATGACACTTTAAATTTACTTGATGCTATTTTAATTAAAAAACATAACAGACCAAGAAATTTACCTAGTGAAGTGAATTTAAAATCAAAAACTGGATTGATTGTTTGCCAGAATATTAATTTTTTAGATTCACCAGATAAAATTTCAAAAGCGGTTAAAATAGAAATTTTAGGGATGGATGCTTCACTTGGAAAAGTTACTGTTGAAAAAGATGGTTCTTTTTATTTAAAAGTGCCAGCAAATACGCCTTTCCAAATTCAAACAATTGATAATAAAGAGCAAGTGGTAAATGGTCCAAGTAGTTGGTTGTATTTACGCCCAAGCGAAAGAAGAGGTTGCATTGGATGTCATGAAAACAGAGAACAGGTTCCTGAAAATAGGCAACCTTTATCCGTTAGAAGAGCACCTATACTTTTGCCAGAACAGATAAAAGAAGTTAATAAAAAAAGGATGCATTAAATAAAGATATGAAGGCTACTAAATTATTAGTGATTATTGGAACATTGCTTGTTTTAGGATTAATTATTTATTTTCCTGGACGCAAATTAGCAAGAGAACACGTTAATTATGAAACTGCTGTTCAAGATCATCCGCTATCTTGTATTTCATGCCATTACTATACTCAACGAACCGGATTTATTTCAAAATTGATAAACGAAGATTATTTATCTCCATTTAATTTAACGGTTTCTAAAAATGGACATCAATTATATATAGTTGCACAAGATGCTAATGAGCTACTTGTAGTTAATACTGATAAAAAAAATGTGATTCACAAAATAAAAGTTGGCATTCATCCTCATAGTGTCATTCTTAGTGAAAATGAAAAAATTGCCTATGTAAGTAATCAGTGGTCAGATAATGTATCAGTTATAGATTTGACGACTTCCAAAGTTGTAAACAGTTTAAAAACCGGAAATGGTCCTGCTGGACTTGCACTTAGTGCTGATGGAAATTTTTTGTATGTAGTAAATACTTTTGGGTCAAACTTATCTGTTATCAATCTTAAAATTAAAGAAGAAATAAATAGATTTTCCACAGGAAATAATCCAACAGGAATAGCACTTTCTAAGGTTAGTAAAGAACTATATGTTACAAGTAGAAGACAAAATCCTGTTGCCTACGGAGAACCTTTGGTTAGTGATTTTACAGTAGTTAATGATAGTACTCAAAAACTTAAAAAGTACATAAGTATAAATAATGCATACTTAATGGAAAATGTCGCTTTTACACCTTCTGGAGACCTTGCGTTAACAGCATTAACCAGACCTAAAAACTTAGTGCCAGCCATACAAGTTGAACGTGGATGGATGATGAACGATGGCATTGGCATTATAGAACAAAAACCCAATGGTAAAGTGGTACAATTATTAATTGATGAACCTAATTCATATTATTCTTCTTTATTTGATGTTGTTATTTCTCCAAATGGTAAAAAGGCATTTATTTCAAGTTCTGGGGTAGATTATATTTCTGTTATTAATCTTGATTCTATAAGAAATATAATAGCAAATACTTCGCCTCAAATGCTTAAAAGGTTAGCTAACAATCTTGGAACTAGTAGCCGTTTTGTAACTAAAAGAATTAAAACAGGAGCAGTTCCAAAAGGTCTTGCACTTTCACCAAATGGCAAATTGCTTTATGTTGCAGAAATGCTAGATGATAAAATAGGCGTAATAAATACCGAAACGCTTGAGAAAATATATACTATTGATCTCGGTGGACCCAAACGAATAACCATAGCCAGAAAAGGACGAAGACTTTTTAATAACGCTGCACATACGTTCCAAAACCAATATGCCTGTTATACCTGTCACCCAGATAATCATGAAGATGGACTTGAATACAACTTTGCTGCGATGGGAAGAAATATTGTAAATGTAATTTCACTTAGAGAAATTGCGGATACACCTCCATATAAATGGAGTGGGAAAAATCAGTCTGTTTATAAACAAGATGGTATGCGGTTTTCCAAATTTCTTACTAGGACTGAATCCTTTAGTTATACTGATTTAGATGCGTTAGTTGCCTATATTAAAACAGGTATAAAATTACCTCCAAATTTAATGTATAATAAAGATGGAAAATTAACTAAATCTCAACTTAGAGGCAAAGAAATTTTTAATCGTTCTGTAGATAATCTAGGAAAAGTTATTCCAGAAAAAAGTCGTTGTGTTACTTGTCATCCAAGTCCATATTACACAAATTTAAAATTAGAAGATGTCGGCACTTTATCAAAAACAGATGACTCTATTTTATTTGATACACCTAACCTTAATAATATTTATGCTTCAGCACCATATTTGCATGATGGGCGGGCAAAAACATTAGAAGAAATATGGACCGTTTATGGTGGAGATGATAAGCACGGAAGGGTTAATGATTTATCTAAAATTGAATTAAATGATTTGGTTAATTATTTAAAATCACTTAGAGGCTCTAATTATGAAAAGTCAAGTTTAAAAACACAACACGCTTCATTTTAAAATTTCAGTATGAAAAAAATAGACATTATAAAACAAACAAAATTAACAGCAATGATAATTGTTGTTTTTATAATTGGAACATTAAGCTATAATTTAAATGCCCAAAATAAAAAACCCAATCAAAATAAAATGCCTATTTATGGGCATTGGCAAAATTTCACCTCAAACGATGGTTTGCCAAGCAATAAAACTTATTGTGTTCGAATAGACGGTGAACGTGTTTTGGTTGGAACAAATAAAGGACTTGCAGTTTATAAAAACGGAAAGTGGAAAACCTATACTACAAAAGATGGGCTTGCTCATAATGGCGTTTTAGCTATAGATGTAAGTAAATTAACTGGAGATGTTTGGTTAGGTACCATGGGAGGATTAACACGCTGGTCCGCTGGAAAATTTAAAAATTTTACACAATTAAATAGTGGTATGCCCAATGATCTTATTTATTCGGTTATTTGTGATGGTAAAGATGTTTGGGTTGCTACAGGAGGAGGAGCAGGTAAATACAATACTTTTACAAAACAATGGGAAATATTTACTCAACAAAATGCACCAATGCATGAACCTTGGACTTATGGTGTTTGTGAAGGAGATGGTAAAATATTTATTGCAGCTTGGGGAGGTGGCGTTGTAGAATATACAAAAAAAACTAAAAAATTTAGAGATTATACAGACCCCGATGGTAAAATGGAAATAGATTTATTTCCTGATGATGGGGTAGTTCATGATATAACTACAGGTACCTCATGGTCAAATGGATATTTATGGGTTGCTACCTACTTTGGATTAAGTCGATATGATGGTGTGCACTGGAAGGGGTATTTTGACCATGATAGTGGATTAACAAGTAACTTCATTAATTATGTTAGAGCCGTAGGACCAATAGCATACCTATGTACAGATAAAGGGCTTAGTACTACAGATGGTAAAAACTGGGTAAATTATACAACTAACAATAGTTCTAAAAACGGGAAAGCCACTATAATAGTAGGAACTAAAAAAACGGAATTAGCAATGACTCCATCTATCTCACATAACTTTGTCCTTGGTGTGGATGTTAGTGATAATATTATCTGGCTCGCTACATCAAAAGGGGTTAGTAGAGGAGAATTAATAAAATAAAAATTTATCATAGTATAAATTAATAAATATGAACAAATAACATAAATAAATAAAATTATGGAAACCATAGATAATGAAAAACTATTAATAGACTTGTCAAAGCTTACTGAAGGGGAGCAGGTTGAAATGAAAAAACTGGGAATTTTATCGGAGGATAATAAAATTATAGAATCCGTTTATCCTTCCATTCATAATGAAAGACCACCAATAGAAAAATTTGTAACTCACGCTCCCAATACTATAAATGAAGCTTATAATTATGAGAAACCTTCTTCATTTTCAAGAGCTTTGCGTCTTGATTTAGGAGACTACAAAGTATTATTAATTTCAGGTACTGCAAGTGTAAATGAAGAAGGTAAGCCTGAACATATTGGAGATTTTAAGGCTCAACTTTGGAGAACTTATGTAAATATTACTAACCTTCTAGAAGCGGAAGGCATGTCTTGGCATGATGTAGTAAGAACAACTAATTATCTTAGAGATATTGAAAGAGATTATGCTGAGTTTAATAAAATTCGTACCAGCTTTTATCAGTGGTTAAAACTTGCTCCATTACCCGCAAGTACAGGAATACAAGTTAGACTTTGTTGGGAAACCCTTCTTGTTGAAATAGAAGTTTGGGCTATTTGTAAAAAAAATTAAAAATAATGAAACGTAATTATAGGTTATTGATAATGCTTTTGTTGTTACTAATGTTTCAGCATAAAGATGCTAAAGGACAAGAAAAAAATTTGATGTATGGCAAAACTCCAAATAAAATTTTTCCTTATAATAATTTTCAAAAAGCCTATAAATACTTTTTCCTTGAATCGATTCCATTTTTAGGAGCTGGTAGAAAAAAATTACCGCCTAAAGGTCTTAAAGAAGTTAGAATAGGATTTCTAGGTCCTTTAGAAGGTTCCGACCTCGTATCTCTTGGAAAACAGATGTTAAACGGTGCTAATTTAGCAATAAAAGAGGCTAATGATAAAGGAGGTTATAAGGGTATTCCGTTTAAATTAATGGTTCATAATGATGTTGGTTTATGGGGAGCTGCTGCAAATGAAGTTGTAAAAATGAATGATGAAAAAGATTGGGTTTGGTTAGGATCCATTAATGATGTTGTTTCCCACGTGGCTTTAAGAGCTACTTTAAAAATGGAGATGATGATGGTAAATACAGGCGACCCCGATCCAACTTTTACAGAAACTAATATTCCTTGGTTAATTAGGGTGATTAGTGATGATCGCCAAAGTAGTTATGCATTAGCGTCCTACATTTATGAAAAGATGGGTCATAAACGTATAGCAGTTATTAGAACGAACAGCAGATACGGTAGGGTTGGCATTATGGAGTATATGAATGTTGCAGTTAGATTAGGGCATCCTGTAATGATAGAAGAACGCTTTGACGATGGAGATACCGATTTTAAAATGCAACTAGATAATATAAAAAGAATAGCTCCAGATGGTATTCTTATTTGGGGAAATGCAAAAGAATCTGCCCTAATTTTGAATCAAATTAGAGCATTAGGGATGACACAACCAGTTTATGCTTCGGACAGAGTGGTTTCTCCCGAATTTATTAAAATTGCTGGTAAAAATGCTGAAGGAATTGTGAGTACAAGTCCATATAATCCAAATGCAAATAATTCGAAATTAAAATCATTTCAAAAAAAATATTTCAAAAATTTTGGTGAAGCACCAGATGTTTTTGCCGCTCATGCTTACGATGGAATGAGTTTAATTATTAAAGCTATTCAAAAAGTGGGTCTCAATAGAGTTTTGATACGAGATGTTCTCATGGATTTAAAAACATTTCAAGGATATCATGGAGTTACAGGTAAAATTATTCTAGATCAAAGTGGTAATGACATAGGAGATATATTTATGTCAAAAGTGCAAAATGGAAAGTTTAAGTTTTTTACTACCCCACAATTTAGAGAGAAACAAACAAAAAATTAAAAAGGAAGCTTATTAATTATAATATTAAGGCAAAATGGAAACCATTTCATGTAATAAATTAGAAGATGTTAAAATTGCTATTCCAAAACAGGTAAGTAAAAAAGAAAATCAAAAAATAACCATTGTTAATGTTAGTGGAATTGAAGTAGGCGGAAAAGAAGTAGTGATTTTCGCAGGTCCTTGTGCAGTTGAGAATAGAGAGCAGCTCTTTGAAACTGCTAAATCTGTAAAAGCTAGTGGTGCTAAAATATTAAGAGGAGGTGCATTTAAACCACGTTCATCTCCTTATAGTTTTCAAGGACTAGGTAAAGAAGGACTAGAATTGCTCAGCCAAGTCAATAGAGAATTAGGTATACCAATAGTAACTGAAGTTATGGATACTAGGCAAGTTGAACTAGTATCAGAATATGCCGATTTAATACAAGTAGGCTCACGTAATATGCAAAATTTTCCACTTTTAAAAGAAGTCGGTAAAAGTAAAAAACCTGTTTTGCTTAAAAGAGGTATGATGGCAACTATTGAAGAGTTTTTAAATGCAGCCGAGTACATACTTAGTCAAGGAAATGATCAAGTAATACTTTGTGAAAGAGGCATACGTACTTTTGAAACTTCAACAAGAAATACACTCGATTTAAGTGCTGTGCCCATGTTAAAACATCTTACTCATCTTCCGGTTATTGTAGATCCAAGTCATGGAACAGGTTTAAGATGGATGGTACCTATTATGGCGAAAGCGGCTGTTGCTGCTGGTGCTGATGGTATTATTATGGAAGTGCATTATAAACCAGAAATAGCATTATGTGATGGAAATCAATCACTTCGACTTAACGAATTTTCAGAGCTAATGGTTGAATTAGGTAAAATTGCCAAGGCTGTCGGCAGAACTATTTTATGAACAAAACCTTTTTCATAGTAAGTTTAAGTTTATTAGTATTTGTTCAGGATGTATTTTCTCAACAAGAAAAAT
>VAPL010805358.1_pt1 | contig 13904 bp, 12 predicted proteins | sample 3395061 | NCBI WGS metagenome assembly VAPL01 (sample SAMN08290444, study PRJNA428436) | hydrothermal vent metagenome | isolation source: Deep-sea hydrothermal vent chimney 2 | place: Pacific Ocean: Juan De Fuca Ridge | depth 2182 m m | reverse complement strand
TATTTCGACTTATGGTCATTGCTTACTCCTCAGTTTTGAGGGCAAGATTCTATCTTAAATACAGATCAATAATGGTCCAGTTTTTGGGGAGCATTATATTCTTCAGAGATAAATCTTACTTTGACCCCAAATATTCCGAAAGCTCACCCGCATCTGGCCATTCACCGCATGTTATCGTGTTGAATCTGAAGGATATGACGCTAGGAGGCTGTCCGAGAATAGAGAACCTACTGCGGAAAAGCTGAATTTGGCCACATTTCCCCCTTTTTTTCGTTACACGCGCACGCCATTCAATTCAAATAATGGAAAAATTTGACACAAAATCGCTTTCCCTCGCTACGGCTTCTATTCTCGGACTGCCTCTTAGTAGTCTTTCAATGTGATATTGCTGGGTATAGAAAGCCGATAAATGGTCATCTGCGTTGTTGCACTTGTTTGGATTAGCCTGCTAGTCCAGCCCTCGTGTCCTAGCAGCTAATCACTTCTCAACTCCCTATCCTCGTCAATATCACATTGAAAGACTACTAGTTAATTTTCGGAAGAATTTTGAGATAGTATCTTTTCCACAAGTCTTAAGTCTTGTTCAGTGTCTACATCGATAGCAGCTTCAGGAAAAGGTAGTAGAATTGGTTTGATTGATAACGATAACTTGTTTGACAGCTGTTGTAGAGCTTGGTCTAAAGTGATTTGTCTAAGCACAAAACGCATCACTGTTAACCAACCAAGCTTGCTGATAATGCGTAACGGGTTTTTTCGATTGTCTTCTACTTGCTTCCAGAATTCAATCAGTTCGCGACCTTGGCTGGTGCGCAATGCGAATAAATTGCATGAGCAGTATTGGTTGTCCTGAAATTTCCATTTTGTACGCCCAACTTCTGGATAGGCTTGCACGACCAGTTCAGCGTTAGCCAGTCCAACCAGCGTATCAGCTTCGCTTTCAGCCGCCTGTTGGCAAAAATAATCGATAATTTCAGACTTGAGCAGCGCATGATCGGCAGTGGTAATCAAAGTCGGTGTTGTTGTGGGAATCTGCTGCATTGCAAGCTGAGCGCTCGTGCAGGGGGTAGCACCATTGTTGATCCAGCTGATGTTGTCCTGTTCTAGAAAAGACATCAGAGAGAGGTTTGATGATACGATTTCTTGTGTGGGCCCGACAATGATAATCGATTCAATCGCCTGGCTTTGTTGCAAAGATTGTATCACTCGAAACAGCATTGGTGTCCCTAGTACAGGTGATAATGCCTTGCATGGGGATTGTGTAGCCGCTGCGACTGGGTCTAAAGCACCGCGATCCGCAGCCAGAACAATGGCGGTGAATTTTAACGTGTCGATCATTCTGCGCTGACTGTCAGTTGCTTTTCATAGATGCGATAGGTTTTGTAGACTTTGCAACCGATGGTTTCAAGTATATTGCGCATTCTAGTGTTATCTTCCAGAATCCAGGATAATTCGACTTCATCAATGCCCCATCGTTTTGCAGGTTCTCGCAATGCATGAATCAGCATAAAGCTGGCTGCTGCAGCAATAATATTGTTTTGATGTTTTTTGCGTATCCCCATTAAAGGCACTCTGCCTGTTTTCATTGCATGTCGTTTCAGGCGCCAGATTAATTTAAGCCATCCGATTGGTAATAACTTTCCATTTAAATCAGCAATTATCTCGTTGAGATTAGGCAGCATCACAATCATTCCAATCGGTTCGCCATTGAGTTCAGCGAATTGAACAAAATCATTGTCGATCATATAAGATAATTGTTTACCCATGTCGGTAAATTCTTCTGATGTGAACGGAACGAATCCCCAATTGTCAGACCACGCATCATTGAAAATATCTCGCAAAATGTCGAATTCGGTCACAAGTTGTTTGCGATTTAACGGTCTGATAGTAATACTGCCCCTTGCTTTGTTGAGCAATGACTGCATATTGCGCGGGATTTCGAATTGAGACGGTAACTTGTATACAAGTAGGTTTTTGACTGGTTTGTAGTCGGATTCCGCAAGAAGATTTTGGTAATAAGGAAGAGCGTGTCCCATCAGGAATGAGGGGGGGCTGTTAAAACCGTCTACCAGCAAACCACTTTCATCGTTTATGGACAAGCTGTATGGCCCTCTCGTAGCGTCCATGCCTTGTTTGATGAGCCATTGTTCGGCGGTTTTCAGAAGTTGTTGTGCAACCTGTGTATTGTCGATAACGTCAAAAAAACCAAAAAAACCAGTTTTGTCAGGATATCTTTCAAGGTAGAGTTGATCTATCTGCGCACTGATGCGTCCAACAGGTTGATCATTAGAGTAGGCTATCCATGACATCCATTTGGCATGTTTAAAATACGGATTTAGTTTGGAAAGATGCATGCGGCGTTCTGCGTCAAGTGGCGCAATCCACTGCGGGTCGTTGTTAAAAATCAGTTTGGGGAGGTTGATGAAGACTGACTTTAATTGATATGTGGTAACAGGAGTGATGTGTAGTGAAGACGCTATTGGTGATGCCACGTGGAATTGATCTCTTATGTTTGAGGTTGCTGAACAGTTTTACAGTATATATTATGGACGAATCTATGCAGAGATTTGTTTTGTGACTGGTGATTTTTTGTAGGACGTTATACAATACCCCGCTTAGCTGTTTGCTGACAGGCGATCTTGCGCGTTTAAAATATTTGATTCAATGTTGCATCAAGCGACAAATGAGAGAGTTTAAAAATAGATAAATGTGTTATATTTGCGTGAGTAGCAGCACATTCTTGAAGAAAATAGTGAAGTTTTCTTGCTTGGTAAACTAGTAACTGATATTATTCCTGCAACCCTTAAGTAATTAGGCGTGGCTCATCCTTCAATCAACGGTATTGAATAGGCCCCACATTGAGCAGAAGTATCCTGGGTATTCCCAGGTTGGTAGAGCGGGTTTTATCCAGCTCTGTTTTTTGGTTGGCATTTTGTGTTGCTCAGAATGATATGGGTTCTTTATAATGTCAATAAATAAGAATTTAGAAAGGGGGGAGGTGTACCTTGCACCTTGAAGCAACACCAACCATTAATACTGTTCCACTACGGGCAGCCGATTTCAACAATCTTTCTGAAGCGCTGGATTATGCGGCTGAGGGAGTGACTGGTTGCAATTTCTACACGGGTCGTGGTGAGCTTTATTCCGTACTTCCGTATTCAGAATTAAGACAACAGGCTATGCAGCTGGCAAGGCGCTTGCTGAGTTTTGGTTGTAAGCGTGGTTCACGGATTACGTTAATAGCTGATACACATCCTGATTTCTTACGTTTCTTTTATGCGTGCCAATATGCTGGTCTGGTTCCTGTTGCATTACCAATACCGGTAACGCTTGGTAGCCATAAGGCGTATGTTTCGCAAATCAAGTCATTTCTTGCCGCAAGTAAACCGACTGTTGCTATTGCGCCAGAAGGGTATCTTCCTCTTATGGAAGAAGCTGCGATTGGCATGGATATTGATTTTATAGGTTCCCCAGAGCAATTTAACCAGTTTTCAGAAGGCTCGCCTGAATTAGTGCCTTCCGGTCCAGATGAATTAGCCTATCTTCAATTTACCTCTGGCAGTACGCGTTTTCCGCGGGGAGTGATGATTGATCAAAAAACAGTGATGAGTAATCTCGCTGGGATTGCCACGCATGGTGTAAAATTGCGCGAAGGTGACCGTTGTGTTTCGTGGTTGCCGTATTATCACGATATGGGCTTGGTTGGTCTTGTGCTAGTGCCTATTTCTGCACAAGTCTCAGCTGATTATCTCGGTACGCGTGAATTTGCAATGCGTCCGCGTCAGTGGCTAAATCTAATGAGTCGCAACAAAGCGACAATATCGTTTGGCCCTCCATTCGGTTATGAATTATGCGAACGTCGCTTGAAAGCGAGTGAAGCTGAGAAGCTTGATCTCAGTGCTTGGCGTGTCGCTGGTGTCGGCGCAGAAATGATCCGTTCCAGTTCATTGGAGCGTTTTGCTGACGCTCTCGCTCCTGCAGGGTTTGATCGCAAAGCTTTTATTCCCTGCTATGGGATGGCTGAATGTGCGTTAGCAATTAGTTTTGCTGATCTTGATAAAGCAATTGAGGTCGATACTGTTGATGCTGATCATTTGGCTGATACCAATCATGCTCGACCTGCCGACCCTGAAGATTCAAACGGGATACGTACTCGATCATTTGTAGATTGTGGTCGTCTGTTGCCTGGTTATGAGATAGAAGTTCGTGATGCTGATGGTCTGGTATTGGGTGATCGCCAGGCAGGGAGTATATATTTGCGTGGCGACAGCGTGATGTCAGGTTATTATGAAAATCCTGAGGCGACTGCTGAAGCATTATCAGCTGATGGTTGGTTAAACACTGGTGATATCGGGTATCTGGTTGATGGTCGAATTTTCATCACTGGACGTGAAAAAGATCTAATTATCATCAATGGCAGAAATATCTGGCCACAAGATCTTGAGTATATCGCCGAGCAACAAGATGACGTTAGACCAGGTGATGCGCTTGCCTTTGCAGCTCCAGGTCCCGATGTTGAAGATATTGCGGTGATGGTTGTTCAGAGTCGTGAGACAGATGAAGCAAAACGAAGAAATCTGGTTGAAAGACTTGAAGGTTTAGTGCGTAACAATTTAGGGATTGAATGCTACGTTGAACTGGCTCCTTTGCACACGCTGCCGCGAACATCATCAGGTAAGTTATCACGATCAAAAGCACAACAAAATTTTATTGATTCCCATCGTTGGGATCAGCACAAACTGACGGGACGGCGTGCAGGCTAGCTCTCAACAGCCCGACCCTCTTTCAAATACAATAGCGATAACGGGTGCTACCGGGTTTGTTGGTAGCACGATCATTAGGTTACTCGTTTCTCAGGGCTGGCGTGTCAGAGCGCTTGCCCGGAGTCCCAATAAGCTAGAACAGTTCTCCGATTCTCCAATTGATTGGGTTTATGGTGACCTTTCGCAACCAAAGACCCTCGATTCACTGGTCTATAATGCGCATGCTGTCATTCATTGTGCGGGAACTGTGCGTGGTTCACACTTGTCAGATTTTACAGCGGCAAATGTTGAAGGCGTGTCAAATCTTGTTGTAGCAATATCACGTACCTCATCACAGCCGCGTTTGTTACTGATCTCATCGCTTGCAGCCAGAATGCCTGATATTTCTAATTACGCGCACAGTAAACGTCAAGGCGAGGATGTTTTGACAACACATGCGAATCAATTGAATTGGACTATTTTCAGACCTGCGGCAATCTATGGTGCTGGTGATCAAGAACTGAAACCATTGCTGGATTTATTGCAGAAAGGGATTTCTTTACAATTAAGTGGCACTGATTCACGTTTTTCGTTGATTTATGTTGACGATGTAGCCCAAGCGGTTCGACAATGGTTGGTTAATGGTGTAGCTGAGCATGAGACTATTGAGCTTGATGACAGATATCCAAATGGTTATTGTTGGCAGGATGTAAGCAATATAGCCTCTGGCGTTTTTCATCGGCCAGTTCGTCGACTTTATGTTCCGATTGTTGTTCTGAAAGTGTTAGCAATCGCGAGTGACTTTGTGGCGAGAGTGCTTAGTCGAAGTCCGATGTTAACACCGGGTAAAGCGCGTGAGTTAGCCTGGAATGACTGGGTGTGTCACAATCAAGCGGGGATGAGGATTGAGAATTGGCACCCCATTATTCAGTTTGAACAGGGATTAAAACGGCTTTATACTGATTAACAAGGCAAGCACGGAATAAACCCGTTGTATACTTAGGAACGTGCAAGAAATCAAGTTTGAATCAATAGGAACAACCAATGAGTGATTACTCCGAAATTCTGGATCAACTAAACGAGTTGTTGATGCCTTATATAAAAACTGATAGTAATATTGTGTTAACGGAAAATAGTGATTTAATGGCAGATCTTGGACTTAATTCCGTCAAGGTAATGGATTTGCTACTCAATATTGAGGATGGTTTTGATGTTTCCATACCACTGAGTGAGCTTCCTAATGTTAAGACTGTTAAAGATTTTGCGTTGTTGCTTCAAAAAATGACTCAAGAAAGTCAGGTATGAGTTTACTCTCCAAATTTGATGGTATAGGGCTGGAGCGTGAAGAAGTTTCAAGGATTGCAGGGTACAATCCGTTCAATTTTGTAATTGATGAAATTTTGTCTTCAACAGAGGCTTTGGTTGATGGTAAGCGAACAATATTAGCAGGTACAAATAATTATTTGGGTCTTACTTTTGATGCTGAATGTATTCAGGCAGCCTGTGATGCTCTTGAAAATGAAGGAACTGGCACCACCGGTTCAAGAATGGCGAATGGCACTTACGCTGATCATCTGGCCTTAGAAAAAGAGTTCGCAGAATATTTTAGTTGTCCTTCGGCTATTCTGTTTTCAACCGGTTACATGGCGAATCTCAGTGTATTGTCAACACTGTGTTCAAAAGACGACTTGATCGTTATTGATTCTGATTGCCATGCCAGCATTTATGATGCCTGTCGTATGGGTGATGCTGAGGTGATTCGTTTTCGCCATAATAATGCCGCCGATCTGGATAAACGACTGAAACGGTTAGGTGATAAAGCCTCATCCGCTTTGGTGGTGACTGAAGGTATTTATAGTATGCTGGGAGATCAAGCTCCATTGGCAGAGATTGTCGAAGTGAAAAACCGCCATAACGCTATGCTGATGATCGATGAAGCGCATTCGTTAGGCGTGTTAGGTGAAAATGGTCGTGGTCTGGCTGAACAGGAAAACGTGGAAGATCAGATCGATTTTGTAGTGGGTACATTCAGTAAAAGCCTTGGTAGCATTGGTGGATTTTGTGTGAGTCGCTGGCCTGAAATTGAAAATATGCGTTATGCAATGCGACCTTATATTTTCACCGCTTCTTCATCACCTGCAATGATTGCTTCTACCCGTAAAGCGTTAGCAAAAATGCGTGATGGAAAAAAATTGCGGCAACGCCTCTGGGATAATGCTGCGCTGTTATATCGGGGATTAAAACAGCTTGGCTTGACTGTGGGGCCGGCAACAAGTCCCGTTGTTGCAGTGATCCTTGATACTGGAAAAGAGGAGGCACTGCGCTTGTGGGCTGCCCTGCTTGAGTCTGGCATCTATGTTAATCTTGTGTTGCCACCAGCAACGCCTGGGTCAGAGTGTTTATTGCGATGTAGTGTGAGTGCTGCGCATACAACTGATCAAATTAATGCTGTAATCGAAGGGTTTGCACAAAATGTGACTAGCACAAGTTTAAAATCAATGGCTGTCTAAAGCTTGTATCGTATAATAATCATATGGTTACAATATAAACTTGCCAATCTTCTGGAATTTGTTATTATAATGCCCTGTATTTCAAAAAACTACTTGATGAGATGATGAATAAAAGTTTGACTGAGGTGATGATGCAATTCTCTCATTCGCCAGTTGTTTGGGTGTTAGAGAGTGAACGTGTTGGAGAGAATACTCAGCTTGAAGCTTTGGCTGATGAGCTGGGTTGGGACTATCAAATTAAGCAAGTGCATCATCGTTCGGGCATTCCTTATTTCTTGCTCGGTTCGTCCTTGCTGGGTATCGATAAAGAAATGTCTGAAATCACTGGTCCGTGGCCGGATTTAGTGATTTCTGCCAGTGCTAAAAATGAGCCAGTATGCAGATGGATCCGGGATAACGCAGATAAAGTTGTGCGTCTGATTCACCTGGGTCGACCTTGGGCAAGTATCAAACATTTTGATTTGGTGATTGCCACACCTCAATATCGACTGCCAGAAAAACAGAATGTGCAGTTGAATACTGTGCCTATGCATTATCCGTTGGATTCTGAGCGCATTAGTCATCAGTTGTCGGTTTGGCAGGACAAACTGGTTGATTTACCGAAACCATATATTGCCTTGATGGTGGGGGGACATAGTGGCCCTTATTCATTTGACAAGAGTGCTGCGCACCGATTGGTTAAGCAAGCTAACCAGATGGCTGAGTCGCATGGCGGTTCACTGCTAGTATCCACGAGCTCTCGAACTCCTAAACATGTTGCCGATTATCTTGAGAAACACTTATCGGTGCCAAATTATTTTCACCGTTGGGGTTTATCAGATGAAAATCCATATTATGCATTTTTAACATTAGTTGAATCGGTGATAGTTACTGGTGATAGTGTTTCTATGCTGAGTGAGGCTTGTGCAATGCTAAAGCCGGTCTATATGTTTGACCTGGGTGAAGAATCGGTATCAATGCGTCAGCAAAAAGATTTTAGTCTGGAGTGCCTGGATTACTTTTTCGGACAGAATTTCAGCCGTTTTGAGTTAGATCATTTGCGCAATCTATTCTATCGATTGGCAATGTGGAAAGGTTTTCAACGCATGACCCGTGATTTACGTTTGGTTCATTCAAACTTGATTGCACAGCAACGTGCGGTTTGGTTGGGTGAAAGTTTTCCTGATAGTGTTGAACGGCGACCATTTCAGGATGTATCACGGACAGTAAACCGGGTTAAGTTATTAATGAATGCTCATCCCCAACCAAACACCACAGCGCATCATGAGGATCAGAACGGTTTCTACGTACCTGCTTTTCTTGGCTCTAACAGGGTGGCTGCCCGACAATAGAACATCAATTGACTTCGGAAAATTAGTTCGCTACGGGTAGCTCTCAGCGTATTTCTAACTACTCAACTTACCCTCTCATGTACAAGAGCAAGACGAAAGTGCGGGGTTTATAGGTATCAATGAGCGCTTTCAACACAGCTATTGGACATGAGAGGGTAAGCTGAGTTGTTACCGCTACGGCTTCTATTCTTTGGTAGCCTCCGCCCACATTTCTCACCAGATGGTGAGATGATCGCGTAGCTATGTGGATTCACAAGGAATTTTTTGAAGGAGTGAGGATTTAATAACTTCCGGAAGCTATAAATACTCACTCTGGAGTTTGGTTTTAAATCAATTCTGATAGTGTCTTTGACACTCTGGCTTCTCTTATCAACCTCGCTATAAACCTGGATTTTTTGCTCCATCAATTGACGTTGACGGCAGTCGAAATGACTCAATCTCACCTCGTATCATGACCACATCCATTAAGCACATTCCTCAAGTGTGGATATTGATGGGACATAAAGCAGGTGATAATAATCAAGTATTGGCTTTGGCTGAAGCACTTGATTATCCATTCTGTGTTAAACACATGCATTATCGGTCGACTGAGTTATTGACCAATATTGTGTTGAAATCCACGCTTGCTGGTATCAACAAACAACTTTCTTCTGAACTGTCTAAACCTTGGCCAGATATTGTGATCTCAGCTGGTCGCCGCAATGAACCCGTTGCTCAATGGATCAAACATCAATCGGGTGATAAAACAAAATTGATCCACTTAGGGCGTCCATGGGCAGCATTGGATAAATTTGATCTTATTGTCACCACGCCTCAATATCAATTAGCTGCTGCAGAAAACGTCTTAGTGATTGATACTGTTTTGCATCGAATTACAGCGCAACGCCTGTTAGAAGCTGAAAAATACTGGGCACCGGTGCTGGCACAGTATGCAAAACCATATCTTGCCGTGCTGGTTGGTGGGAGTAGTGGAGCTTATAATTTTGATGAGTCAGCAGCACGTAATCTTGCCGTTAAAATTGATAAACTGGCAACGAGTCTGCAAGCCACTGTATTGATAAGTACTAGCGCTCGTACAGCGCCATCCTCTTCTGCCATGCTTGAGCAGAGTATTCAATCGCCCAAATGTTTTTTTCGATGGAGTGCTGAGCAGCGTGATAATCCTTATTTAGCGTTTCTAGCAGTGGCGGATGCATTGATTGTGACAGGAGAAAGTGTGTCAATGCTAACTGAAGCCTGTGTGACGCATAAGCCGGTCTATATCTACGATTTTGGTCAGGGATCAGATTCCATGCAATATGGCGATGGAAACCCTGGGAGCGGACTATGGGAGGCGTTTTTAATGCAACAAGGGAAGAAACGCTGGCAGATACTGATTCACAAGCTGGTGATGCGCTTTAGCTCGAAAAGAATGCAACGTAATATTACAGCAATCCATTCTTATCTTGTAACATCAGGACTGGCTGTGTGGTTGGGGCAGTCATTTTCAGAAAACGACAATCGACGGTTGATCGATATTGATTGTGTTGATAAAACAGTGGCTCGAGTCAGGAGTCAATTAGGATTTGACTTTGGGGGCAATTGATAGTCGTCTGGTTGACGGCAGAAAGCTAGATTATCCTCGTATGTCTGTTCTCTTGGTTTGAGACAGATAGTTGATGAAAACAGTGTAAAACACTGCGCCATAACACCGCAGATATGCAGCGTTATGGCGCAGGGTTGAATCAGCTAGAAACTAGTCTGCTCCGTACTTACCGCCTTGAGGACGCTGAGTCGTTGCATCAGGATCGTCTGTGCATGCGCTCAAGCCACCGAAAGTGATCATGATGATTGCGAGAATACTTAGAAATTTTTTCATTTTTTAACTTCCTCCTCATAGTATGAGATTATTACGTGTCGAACGTAAGACACTCAATACTTATAACCAATAATTGACTAGAATTCAACTTTAAATCGTGTCTTTTGTATTTTTTCTTGGTATTGATGCCGTGCTGGTTTTTGGTTACAACCTCTACCAGATTGGATGATTTTCATCGTCATCCCGTTTATTTGATTGATTTATATAGAACTGTTCTGTTGGAAACGAAGGTGTTATGTCTCTGAAAACAGACAGCAATATAGATTTTTCACAACCAGTCACCGAACTGTTGAATGAAGATGAAATTATTTCGCAACTGGACTTAATCACTGCTCAGTCTGTTGGCCAATTAATTGTTTTAGCTAAAACACAATCTACAAATTCCTATCTTCTCGAATTATCTCAATACTCCAGTCAATCAGGCGTTGTTTGTGTAGCAGAAAGCCAGACAAAAGGTCGCGGTCGGCGTGGTCGTAGTTGGATTTCCCCTGCCGGTCATAATATATACTTGTCAATGATTTGGCGCTTTGGTGGAGACTTGGCGGAATTATCAGGATTGAGTTTGGCTGTCGGTTTAGCAATCGTGCGGGTGCTGGATAATTATGGCTTGAGTGATTTATCGCTTAAGTGGCCAAATGATGTGTATTGTCGTGGTCAAAAGTTAGCAGGCATTCTGGTTGAGATTGCTGACACCAATGCCAATGAGTGTCTGGTAGTCATTGGAGTTGGCTTAAATCGTTGGATTGATGCTGCCGCATCTGATTTAATCGATCAGCAATGGACTGATCTTTTTTCTCTGATGGGAAAAAGTCTGCCTTCTCGAAATCAGCTCATAGCAAAAATCATTGATCAATTGATCAAAGTAATTGATCAATTTGAGGGTGCTGGGTTTGCTGGATTATGTGACGAATGGGGTCAATGGGATTATTTACTGGGACGCCAGCTAGTGTTAGTCGCTGGCAATCAGCAGATCAGTGGAACGGCGTGTGGGGTTAACAGATCAGGATTACTGGTAATCAAAGATGAGCAAGGGCAACAACAGGCTTATGCGATTGGAGAGGTGTTAAGTACTCGATCATAATTATTTTAACAATTTTACTTGTCTTTTTTATCATCTTCTACGTTGCATAAACAGTTACATAGCTCACTATGCGCCTATTTATGCGCCTTGAATATGATAAAATATCCTGCGTTAAATTGTTAAAATAATTATGATCGAGTACTTAGAGTGTCAATGAATTTGCTGGTTGATGTTGGTAATACACGTATTAAATGGGCAAGTCAGCTAGATCAGCACTTGATCTTGACAGATGCTGTTGTGCATCGTGATCATCTGGATTTATCAGCATTGATGGATCGCTGCTGGTTGAATTTGGAGCCGCCTGCCAGAATCATGATTTCGAATGTGGCTGGTCAGCGAATAGAACAGGCACTGATAGACTGGATCAGAGGCGCGTGGGGAGTCGTTCCAGAGTTTGTTGGGGGCAAGCCTGGGGGTTTGGGTTTTAACAGCGAGTATCGCATTGAGGCTCTTGGGATTGACCGCTGGATGACATTGTTGGCGCTTCATGATCAGTTTGACTTGCCAGCCATTGTGGTTAGTTGTGGTACTGCAGTAACTGCAGATGTGCTGAGTGAGAAAGGGACTCATATTGGCGGTGTGATTATGCCAGGCTTGACCATGATGAGAGAGGTTTTGCATCAAGGCACTGATGGGTTACCTGTATCGTTAGTTGAGCCAATAACAGTGATTGGGTGTGATACAGGACAAGCGATGGCCAGTGGAACACGATTGGCAATTTGTGGAATGATTGATCGAATCATTTTAGAAACAGAGCATCAAGGTCATCTAAACCCTAAACTAGTGTTGACTGGAGGAGACGCCCAGGTTGTTGCCAATGCGTTGGGCCGGCCTGTTTTAATTGAACCACATCTGGTATTGATGGGGTTGATGTTGGTTGCTAATCTAGTACAGAGTTAATCTCATTGGTGACTTTTGTCATCCCAAGCTGCATGGCCATTCGACTAAAAACTAATCCGCCAAAAATCAATGATGCGAATAACAAATGCAGCGGTTGAGCAAATGCAGGAATCGCAAATCGATCCATGGTGATGCCCAGCATAATCTCGATGACCACAGAGCCAATCACCAGACTGGCAAGCGCTTTGCCCCAAAAATAGTGTTGTAGCAGTTGTTTGCTGTTCCATGTTAGCCAGATCACTGAAAACAGAATAATGGCAGAGAAACTGCGGTGGACATAAAAAATCAACGGGAAGTGGTTTCTCCACTGCTCACGATGTGATTCTCCGAGTTGTTGGGCGATGGTGTCCACAGCTTGCCTGACCTGCGTTCCCATCAGCACTTGTATTAACACAAAGACGATTGCCACTGTTAATACGGTTCTGACTGATGTTGATAATATTTTCCAGTTAACTGTTGTTAAACGCTCACACTGTGATCTGGTGACTGTGTAAATTAATAATCCGACAATGGTTAATGCCGATAACATATGGATGCTAATCATTACCGGTCGCAGATTGCTGGCAACAACCATAGCACCCAGCCAGCCCTGGAGACCGACCAGGATGAATACTGCGGTACTGCAATAGACGATTACCCGATCAGTGTTGCGGAATCGGAAAGAGAGCAACATGGTTGCAAAAACCAGCAGACCAATGGTGACTCCGGTGAGTCGATTGACATATTCAGTCCAGGTTTTTGCCGGATTAAAATCAGTGTTGGCATATCCACGTTCTGCGTAGAGCTGATGATAATTTTCTGGCAGCTGAGATTCCTGGGTTGGTGGAATCCACTGACCAAAACACGTTGGCCAATCAGGACAACCCATACCAGAGCCAGTAGCTCTGACCAGTGCGCCGACAAAAATCAGAAAGAACACTGCACCAATCGTAAACGTGCCAACTCGTAGGAACATCTGGTTGGATGGGTGGGTTTGAGTCATTGTCATTGTGGCTGGTGTTGTGGATCAAAAATATTCGCAATAACAAGCGCTGTGGTGTCTGGAGTCTCAATATATAAATCAGTTGAATGCATGGCTGATGTTTGTAAAACAGCAAGCATTACAGATTGATTGTCTGATATTGAACTGTTTGAAAGCCCCGATGCACTGCGAACAATCTGACCGACACTGTCCTGGGTTTGGCTTGATTTGCTGAAAATCCGCGTGCCGGGCTCAGGGATACCTTCAGCAGCGCAAGTCAGTCCTACCATGCGTCGTTTTAGAGTTCCCAAATGCTGAGTTCTGGCAACGACCTCCTGGCCGGTATAACAACCTTTTTCAAAACTGATGGCATTGAGCAGATCAAGATTTAGCATTTGTGGTGTAAACACTTCAGTGATCGGCGGGCTGATTGTCGGTATACCGTTGAGTATTTCGTGTTGATTCCATGTTTCAGCATCTGCACTGGTTAGCCCCTGACTGATCAATTGCTGAAAAACATCATC
>VAPL010112456.1_pt1 | contig 13904 bp, 9 predicted proteins | sample 3395061 | NCBI WGS metagenome assembly VAPL01 (sample SAMN08290444, study PRJNA428436) | hydrothermal vent metagenome | isolation source: Deep-sea hydrothermal vent chimney 2 | place: Pacific Ocean: Juan De Fuca Ridge | depth 2182 m m | reverse complement strand
GCGTCTAACTTATTAACTTCTTCGGTAAATATCTGTACTAACGGCTCTATATCTGCTTCTAAGCTAACCTTAAATACCAGATCAACCCGCCGTGTAGACTCACTGGTAATATTTCGAATTAAATTACCCCATATATTATTATTGGGTATTACCAGCCGCTCATTATTAAACGAAAGCATGGTAGTCGATACCATACTCATCTCTTTAACTGTGCCTTTAATTTTGGCAATTTCAACCACATCTCCCACATCATACGGCCGATAAATTAAAATCATTAGACCAGATGCAAAATTAGACAACACCCCCTGCAATGCAAAACCCACTACAAAACCCAGCACACCTAAACCGGCTAATAACGGTGCAAGCTCAACACCGGTTTGTGACAAGGCAATCAGCACACCAATAAACATCACAAAGCGGCGAATGCTGACAACAAAAAAATCTCGCAATAATTTTGAAATTTTTATTTTTGAAGAATCTAATGCACGACCAAAAACACGCCCGGTCAGTCCTGAAATCAATTTAAACATAAATAAAATCAGAACAATAATAATCGCACTAACAATAAAGCTTGATGCATTCAGCATGAGCCACTTTTCAAACTCGCTCTGCCACTGAGAGAACAACCCTACAATCACATCTTTATTAAAGATCTGTTGATTGATTGTGCCCGATGCAGTAATTAACAGCTGACTTAATTTAACCGTATCTAAACCATGTTTCTGCATTAAAGTAATCAGCAATGACAGCCCGTCAATAATTCCGTCACGTTTTTCGTTTAAAGCATTAAGCCCTATCTCCAGATCTTTTTTACCTTCTTCATTAGAGTTAGATATTTCATTTTTTTTGTTTTCAATCTGCTGAGAAACCAGCTTCAGTCTTGATGATGATTCCGTTGCCATCTCCTGCAATACATCAGAAAAAACTCGTACATCATGACCATTATCGATATTTAACAGCTGTTTGGCTTCAATTACATTTTGATACGAAAGCAAAATACCGGAAATAATACTTCTTCCTTTGTTCAGCTTTTGTTCAAAAACAAAGCGCTTGGTAATGTCGATCGTCGCTGATTTTTTATTTAGCTCTGCCAGATTTAAAACGACAAATTCATAAATTTTATTGAGCTGTTTATTACGCTTATTCAAATGACGATGCAAAGAAGTTACATACTCACTCACGTCCTGCGACTTCTCCCTAACTCTTTCAAGCAAACTAACAGCAGCATCAATTTCATTTGATATTTCTTTATCAAGCCCAAGCAGCTGTACGCCTAACAGCGACCTTTCATCGCCCTTTGCCGGGGCCATCTCCTCAAATTTAGTTTTGATATTTAATTCAAGTGTTTCTATATTAAGAATCAGCTGATGCATAACTTCGTCATCAGAAAGCACTTTTTCAGATATTTTCTGCTCTGAAGTAGAAGCAGTATCTTCTTGCTGTTCAGCTAAAACACTCTGGGGGAAAAATAAAAACAGGCCACAAATTATTACAAAAACTTTAATCAACTTCATTTAGACAGGCTTTTAAGTTCATTACAGTCACCGTCACAGTAACTGGTTACTTCAGGACTTGCACAGGCCGCACAGGAGTTCGAAAAAGTTTTATAATTACCGTCATCCTCAAATCCGCACACAGGACGATGCTCACGGGTACATACCTGCGGCTTCGGACTAACACACTGAATTAATTCAGCTTCAGAATTTTTTTCTTGCGGCGTAGAGGCACATGACACCAACAACGGTGACAACAGCAAAACCACATAGACCAAATTGATTTTCTTAATAAATTTAAACATTACTTTTTAATTAACTCCTGTCGAAAATTCTAAAATTGCCGGTTTGATATCAGTATTCAATTTTTTGCTCACCAGTGTCATTAGGCGGCTTTCCGCATCATTGTGCTGCAATGCAGATACTTTCAGCTGCCACTGCTTACGTCCGCGAATTTTACCACTCGCACTCACCATTTTTACGCTCAATTTTCCACGCAACCAGTACCAACCCTGCCGAAAACCCAGATCCTGCACATCCAGACTAGCAACCAGCGTGTATTGCGCTGAACCATTCACTGCCGGAAAACCAGCATTACCCATTGCTGACTTTAACGACTGATTTAACTTACCAATGGGATCGTTATCAACTGCAGTTGCAATCTTTAATGATTGTAATTTACTTTCAAGCTGGCCGGAAAGGTCTGCCAGATTCCATTGGGCCGGTGAGCCTTTACCACGGGTATCAATAACCTTCAGTGTCTTTTGTAATGCCTTACGCTCGTGCTGTAAAGTCACCGCTGCATCCAGAGCAGACATGGATAACAGTACATCCGACTGCGACCGACTACGATCCAGTTCAACCTGCGTTTCACTATCAATACGCCGCATTTCACTTTTAATATTATTACCAGCCTGCGTACGATCTAATACAGCCAGTGCATAGTGTGTAAATACAGTAGTATCTTTCCAGGTCTCGGCGATACGCGCACCATTAATTATTTTATCACTACTCACCTGTACCTGTTGTACAAGATGCGTATTTTTAGTATAGCTTTCTGCACCATCTTTAATTGAAACGCGGGTATCAGATTTAGTCGTTGTTAAGTCTTTTATGTGTGCTTCAAAAATTTTGCTTAAATTCCCCAGCGCTCGGTTTTTAGCTAACTCCGCATTTGATGCAGACCCGGTTGCTGTCATATATTGACTATTCGGGTAAAAGCCAGCATCACCTTCAACCCAGTCGGGTTTAGATTCTGCCACTACCGCAGCAGAAATAAAAAACAGACCTGTAAACAGGCCCATAATAATTTTATTTGTATAGTTCATTGTTAACAATTCCATTAAACAATATTTATGACAAACTCATCGAAAAATTTCCCGAGGAGCCCGCCAATTTAAATCACTAAGATTTTTTTTCTTCTTTGATGGTTGAAGCCTGTCCACCAATCGGGTGCAAATGAGATGCCGGTCCTTCTGGAGCGGTCCAACGTTTCGATACCACAGATTTAGCACCCGCTTTAATTTTTACAGAACGATTAATCGTATCAACAATGACACCGGTAGGTCCAATGACTTCAATTTTTACGTCATGCTGGCCTTCCGGTAGAAAAACCCGTGCCAGCTCAAACTCCTGCGGTAAGGTATTCCAGCAACGAGTATCTGCAATTTCAGTGCCGTGGTTAATCGCCATCAATGCTAACTGACCTAACATTCCGCCCTGTTTTCCTGCTTCTTTTTCAGCCTTTTTCTTAACCACTGCACGGGATATTGCGCGGGTAGTAATGATAGGCATATCTTCGGCAAGTGATGCACGTGCCAAACCATCAATATTCGATACGATTTCTAATGGGTAGTATTTATTATCAACATTTAAGCGCACCCTGTTTAGCACAACAGGTGGATCAGGGTAATCCGGAACTGCAACTTTAATATTTAAAGCTAAAGCCGGTGAGTAAGTTTGAAAAACTTTTTCATCACGCTGCGGAGCTATGCCATTACCGAATACAACAATTAGTTCACCCATGCCTTGTGTTTTGGGTACTTTATACTTACTTAACCCAAACTGTTTTTTATAATCTTTATACTCACCCCAAAGTCTCATTTTAGCCAGCATTCTTAAAAGATCATGTTTCAATGTCAATGGCACACTTAAGCCATGCTTTTCTTTGGTGTTCATATAGGCATCAACAGCTTTTCTATAAGAAACGGTTGCGGTGTCATCTTCACCCAGCAACTCAAACATAATGCCGGAGAAATAACGCATGAATGGAGTTTCATCTTTAGGCTCACCCCATTCGTCCATTTTAACCTGCGATTGCAATAACTCTACGCGAGCGGCATCAAGGTCACCAAGTGACAAATAATTAGATGCCATATATAAATGAATAATGACCTGTTCAAACTTATCACCTTGAAAACTAATACTTTCATCATTTATTAAAATCGCACTAGCCTGTTCACTGACAGATGTTGTATAGAGTTCAGATATTTTTTCTTTTGCTAGTTGAAAGGCATCGTTACTGCCCTTGTAGTCTTTGTTTAAACGTCGCAACAAACCGACATTCATATTTTCCATTACACCTTCCACTTCATCAGACAGGTGTTTTTCAGCTTCAATTAATGCCAAATCATTACGATTTAACTCCATCATTTCACGCATGCCAGCAGTTTTATCAGCTGATGTTGCACAACCCTGCAATATTAAAAGAGCAAGTGCTGCCAGCACTGTGCCTAATCGAGCGAGTAGACGAGTACTCATAGTGATATCCTCATAAAAACTTATCATTTTGGATTTTATAAAAACACTAGAGCATCCCTGCTCATTTATTATTATGTCATCCATGCTTTTGTACTTAATATTGTTGTGCTAACTATTTATTATAGTTTCCAGCCACTTTTTTCGATTGTTTTCTTGATTTTCTTCTGCCCTACCCAGACCTTACGATTGCTTTCCAGATCAATTAAAGTCAGGTCTATCTGATAGAAGCGCGCCTGAGAACCGCCTGCCGCATCAACGATTGTATTGATTGTGCCTTTGAGCATAAAGTCGGCACCGGCTTCATTACCCATCGCTTTACGGGTTGACTCACTGGCATTTAAATCCTGATCACGACGTTCGGAACGAATCTCTTCACGTTCAGAGGCAGAAGCAACAAACTCAACTTCGCCTGAATTAATTAAATCTTTTTCAAGATCATTAATAAAAGTACGTGTGTTTATATGCTCATGACTGAGATTACGAACCGTACCAACAATAACTGTCGGTGTTTTGCCCTTGGCACGGTTAAATTTGGATAACCAGCGACGCGATAAAACATCATCTATCATTTCACGTGAGACCAGTCGTGAATCGGTATCATTCCATTTACCGCTTAAATCCGTAACTGCATCTGATTCAACACGCGTAACCTGTTTAGAATTGCAACCCGCTGTAAACGCCATTACCGCACTTAGTGCAACTACCGGCATAATCTGTCCCAGCTTTAATAATTTCATATTTTGTTCTCCATTTTTATATGTGATTTCTAATTTCACCTGCGCTTAAAAACACCTGTGTACTGCGGGCTAAATTACATTAGCTAATGCCTTTAAAATTACCGATATTTATCATAGTTATAGCCAGTAATAAGAATAATAATTTTTATATAACACGTAGCAGATCAATAAGTTGCCGGCTTAGGCACCTGCGAAGGCAATAAACCAGCATTTTAAGTGTGCTATTTATACCACTATTTATACCTAAAAACAGTCTTTTAAGCGTAATATTTATGTTATCTTGCCCGCCATGAAAACAGTTGACACAATTTTACACGCCCGCTGGGTATTGCCGGTAACCGAATTGGACCCCGTACTACACAATCATAGTATTGTGATCGATGACGGACGCATCACTGACATTCTGCCCAGCGAAAACTGCGCTCAACAATACACCACCAGCATCGAAAAAAACTACCCCCAGCACCTGCTAATGCCGGGCCTGATAAATGCCCACACCCACAGCCCGATGAGCTTACTGCGTGGTATCGCCAATGACCTGCCACTGGAAGACTGGCTGCACAATCACATCTGGCCAGCAGAAGCCAAATGGGTGAGTGATGAATTTGTACACGATGGCACTCAACTGGCCATTGCCGAAATGCTGCGCTCCGGCACCACCTGTTTTAATGACATGTATTTTTTTCCCGAAGTCACCGCACGCCTGGCACGGGATATCGGCATCCGCGCCTGCATTGGTTTAATTACCATCGACTTCGCCAGTGCCTGGGCCAGCAATGCCAATGAATATATTGATAAGGGCCTGGAACTACGCGACCACTTTCGCAGCGACAGTCTAATCCACACACCATTTGCACCCCATGCACCTTTCAGTGTTTGCGATGAAGCCCTGCAACGCATTCGTATGCTGGCAGATGAAATGGATTTACCCATTCACATTCACCTGCACGAAACCACCGAAGAAATTGAGCAATCAATCAAACAATACGGTAAGCGTCCCTTAGAAAGATTAAACGACCTTGGACTGGTTTCGCCCAATTTAATGGCCGTGCATTTGACTCAGGTCACTGATGATGAAATCACTTTACTGGCAGAATCCGGTAGTCATGTGGTGCATTGCCCCGAATCCAACTTAAAGCTCGCCAGTGGTTTCTGCCCGGTGAGTGAACTGATGAATGCCGGTATTAATGTGGCCCTTGGCACCGACAGCTGCGCCAGTAATAATGACCTGAATATGTTAGGTGAAATGCACAGTGCCAGCTTATTGGCCAAAGGCGTTAGCCGGAATGCCCGCGCACTGAGTGCCATGCAAACCGTTCGCATGGCAACCATTAATGGCGCTAAAGCCCTCGGGCTGGACCAGGTAACCGGTAGTTTAGAGAGCGGGAAATACGCAGATATCATCGCCATAGATTATTCCAGCCTGGAAATGCAGCCGGTGTACGACCCGGTGGCCAATTTAATTTACAACAGCAGCCGCGAACAGGTCAGCGATGTATGGGTTGCAGGTAAACACTTACTAAAAGACCGTCAGCTCACCACATTGAATGAACAGGAAATAATACAAAAAACTCAGCAGTGGAATGATAAGATAGCGAGCACCGATTAATATTAAATTGAATAGAACAAGCACCGCTAAAAACGCAAATGCACGCGAAACAGTTTATAACTGCATCACTGTCATGTCCGAGTAATTCTGGCGAAAATAACGGTAACTCTGGATATGGCAAAGCCACTGGATTGCCGATAGAGCACCTGAGTTAGTCTTTTGCTTACAAAAAAACCATACCATTAGAAATTTAAAGACTGTTATAAAGATGAACACACTAAACGTAGACCCCGCTGAAATCGCCAAATTCGAACTACTCGCCAGCCGCTGGTGGGATAAACAGGGTGAATTCAAACCCCTTCATGAAATTAACCCGCTGCGCCTGCATTTCATTGATGAACGAGTTCAACTCAATGGCAAACGAGTTTTAGATGTTGGCTGTGGCGGTGGTATTTTATCGGAAAGCATGGCTCAGCTGGGAGCCGATGTAACCGCCATCGATATGGGAAAAGCGCCATTATCAGTGGCTAAATTGCATGCCATGGAAACCGAAGTTGAGGTTAACTATCAGCAAATCACCGTTGAAGAACTAGCCGAGCAGCAGCCCCACTCATTTGATGCGGTAAGTTGCATGGAAATGCTCGAGCATGTACCCGACCCCAGTTCTGTAATTAAAGCCTGTCAGCAACTGGTTAAGCCCGGCGGTTCGGTTTTTTTCTCTACCATTAATCGCAATCCAAAATCTTATCTATTTGCTATTGTTGGCGCAGAGTATGTTCTTAAAATGCTGCCCCGCGGCACTCATGAATACGCTAAATTCATTAAACCTTCCGAGTTAGATGAATGGGCAAGGCAGGCTAATCTGCAACTTAAAAACATCACCGGCATGACATTTAATCCACTCACCAATCAGTACAAACTCGGTCATGATGTGGACGTGAACTACATGACTCACTACCTCGCCGATACTGAATAAATTTAATGCAAAAAATCAATACGGTGCTGTTTGATCTGGATGGCACCTTAATCGACACCGCGCCTGATATGGCCAATGCCTTAAATATTCTGTTACAGGAAGAAGGCTGTAACGCCTTAAATTTTGACAGCATTCGCCCGGTCGTTTCTAACGGCAGCGCCGCTCTGGTACAACTGGGATTTCCTGAATTAGAAGATAACCCAGTCATTGCACGGTTAAAAAAACGTTATTTAGAAATTTATGAAGATAAACTCTGTGTTGACTCTGTTTTATTCCCCGGCATGGACGAGCTACTCAAGCACATCGAAAAACAGAATATGCGCTGGGGTGTCGTCACTAACAAACCCGGCTGGTTAACCGACTCACTAATGCAGCAAATCGGTTTATCCAATCGAGCCGCCTGTATCGTCAGTGGTGATACCACAAAAAATCGTAAGCCTCATCCTGAGCCCATGTATCTGGCATGCAAACAGGCCGGTAGCCATCCACAAAACTGTATTTATATTGGTGATGCCAGGCGCGATATTCAGGCGGGCAATAATGCGGGCATGCGCTCAGTGGCGGCAAATTATGGCTATATTGGTGCGTCGGAAAATATTGACGAATGGGGTGCAGATTATGTGGTTGAATGCCCGCTGGATATTTTAGCGTTGTTATCAACAGACTAATCACTCTGAATTGAATAAATATGACAAATTTCATCCATTTTCATAATTTAAAAGTCCCCCCTGTAAAATATTCCCTGTACTCAATATCACTTCACCGTTATTATTCGGAAAATTCTATCTGTCATAAGTTTGTAACATCATTGAAATATAATCGCCACATTATATTGAATCATAAATTTGCTCAGCTACGCGCTGCATCATGAGGTAACTCCCTTGGAACTCAAAGACATTAAACACATAGATAAAGCTAACCGCTCAGGTCGCGGTGAATCATTACGCTTCGGACTTTCAATGATCTTTATTGTCGGCATTATGTTTGTTACCGGCAACATGGTCACTGATATAGATAATGGCTTTTTACTGATTGCCGCGGCCATGATTGGTGGCTATATGGCAATGAATATCGGTGCCAATGATGTCGCCAACAATGTCGGACCGGCCGTTGGCTCTCGGGCACTGACCTTAACCGGTGCAATTATCATTGCCGCCATCTTTGAAGGCGCCGGTGCATTAATCGCCGGTGGTGAAGTTGTCAGTACCATTAAAAAAGGCATTATCGACCCGAGCATGATTGCCGACTCCAGCACTTTTATTTATTTGATGATGGCGGCACTATTGTCCGGTGCGTTATGGCTTAATCTGGCAACTGCAGTTGGTGCTCCGGTTTCAACCACCCATTCAATTGTCGGCGGTGTACTGGGTGCCGGCATCGCCGCCGGCGGATTTGCTATCGCCGACTGGGGCAAAATGAGTCAAATTGCTGCCAGCTGGATTATTTCTCCGCTGCTAGGCGGGTTTATTGCAGCGGGCTTTCTCTATACCATAAAACGCACCATCACCTATAAACCCGAGATGATTGAAGCCGCTAAAAAAATTGTGCCGATACTCGTCTCGATTATGGCCTGGGCATTTTCTACCTACTTAATTTTAAAAGGCCTGAAAAAACTCATTAAGGTTGATTTTTTATCTGCAGCCGGTATCGGTATCGGTATTGCCATTGCCATCTACTTTATCGTTAAACCATTGATTGCTAATGCGGCTAATTCCAACACCAATGACAAAAAAGGCGTCAATAAACTATTTACTATCCCCCTGATTTTTGCCGCCGCACTACTGAGTTTTGCCCACGGTGCAAATGATGTCGCCAATGCAGTTGGCCCGCTTGCAGCCATTAACGATGCTATTATGCAGGGTGGCGTACATGCCAAAGCCAGTATTCCCCTGTGGGTGATGATGATTGGTGCCATCGGTATTGCATTAGGCCTCGCCCTTTACGGCCCCAAACTCATTCGCACCGTAGGTACTGAGATTACTGAATTAGACCAGATGCGCGCTTTCAGCATCGCCATGGCTGCATCTATTACGGTAATCATCGCCAGCCAGCTAGGTTTACCGGTAAGCTCGACGCATATTGCTGTGGGTGGTGTATTCGGTGTTGGCTTTTTGCGTGAGTATCTTAAAACCAGCTACTCAACTATGGTTGAAGAAATTAAAGCCCACCACGATGAGCAGGATGAAGAAGTCATAGAAGCCTTTTTATCCGACTTCAAAAAAGCGCCGCTGGAAGAAAAACGACAGATGTTAAAGCAGCTGAAAAAACACTCTGCCAAAGCCGAACTCACGAAAAGTGAACGCAAGCAACTGCGCAAGGTTTACAAGCACGAACTGGTTAAACGCTCACAGCTAATTAAAATTGCCGCGGCATGGATAATTACCGTGCCGGCAACTGGCCTGATGGCAGCGATGTTGTATTTCACTATCCGTGGTGTGATGCTACCTTAATCTTAATCACCACCCCGCTTTTTCTTAAGTGAATGAAAAAGCGGGGTAAGACAACATATTACCCAACAGCAGAAGCATCCGAAAAAGCCTGAAGAAAAAATAGCATTAACATTAATCCCCTCTTGAAAATATATCTTTTACTATGGCTAACAGCTGAGATGCATGTAATGGCTTTTTAAGGCACTTCTGATAAAGTTTTTCATACGCTTCATTGTTAAAGCTATTATCATTAAATCCGCTCATAATCTGAATTTTCACATGCGGATATTTTTTCATAACAATTAATGCCAGTTCATAACCGTTCATACCCGGCATAATAACATCACTTAAAATCAGATCGATCTGTTCAGTAGTTAAAACTTCCAGCGCTTTCTCAGCACTTTCAACACACAGAACACGATAACCCTTTTCATCCAACACTTCATATATTAAATTACGTAATGCAGCCTCATCATCTACAACCAGAATAGACTCACTACCGGTGTAATCAGATACTGCAACTGACTCATTGTCTAATGCAACATCAGCCTGATTGTTACGCGGGAAATACAATTGAATACTCGTGCCTTCACCCATTACTGACTGCACGCTTATCGCTCCGCCTGATCTTTCAATAAACCCGTAAACCTGGCTCATCCCTAAACCACTGCCCTTTTCGCCCTTCGTTGTAAAAAACGGATCAAATATTTTACTGACTGTTAGTGAGTCCATGCCAGTACCGGAATCTGTAACGGTTACTACAACATATTCTGCCGGCGACAACTGAAGAGCATTTGCATTTTGTGAATTTAGCAATATATTCTGAGTTTTTAGAGTTAACTCACCACCTACCGGCATTGCAAAGCGGGAATTAATACACATATTTAAAATAGCATCTTCAAGATCACTCTTATCAATACAGGTATTCCATAAATCATTTTCAAGCTGCAGTATCAGCTTCACGCTAACCGTAAGTGTTTTTTGTAACATATTTTGCTGTTCATTAAGCACGTGATTAATATTAACAATCGTCTCCAGAGACGATTTGTTACGTGAAAATGAAAGTAGCTTTTGAGTAATTTTCTGCCCTCTCTCTGCTGCTTTTATTACCTCGCCGGCATATTTTTTTAAGCTTTCATTATTTTCTAAGCTGCTATACAGCAAATCAGAATAGCCCATTACAACACCAAGTATATTGTTAAAATCATGGGCAATGCCACCAGTCAACTTACCTAAAGCCTCTAATTTCTGACTTCTACGCAACTGTTCATTTTTTAATATCTGCTCAGATATCAGACTGTCATTTTGTTGTGTAAGATTTTTACGTGCATTATTCAGCGCAACATGCGTAGCCACTCTTGCCTTAACAACTCCCGGACTAATGGGCTTTGAAATATAATCCACTGCACCAAGCTCAAAGCCTTTTACTTCATCATCAATTTCATTTTTTACGGTTAAAAATATAACCGGAATATCACGCGTACGCTGATCGGCCTTAAGCTGACGACAGATCTCATAACCATCATAGTCTGGCATCTGAATATCCAGTAATATTAAGTCAGGTAAATCTAATGCTCTGCTAAATGCCTGCTCAGCATGCTTAGTCACAACAATGTTGTAGTCATCTGAAAGCAAATCAACCAGTATATTGATATAGAAACGTTCATCATCAATAATTAATATTTTTGGTAGTTCCTTATCCATAATAATGTCTACTTTATAGTTTTATCAAATTAGATAATTTCAAAACTAGTGTTTGAGCGTAGGAAAAATCATAATTTTCTACGCTCATTAAAAGTTCATCAACAATTTTAATCTGTTGCAGGTCAAGACTGCTCTTATCAAGACTGGCGATTAACTCTTCTGCATTCAGACTGCCGATTTTTAATAGATTAACTATCTCATCCAACAGAGCCTTACTCGGAATATTCTTCTGCTTGATGTCATTTACAGAGTCTATGCTTTGTGATTTCAACCAGTTATTCAAGCCGTCCATAACTTCTTTAAACGCATTCTGAAAAACTTCATTAATTTTTTTAGACGGTATTGCTTTATTCTTCAAGACCACTTCAATATCAGCTGAAGCAGCATACAATTTTTTTGCCCCAATACTACCGGAAACACCCTGAATAGTATGCACAAGACGCTGAGCTCGTTCAAAGTCATGACTTGATATCGCATCATTAACTTTTTCATCTGCAGCAACATAATCCTCAACAAACTCTTTCAATAGTTTAGATAGTAAGTTCATATTACCGCCCAGACGGCGCAGGCTCCACTGAACATCAATAGAGGGTAAACCAATAGGCAGACTCACTGTATTACTCTGCGATTCAGCTAATTGCATACCGGTATCTAATGCCGGTTTTAACCAGTATGCAAGAGTGCTGAATAACATATCAGGATCGATGGGTTTTGGTATATGACTATTCATACCTGCATTCAGACACTTTTCCCGATCCTGCTTCATTGCATGTGCAGTCATTGCAATAACCGGCATTGATTGCCATTTACTATTTTTTCGAATTTCGTGAACAAGCTCATAACCATCCATTTCCGGCATCTGGATATCAGTTAACAGCAAATTATAATCATGTAGTGCTAACATCTCCAATGCATCTTTAGCGCTATCAACAACACTAACAAACAAACCCATATTTTCCAGCATCTCCTGAGCGACCTGTTGATTAATCGCATTATCTTCTACCAGTAATATCTCACCCGTCAAACGCTTCTCCGGAAACAGGCTGCCTGGCATATTATTTTCTATCATCATGCCTTGCTCCGCCTGCCCAACGGCTTTAAATAGGCGTGTAGATGTAACCGGTTTAGTTATTAATGCATCTATACCTGCACTTTCTGTTTCACGTGCTATTTCTTCCTGACTATAAGGCGCAAGCATAACTATGACGGGGTGATGCTTGATATCAGCATCATTACGTATTGTCTGTACAATTTCAACATCAGTGATTGCGGACATATCACGATCTATTAATAGCAGATCAAACTGCTTATCCGGATCACCTGCATTCTGCTTTATTATATCAACCGCTAACATTACCGAAGAAACTGATGTAGATTTAAACGAATATGAGTCGAACATAGAAACATACATTTCCTGAACAGCAATATTATCATTTATAATCAGCGCCCTTGTACTACTAAAAGAAATCAGGGCATCGGTTTTTTCTTGCCAATTAACAATACCAAATATAATTTCAAACGAAAAACGACTGCCCTTACCCACAACACTTTCAACTCTAATATCCCCACCCATTAAATCAACCAGCTGATGACAAATAGCCAACCCCAGACCAGTACCTTCAAATCGACTAGAATAAGTTTCATCAACCTGTGAAAAAGCATCAAATAAATACGGAATATCTTTTTCAGAAATACCAATCCCCGTATCTAATACCGATACTTTCAAGCGTGTTTTATCATTCAAATTTTCACACTGAGAAACGTCTACCAGCACCCCTCCAGTATCGGTAAATTTAATTGCATTTTGTGTCAGATTAATAAGAACCTGGCCAAGACGAAGCGGATCGCCAAGCAGGTTAAGCGGTACTTCAGGCGCTATTGAAAAGACTACTTCAATACCTTTTCCTTCAGCATTGAGAGCCACTAATGAAGACACATTTTCTATAACATCATCAAGCTGAAATTCAATATTATCAATTTCTAGTTTGCCTGCTTCAATTTTAGAAAAATCCAGAATATCATTTATAATACCTAGCAATGAATGAGATGACACACTGATTTTATCAATATAATCACGCTGTTTTTCCGTTAAATTTGTTTTAAGAGCCAGATGCCCCAACCCTATAATTGCATTCATAGGCGTTCTTATTTCATGGCTCATATTGGCAAGAAATGCAGATTTTGTTTTATTGGCAATATCAGCCTGCGTTTTAGCTGCAACCAGCTCACGCTCCATTTGTATTCGCTGCGTTAAGT
>VAPL010024000.1_pt1 | contig 13914 bp, 12 predicted proteins | sample 3395061 | NCBI WGS metagenome assembly VAPL01 (sample SAMN08290444, study PRJNA428436) | hydrothermal vent metagenome | isolation source: Deep-sea hydrothermal vent chimney 2 | place: Pacific Ocean: Juan De Fuca Ridge | depth 2182 m m | reverse complement strand
GCATTGTCATCCTCTTTGATTTTTTTGTTCTGGTTTAATAAGGTATTATTATAGCATAATCAGTCACTTATACCTTAACTTAATGACATTGGGGTCAGCCCTTAATATTCTTCACTCATCCGGCTTACGGCTTTATTGTAAAATGTTAAAATAATGATTAACCATAGTTTGAGTAAACCTTTCATTGAAGTGATTATTGTCAATTAAGTCAACGCTAGGATTATCTTTATTTATTAAATCGTTTGGGTTCACAATTTTTATATTGTCATATTCTCTACACAGAGTATTTAAAAAATCATTTAACTCCTTCCTATAATAATTTAATGACATTAAATCAGCGTTATACTCAACATTACATACAATAATTAAATTTTTAAATAAACTTCTAAGTTCAAAAATATCATTTTTTAATTCTTTGAAGTCGATCAGTTTATCATCATAATTGTCAAATTTTTGTTTTGCTACACAAGTAGAATGCAAACAAAATTTTTGATAATACTTAATAACTCTCGTTGATATTTCAAACATTCCAATATCTGGAAAGGTAGAGTAAGAAATAAAGTCATCATAAGCATATTCGCAACTGTCTATATCTAATATCAAATGTCTTATTTTATTTGGTATATTTTCTTTATTTTTAAGGAATGAAATTCGTTGCAAAAATTCTTTTGTATTATGCGCATACCAAGATTGCTCATAATTTGTAAGCAGTATGCGGTTTTCTTTATGTAACTTTTTCAATGGGGACATTAATCTGCAACTACCCAATGCGAACACACTAACCATTATTTACTTCCTACCCTACCTATAAGGTCATTCATAAATCACTTCCACTAACATATATTAATCATTTCTCTTTTTATTAATAATTCAGTACCTAATAGAAGTATTGTTAGGCATACAATAAACCACACCTAAGCAATGATTAAAGCGAAAGTATCAAAAGCTTACTGTTTGTGATATTTCTACATTTAAATATTGTCACAGATACTGACCCTGGCCTTCATACTTTGTATGAGATACATAAAAACTTCTATTACTTTTTCGTTTTGGCAACTATTCATATATTTTTTTTATATTCTGTGTTGCTACAAGGTTATTTTCTTCTATATAATCAACAAATATTTTAGCCAATTCGGAACGCCTTTTATCATAACCTTCCATTTTGAGAGCAATTTCCTCAAAAAAACTTGCTGGTGAATTATTAGAATACGTAATAAACTTTTCTGGCGTTATAACAGGAATCCCCATAGATTTTGAAAGCCCTGATGTTCTTGAGTCATGACCAATAACCATTGAGGGAACACCCGCTTGTAATGGAATCATATTGCCATGAATTCTCATTCCTAACGATAAATCACATGTTCTAGCAAAATCCAGCCAGGCATCTATAGATGAAAAGTGTAGTAATTTGCTTTTTAACAACCTTTCTAGTTGACCAATGTTTTCTATACTTTCTGGCTTATTGGCTATATAACCTTTGGGTATCATTTTTGTTTCTTTTAGTAAAAAGGGGAACAATACAGGGCTTTGAATGACATAAAATGATGGTGATCTATTTAGTAATCCTAGAATTTTTTTTAACACGCTGCCTGAAGCCTTATGACCACCACTAAACTCACTAAAATGAGTTCGTAAGTCAGCCCAGGATTGAGCAGTTTCAATTAACCCTGTTGCTTTTTTTATTACTTCATGTCCTAAAGCAGGGTTTAGGTTAATAAAATTTGATGGGCAACCTGTCTGCACGACATTTGTAATACCAATTTTATTTAGTATAGTATGTGTAAATTCATCTCTAACACTTATTGATACGCTTTTTTCTGCTATAACTTTTGCCAGCCTAATGGTATTTGGCCCTAGTTTTAACTCAGCTGACCCACTTGAAGCTTGTGCACCTAAACCAAAGACTGTTATAGGACAATCTAGTTTTTCAAATGTTGCTGCACGAACGCCATTAGATGTTTCATATTGCTCTGATGCACACAACCAGTTAGCACATGATATGATAACCGAAGCAGGTTGTTCGATATCAACAATTTTATTAAAATCGCTATAATTTACGCTTTTGTAATCACTTGTTTCTGCCATCAAACTTAATGCATGTCTAAAAGCAAAATTTCCTATATTAGCTCCAGAAAAGCCCATTATCTCTGTAGTATTTTCTAAATAAGCATTAGGTATCGAACTTACTACCTTAAGGTCTAAAAATAATTTATTCATTTAATTATAATATCTTCCTAAAAAATTATTCAATCAATCAAGAATGCACTTAAACCATATCCTTTTTTTTCATAAGCATGAATTTCCTTATAAAGATTGTCTAAGCTATCTATTTTGATTTTTTTAAAGTTTTTCCCCTCCTGAATACCAAAAGGTGTAGGGTAGCGTACTAGCGTTTTATAATACTTCTTTCCATCTATCTTCGATTGCTCATGTTGTAACCTTACTATTATTGATATATGGTTGCTAGAAAATATTTTATCGTTTTTCTCACTATATTCATCTTTTGGACATTCAAGAGTGTTTAGCATTTTACGTAACACAGCATAATAAGATCGAGCTGCACAGATATAGGAATGCAACTTTCGAACTTTGTTAGCAATTTTACTTGCTAATCGTTTTTTTTCCTCATATGGAATAGCACTAGCCTCAACAATAGCATCTGAAAAACTTGTGGGTAAGTAATCTTTTGCTAACAACCCTATCGAAAGAGTTTTTACAAACTCTTCACAACCATGCCATTTACCTACAATTGGAATACAACCATAGCTTGTGGACTCAACAAGAATATTTGGCCAGTTATCTTCATATGAACAGCTAAGAATAAATTGGCATTGTTCAAAGATTCCTACTAATTTAATATGTTCTTTAATGTGTCCGTGGGTAATTATTTTTACACCTGTACCCTCAAAAAGTTTGAGCACTTCAAAGTCTAAGCCACCAACAAGATGGATCTCTAATTCATTTTTGCTAATTGCCAAAGATTTAGCAGCAATTTTAATTGCTCTAACTGCTAACAGTAGCCCTTTTCTCTCTTCATCAAAGCTGTCTGCAATGAGTAATAGGGAATTAGTATTAGTATTAGTATGTTTTGCTATTGAATCATGAATGGGTTCGTAAGCATTGCGAAGAATATGGGCACGATTTTTAGGTATGATTCTCGCTCGAATTGCTGATTCTACAATAAATGCACTAGGTGCTGATAAATGAACATTAGAAAATGAAAACAACTTTCTTTTTAATTTTAGTGTTTTAATGACAGTTAACTGATTGCATAAACGCTCATCTACTTGTGGACATGCAATGCAACTATTCAAATATCCTAAACATCCAGCAGGGTAATGACAACCACCGGTAAAGTAATAAAAATCATGTAAAGTAAATAATATTTTTTTACCTAGTTGAGCCAACTCTAATATTTCTGAAAGTGATATTAAATAACTTGACCATTGGATATTAACAATATCGTATGAATTTAATAAGTCAATTATCCATTGACGATTTTCTGTTGCGAAGTCAATTGTATAATGAGTATTGGTGATTTTTTTATTCGTTGCGGATATAGGTGGGGATATTTTCTGATCAATATTTCCAATCGTTTCACTATCAAAAAAATCAACAACATTTCCGTCGATGGCTGATAAAGCTTCATAGATTCTATATGCTGCTATTCCTGCACCACCACCTGAAGCACTGGATAATACTGCTATTTTCATGCTTGTTGTGCCATATCAACTTCAAGTAACAATTCTTTTTTCTTTTTAGTCTGCTTTTCAACGGTACGAAGACGAGCCTCTAAGAATTCGATTTTTGCATGACTCCCTAAAGATTTTTTTTCTTCAAGCTGGTGATATAAATCAATTAAAATTTGTAATGTAGTGGCTGATTCTTTTAGTCCATTATGTTTTGCTTGTACCAGTGCAAGAGCGACGATTGATTCGGGCCTAGCGCCACGAGTCTTACAGTTTTTATGATAAACGCTATAGGCTATATCAATATTTATATGGTGAAATTTAAACAGCTTCGCCATTCCTATAAATAAATCAGCATCCATTGCGTAGTGATCATCAATATTTAAATCCCCTGCCTTTTCCCATGCATGTCGATTAAAAAACACGCTAGGCTGAATAAGGTGATTTTTGGCATAATCAAGAAGAATATCGAATTTAAGTTTCTCTGCAGAGAAAACGAAATGGTTTAAGGGAGTAAAATCTAGCTCAGTCATAAAAGCATTTCCAACTAAAACATTGCACCCAACCTGGTTTTTGAAATATTTTCGTACCTTATTTAAAGTATTAGGTAGAATAATATCATCTCCATTTAACCAGTAAAGTATTTCACCTTTAGCTTTTTCAAACCCTTTATTTATAGCATCTGACTGACCTTTATCTGGAGAGCTTTCAATAAAAGAGAATATATCTTTGTAGTGTTCTACTATTTCCATAGTATTATCTTTGCTTCCACCATCCATGAGAATTAGCTCAACACCGTTTAAATCATTGCAAAGCAAGCTTCGTAAAGTTTTTTCTAAAAACTTTCCTGAATTGAATATTGGAATAACTATAGAAACGGTTGGAAAGTTTTGCCCAATTAGTTCTAATTGATTATCGGACTCCCATGATAGAGCAGAAGAGTTTTCATAGGGTTTACGAATATTAAACATTAATTGTTAACCTTTTATGACATATTGAATAAATTGCAGAACATAACTCAAGGGAATAAGGAGAGTCTGTAGAATATATAATATATTTGAATAGATTGTTATTGAAAATTGAATCATCTATTAACTCACTTGAAAAAAGATTTAAAATATACATCAGCTTTTCTTGTTCAGTTAAATTATTAACTGTAATTTGTTGAACAGCTTTATTGTGAAGATTATTTTTGGGATAGGTCGTAGATAATTGATAGTTTCCTATATGTTCTTTTATCGTAAGTTGTAATAATACCAATATTAGATACCCATTTAAAAAAGGTGTTTTACTTAAAAAATTGTTGTAGCATAACAAGGCTTCCTTCCAGCTTAGGTTATTGAGCTGCGAATAAATAATACTTTTAATTTTTTGTTGATTGTAATTGACTCGTATATTGTAATCATTTAATAATTTATTGAAATTAGATTCAACAATCAATGTCTCTGACATTCTTTGCTTAGATGTAACATTGTTCTTGTTCGGTGGAGCAAAGTACAAGAGTTTTAACAGCTTAGAATATTTAGTATTTTTTATACAATAAGTTTTTATTTTTTCTGCAAATTCTGTTGTTAGTGCTCCACTTTCCACACTTCGATACAATCCAGATTTAAGCATTTCTGTAGCGTATAATTTCATTTCTTTACTATCTTTGTATGAGGTCGAATGAGTTTTATGGAAGAATACTTCACTATCCATTATAATTCCTCCAAAATAACAAATCATTTCATGTGCCAAGAAAAAATCCCAACCTGGCATTCCAAAAGTCATTCTTTCAGTACTAGGCTTGAGAGATAAGTTTTTTTCTATTTGCCTTAAACTATCAATTGTAAAAAAAAATATATCTACCCCACCTCGATAAGGAAGAGAATTTGTGTATTTTATCTCACATATGTCGATACATTCGTTGCGAGTTAAAGCTATATTACTTGCCAACGACGATAAAAAAAATGATATTGACTTATTCAAAGCGGGATATATATCAGAATTCACTAGAATAACGTAGTCACTTTTATAGTCACTGGCTCTTTTTAGTACGGGCAATATTCTAGGGACAGATTTACCAAATAATTCTTTAGAAGTTTCACCTTGTGATAATTTGACAATATCACTAGAATTAAAACCATTCTTTAGCAAAATTTCTTTTTCCTCCTCACAGTTAAATGTTTTTATAGAGTGCCCAAGCTCCTTCCACTTGAAAAAACATGATTTTTGATAAACTAACTTTGCATAAGGGTTTACACTCGTAATAACTAATGTAGTCATGGTTTTATCTTTCTCTGAAAAATTGTTCGGCTATCTGATTGATATTAGTTGGTTTTATTTTAAAAAAATTGGACTGCTTGCCCTCTCTATTTGAAAAATAAGAGCCAGAGTTTATTAAAATAAATCCCCCTTTTTTCTGTTAGGAAAGCTGCAAACAGCTATATTAAATTCACTAGATGAAATAGAACAGGAAGAACCATAAAAGCTGATCTAGCTAGGCTGTAATTATTCATTGTTCTATTACATTTATAATCAATATATTTTGACAACTATTTAGGTTTATTGTTAACTGAGAAAGGAGTCATTATGCTTTGTAATTTGCTTTTATCTAAACGAATATCTTTTGATTGAGGCAAATATAGTTTTATTTTAAGTTCTTCTGCTTTTTTCTGAGCTTGAAGAATGTACTCATTTGATAAAGAAGGGTAATTCCATAAGCCTTCTTTAGCATAATCAAATACCCATTTTCCACGATTAATAATATAGCGTTTCATTTCTTCACCGAACCAACGATTAAGGTGCCACAAGAATACATATCTGCACCCAAACTAGTCGCCAGTTCAATAAAGTCAGTTACCTCTTCTATCTTTGAACGCATAAGAGTCATATTCATATAAATTAGTGGATAAGATGATTTTTTATTACGTGTCCCAATTAATAATTGTATGTTTTTTATAACTTTATTAAAATCATCTCCACGTATTTTATAATAGGTCTTTTGTGTTGCTGCATCTAAAGAAATATTTATTATTTTTAAAGGGGATTTGAGCAAACTTTTTAACAAATATTCATCTAAAATAGTCAGGTTTGTATTTACTTCGCTTTCAATGAGTGCTGGCAGTTTTTTTAAAATAGACCAAAAGCCAAACTTATCATTGATTCCCCAATTCCATGTAACTGTATTTTACTTGCCTGTTTAATAAAAGACTCCATTCTTTTAACCAAATAATCAACCAAATCTTTAGGACGATTTACGGCATTAATTGTCAGGGGACACTCACACACCTTAAATTACAGTGTGATGTTGTTTCCAGCGTCAACATTGAAGCGTACTTTGTACTTTAACAACACCTTATTTAAATTCTTCCATCGCAAGCGCACGGTTTTACTTTGGATCAAAAAAGTAGCGTTTATCTAAATGCGTATCTTTTGCAATATTATTTTTCAATTGCGTGGCTTCATCCTTGGTTAAATAATCAGTGCTTTCGTCTATAAATGATTCGAGATGATTTCTTAAATTATCAAATTCCCAGTTGTTAGGCGATTGATTTAATAGCTCATCCCTATAAGTCAACAACCAATGCCCAGGTGCTGAACCCAAATGTCGGGCAATAACTTGCATCCCTTCTAATGCCACGGTACGTCTCATTTTATGTGTAATGCAGTCTTCATGTAACCTTGATTGTGCTTGTACTTCGTCCACAAAATCTATTCGCCCAGAGAATTGGCTAAAAATCCGCATCCAATAGTCAAAATCAAATGCTGTTTTTAATTCCTCATCTAGTTGGCCTAGTAGCAATAATACTGTGCGTTTAAAAAATACGGTGGGTTGACAGATAAAGCAACCGTTAGAAAATTGTTTTAAGGGTACATTGGGTGCTAACGTGGGATAAAGGTCAATTGTTTTCCCATAGACATCAATATGCTCAGCATGCCCATAAACCATCACCTTGCTATCATCCTGTAATACGTTCACTGCTCGCTCTATTGCATCTTGCGTATATAAATCATCTGAATTTAACCAGCCTATAAGACTCCCTCTAACTTGAGACAAGGCTTTATTAATAGCATTAGCAGGACCACTGTCTTTTTCAGAAAACCATTTTAATCGGGAATCCTGTTTCTGTTTTTTCTGCAAAAGGCTTGTTGTCTCGTCTGTTGACAGTCCATCTGCAATAATTAGCTCTATTTTGTTATACGATTGCTTTAACACGCTATCAATTGCTTGTTCTATAAAATCAGCCTGATTTAATGATGGCATTACTATAGACACAAGAGGCTGAGAATGTTTCACCTAAGCCATTTCTTGTAGCTTAAAAACACTATCAAGGACAAGTTTTATTTCTTCTATTACTTGATAATATACAAACCAGTGTTCATTTTGTACTCGTATGGTTTTTTCCAACATTTGCAACCATTGAGGTAATTGCTCAAGCAGTGCATGTAAAAAAGAAATATCTTCTGGGTAAAAATTTGAATGTGTCAGTTCGCTTTTCAATAAATCACTATTAATCGCCCAGTACGCGCCTGACTTATCCGCCGTCTGCGGTGGCCAAGTTTTTAGTGGTAATAAATTGTTTGCTTGTTGAGGTAGTCTTATTGTCGCTGGGTTGGTTTGATCATAAATGATACTGGACTGAATAATTTGCAAGTGATACTGCGGCCAAATTTGGTCTTGCCATTGCAAATTAATTAGATCAATGTGTAAACCATTCGAGTCTTGTTTTACTTGTATAAGCTGTGTCTGAATAGGTAAATCAATCTGCATTTTTTGTTCAATGAATGCAATGATGCCTGTTGATTGAGAATTTTGGTCCAGTTCTTGATATTTTAAAAAATAATGTTCAAGCTCTTCCTGAACCTGATGCAGTTGCAATAACATCAATTCATTTTCTGTTTCATATTCTTTATTTTGTTGTTTGTATTGAACTATTCCATTATGTTCAGCCTTCAAGTTTCGGTAATTCTCCCAAGCGTTAATTAATTGCTCTTTATAATCACACTTAACCACGGGTTGACTCTTTTCTTGCTTACTTAAAGGTGTAGCAGATGCCTCTAACTCTTGAAACAAAAGATCTATTCTAGGATAGTGTTTCGCAGTGAGGCGGAAGAGTAGCTGTTCAATGCTTTGCATTTTATTCGCTGAAGCATCACTCTGAAATGAAGTCTTTTTATTTAATCTAAATGATAAATTCTTCTTACATATTTTAATAAATTTATTAGGATAAGCCAGACATTGCTGATAATTTACTAAAATACATTTTTTTTTGTGACTGTGATAAAACCGTAAAAGTTCCTTATGGTAATTAATCCAATTTTGTATAATTGTTTCTAAATTTGCATCTTTTTTTGATACTTTCAATAAGGATTGGCAAATTCCAAATTGAGGTGGAGAATAAATTAACGCAAACCGGTGTTGAGGTTCTAGTTCTTCCCAAAAATCTAATAGCCACCCTGCTTTCGATGCAGACCAATACCATTGTTTGTTTGATATATTAGCATGTAACAACCGCTCTGCTTTATTCTGCCAATTTCCCCCAGGTTTTAATGGTTGGTTGATGAACAAGCCTGAACAATCTTGCCCATTGGCATCAAAAATCTGTTCATGCCATTGTTCAAAACTTTGATCTTTCTTTTTGCTATTTAATCCTTTAGAAAGGCCTGCGTGTTCCAGTAGTTTTGTTATTGGTTCAAGTGGTACTCCAGGGCTACTACAAAGAATTAGAGTTTTCATGGTTTTTGTGTTTTAGAAATTCAGGAGGAAACTTTTGTTAGCAAAACTGATTTAAGGTAAATACCAAGCTTTCTCTGGTCGGCGCCAAGTTCACCTTCTGGTGGGCATGTTTCTGAGTAGTTAAATCTTAGATCCCAAAAAAGTAATTTTTCAGCTTGTACTTCAGCTTGTAAAATAACAGGAGCTTGATATTGCGTATTTGAAAATTGTACAGGGTTATGGTTAAACATAACCTTCATAGTGTCTAATCCACAAAAATTATTCGAAATATCCAGTTCTAATCTATATTTTCCGGGGGCTAATGCTGGGATTTGTAATGTACTTTCAAGTTCTGGTCCTCCCCAGCGCCCCGCTGGTTCAGCAGAATACCAATTACTTCCACTAATTTGCTTGCTTAAGTCTATTTTAAGCTGTTCAAGTTTTTTATAGGGTTTTGATGAATAAGGCGGTGGTATTAACTTAACGAATTGTTTTTTCTTTCCTGCTTGCTTATTTTCAACAGTTACGCAAAGTAGTGTTTTTTTGTTATCTGTTTTTAATTCTACCTGTCTAAATGTTGAAAACTTTTTAATATCAAAACAAAATCCACAAAGAAGCTGTCCATGTGCTTCTGCTACATCTTGTCGTTCACTGTTAGCTAATGTTACTGCTTTATACTTTTTGTCCAGAAAAAGTAAAATTTTATTATTTTCTGGTGCGGGTGAATTAATAAACCAGCCCTGTATATGTTCTTCATTAATTGAATCTATATATATTTTTATTTCTTTTTTCATAAAACTATTCTGATATTAATCTGGGAATTGTGAAATTAAATTTCTCAGTTCCGTGGATCATCTGAGTGATTTTTTCTGACAAACGTAAATAATAATCCGAACTTAATTGATGCCCATCTTCTGATAGAGTTAGAAAGTACTGATTGCCTGGCCTCATGGATCGGTTTTTAGCTGTTTTAGCTATGGCTGTTCCTTCGTCATATTCATCAAACATGGCAATATAAGCTCCCAAACCAAGACGGTTGGTTAAATAAGCTTGTTTCCAAAATAGGTCGCCTTTTTTTCTGGGGATTACATTACGAGGGCTTTCTTGCCAATTTGACCAAGCAAATCCAGGAAAAATAACTCGCTTCATCTGTAAGTTATTTTTTTTACTGAACACGAGGTCTTGTTGCCAAATAGATTCATAGTGATGTAATAGTTCTTTTGTTTCACGGTATCGACCCACTGACCATGGCAATACCATATCATATTGTTTATAAACACTTAACCAATTTTTTCTAGAATCTAGTTTTCCTAGTCGCCAATTGTAAGGTACCCCGCCTACGACATAAAATCCTTTTTTCCTAAACCACTTAATTAAGTCTAATGCTTGTTTTTGAGAAAAATTATGTGCCGGTGTATTTAAGCCAAACCCCCATAACCCGATGACTGGCTTACCCTTATAACGAGCATATTGTTGTGAATCAATAAGATTTAATTTTTTTTCCATGACTGTTGTCCAGTCATTTTTTATTCGTGAGACGATATCTTTTATAGGGCTGCTTGATATGTCATAGGTGATATAGAATGTACGGCAATATTTTTCAGCATATTTTTTGACCAGTTGCGCGACTTTGTTATTATGCTTAAGGTTTTTTTTATGCTTCAATTCGCTGGCAAATCGTTGTAAGGCTATACCATCTAACTGATAGTCTTTCATCCATTTAAAATGGAGATTGACAACTCCATCTCTTGCTGATGAAAATAACTTTGCGGGTTTTCCATTCCCTAATTTTCCAAGTTTTGTGGGAAATAAGTCTGAAGCGTTATATTCTGAAACATCGGGGTACATTTCAAAAGTAATATTACCAGGTGCTGGAACTGTATTGTATGGGCTCCAGTGTTTCCAGGTATTGCTGACTCCATCACCTTTTGCAGAAAACCATCCTTGATATCCGAGGGTGACTTGTTTAATAAAGTTGGGGTTTATACAGCCGAGCTTATTAGGGGCTATGACTGTTTTACGCTTTGATATTTTAGGAGGTTGAGTTTCTGTTTTTACACTTTCTTGATTTGGACGGATTTCTTTATTTGAAAAAGAACACGAGCTTAGAGATAAACATAAAAATAGGGAGATATACTTAATATTCATTTTATTTTACCTCTATTAACCTTTGTTTCATTAGCTTGCCAATACGAGAGACAGAGAATTTCTGTAAGGCAAATTGTTTTATTTGTTTGTTTGCCATTTTGTTTTCGGTTGATTTTAAAGCTGCTTGCATTTGTTCTGCAGCATGGACTATGTTTGGTTCTGCCCAATATACTTTGCTTTTTTCAGTAATGAAAGGGTACTCTCCTACTTTTACTTTTTTCTTTTTCCATTTAACAGGAAAGCCAGTTTTTTGATTAACAAAATCTGTGTTTCCAGAAAAATCAGTGGTAATTACGGGTTTGCCTAGTAACATGGCTTCTGCGGGTGTGCGTCCAAAACCTTCGGCTCTATGCAATGAGATATAGGCATCACAAATATTAATTAATGCTAAAACTTTTTCACGATCCAGGGTTTTTTCTAAGAGAATAATACGGTTGTCTTTTTTACATAATTGTTGGAATGCTTTCCATTTTGGGTTTTCTGGATCGCTATTCATGGTTTTTAGTACCAGTCCAACGTCAGTATTATCTTTTGAAAAGGCTTGGATAAATGCTTTGACTACAGCATGAGGGTTCTTTCTATCCAAATAAGAATTGAAATCAAAGGTGTATAAAAATAGAAATTTATTGTCAGGTAAACCAAATTCTTCACGACTTGCAGGGACTACTCTATCAATACTAACGGCTAGTGGCATTAATGAGACGGGTTTGTTAGTTGCTTGTTGATACATTGTCTGGGTATAGGTTGTTGCTGCCCAAACTTCATCAATTAAATCAAATGCATTATTCCAATGTTCTGGCCAGACCGGTAACTCCCAAGGCCACCAGCCTATGTTGTAACGGTTTTCGAATAATTGACGGCCTTTTTCTAAATAAACATGAACCGTATCAAATCCCGTTAAACAAAAAATATTAGTCTGATAGGTTAATTGATTAACATGGTCTGTAATAGAGTCAGCTAATATTTTATCGTTTTGCCGAACTGTTTTTCCTGGTGATATGTTGATAACTGTATAAGGAATACCCGCACTTTCGCATGCAGCGGCGGCCATACGAACATCTTCACCAATCCCTAGTTCACCAAAAGCAAAGCCAATTAAATTGACCCCTAAAAGCTTATTTTTTTCTTCTGAGAGCTGGTTTATCCACTGATACGGCTCAGTTTCTAATACTTGCTGAGTCCAGTTAGCTAAACTTAACTGTCCTTTTTTCGTATTTAAATCAAATGCTTTATTGACATCATCTCGAAAAAACCAAAATAACTGGGCTATGCGAGGAAGGGAGATAGTTTTATCTAATGCTATGTTTTCATTTAGCCAGTCTAACCAATAAAAATTAAGTATAGACTTTAGTCCAAGGTCAGAAACACCATGTATAAAAAACCAGCCTAAAAATTGATTTCTTCCTTCGTTGGTGTTTAAGTCAAAAACAGTATGTATATCTTCTCGTACAGACCAGACAAAAAACATTAAAACTGATAGTTTAGGTAATTCTGAGTTCTCTTCGGGATTTAAAAAATTAGTAAAAGGTTCATTTAAAGCATCAATTATTTCTGTACTTAATTGATGACTAAGTTTATGTTCTTTTATTCCATAAAGATAAAACCACTGATTAAAAGCAATAACACCTTCTAATGTTTTAATATCGTAATGTTCTTGAATATCAGTCCTGAGTTTATAGATATGCTGTAATAAACGACCTATACCAAAATAACCTTGTTGTGGGTAATTTTCTAATGGTTTAAATAAGCTTGCTTTAATGCTATTAGGTAAGGGATCTGTTTCAGCATATTCTTTTTCTCCATAGAGCATCCACCAGAGAACAAAATCTTTTTGAGCCTCTATATCATCAATATCTCGACCATTTCTGACATCTTGTCTTATTAACCATGCAAACCTTAGTGCGCGAGGCAAGCAAAAAGTAGTCGCTTGTTTACTATTTTGCATTTTTTGTTGTTGCATTATCTGTTAGTCATTAATGAGGTCGGTTATTAGCAATTCCTAAATAACCGGTTCTTGTAGATTTAGTTACTTTTACTAGCATCTGGGTTAAGCAAAAGATCTTGTATGGAAATAGTTTCTGAAGTGTGGGTAACCATTGTTGAAGTAAGTTCCTCAAATTGAGCTGCAATTAAATTCATATCATGTAATGGTAGGTTTTTTATTTGTTCTGGTGAATATTGCCACCATTGATATTTTTGTAATTCCTTGATTACATCGGCTGAAAACCTGTAACGAATCAATTTTGCAGGGTTTCCCCCTACAATCGCATAGGCAGGCACATCTTTAGTGACAACAGAGCCTGCTGCAATAACAGCACCGTTTTCTATGGTTATCCCTGCATTTATGATAGCCCCATGACCTACCCATACATCATT
>VAPL010089690.1_pt1 | contig 13918 bp, 17 predicted proteins | sample 3395061 | NCBI WGS metagenome assembly VAPL01 (sample SAMN08290444, study PRJNA428436) | hydrothermal vent metagenome | isolation source: Deep-sea hydrothermal vent chimney 2 | place: Pacific Ocean: Juan De Fuca Ridge | depth 2182 m m | reverse complement strand
TACCAACCGAAATCGGTGGGAGCCGAATTTTTCATTGGCCGGTATTCGATGAAAAAAAACGCCGAGATACAGAACTGGTTCGCAAAAATAGGAAGAGTCCAATGCTAAAAATTTTTACCAAACTGTTCCGCCGTAGCAGAATGGATGGAAATAGTGTTGCCCGGGCTGAAGGGCTGGCAAAGGAAATTTATACGAAAAGACTTGGTTCAAAACACCAGGAGGACCTGGATGGAGCTACGCTGTTAAAATATGAAAAAGACGGTGTATTTGACTATGAAACCTACAAAGAAATTCAGTCGGAGGGCAATCGGCTAAAGTTTGATTGTCAATGGGTTGGACAGGACCAGATAGACTTTCTGTGCGGTTTAATCAAAAAATATGGTTCAATTGAGAATAAGTTTGGAATTTGCCACGGTACCAGAAGCGGCAACGAACAATTGTGGTTTTCGGAGTGCTTAGGTGCTGAGGTTTCGGTTATCGGTACTGACATCGCAGAAAATGCAAATGAGATCCCGAAAAGTATTCAGTGGGATTTCCACGAGGAAAATCCTGATTGGGAAGGCCGGGCTGATTTTGTATATTCAAATTCCTGGGATCACAGTTATAACCCCGGCAGAGCATTCAAAGCTTGGATCAAGAGCCTGCGTCCGGGTGGATTGCTTTTAATTGATTGGAGTCAGGGACATAGTGAAAAGGGCGTGACGGAGATGGATCCCTTTGGCGCGACGTTAGAGTATTTACAAAACATGTTTATTGTTGATTTCAAGGATTTGGGTGACGTTATTGCAACGGTTGAGGGTCAGGCCCATGGAGCCCAGAAAATTTACACTGTTGTTTTTAGGAAAGCGGACCCCGATATCTAGGTTTTTTTTTGGTCCACCTGCCCAAGCGGGCCGGATTTCTATTCGGCTAATGGTGTGTATGCACCTGTGCATTAATTGAAGAGTTGTACTTTGATTGCTATCTGACAGGCACACCCAGGCAGGAAGTTCGGGGTGTGGGTCCATGGCGGGTTTTGTAAAGTACGTAGAAATTTTATCCTTAGGGTATAGTATTGCCGAAAGGGAGCCCGTATGGCCAGAATACAAAAACTTGACCCGCCAATAGAATGCCCGGTGGAAGGTACGCTGGATATCATGGGGGAAAATGGAAGGGCGTCATTCTGTTTGGTCTGATTGTGGGGGCCAAGCGCTTTGGCGAATTGCAGCGATTTTTGTGCAAGATTTCCCAGCGCACCCTGTCCAACCCTTGGCGCCAGTTAGAGGCAGACGGGCTGATCAGGCGAAAAGTATACCCGCAAGAGCCGCCCAAAGTTGAATTCAGTGTGACAGAAAAGGGGCGCAGCCTGAGCGACATTTTGCAGGATCTTTATGCATGGGGCATGGCGCCTGTGATTGAAAAACCGGGTGGGGTTTGACGGATGCACAGGGTAATTGAGATACCCACAACCGGCCCCGGATTATACGGGTTTACTGATCAGGTGGTGGATTGGGTGCAGGGCGACGGATTGCTGACGCTGTTCATTCAGCATACCAGCGCCAGCCTGTTGATACAGGAGAACGCGGACGCGCAGGTTCAGAGCGATTTACAGGCGTATTTTACGCGGCTTGTGCCGCCGGCGAGTGATCCGAAGATGGCCTATCTGAAGCATATATATGAGGGGCCGGACGACATGCCGGCCCATATCAAGGCGGCGATGCTGCCGGTCAGCTTGCACATTCCAGTCATTTCCGGGCGCATGTGCCTTGGAACCTGGCAGGGAATTTACCTTTTCGAACATCGTGAGGCGCCTCACATGCGAAAAGTCGTGGCGCATTTGCCATAACCGCATGTTGCGGTGCGTTGCCCCCTCTACCCAATCGGTTGGCGTGGGCCTATAGTCCCTGTGGATAAATTGGGGATACACCCAAGAGGCAGATTAAAAGGGGTTTCAGCGATGCGCTGTCCGTTTTGTGGAAGTTTAGATACGCAAGTGAAAGACAGCCGGCCGGCTGAGGACCATGTGGCCATTCGGCGACGGCGGTTTTGCCCGGGCTGTGATGGCCGGTTTACCACCTATGAGCGCGTGCAGCTGCGTGACCTTGTGGTGATCAAATCAAATGGCCGACGTGAACCGTTTGATCGCGATAAGCTGGAGCGGTCGATCCGGATCGCACTGCAGAAACGCCCGGTGGAACATGAGCGCATGGACCAGATGATTTCGGGTGTGGTGCGGCGGCTGGAAAGCATGGGCGACACGGATGTGGATTCTAACGCCATCGGCGCCATCGTTATGGAAAGCCTGGCGCGGATGGATACGGTGGCCTATGTGCGGTTCGCCAGCGTTTACAAAAATTTCCAGGAAGCCGATGATTTTGACAAATTCGTTTCGGAACTGCGACCGCCCAACCCAGAAGACGAGTGATCGACCCCGACACTGACATCGGCCATATGCGCCACGCGCTTGCCCTGGGCGCGCGGGGGCTGGGGCGTGTCTGGCCGAACCCGTCGGTGGGATGTGTGATTGTTAAGGATGCACGCATCGTTGGGCGGGGCTGGACCGGGGACGGGGGTCGGCCCCATGGTGAGATTGTGGCACTGGCGCAGGCTGGGGACGCGGCGCGCGGGGCGACGGTTTATGTGACACTGGAGCCCTGTTCCCATGATGGGGAGACGTCGCCCTGTGCGGCAGCGCTGATTGCGGCGGGTGTGGCGCGTGTTGTGGTGGCGTTGCAGGACCCGGATGGGCGTGTGGATGGGAGCGGATTGGCGATGTTGCGGCGTGCCGGGATTGAGGTTCAGACCGGTGTGCTGGAGGCGGAAGCCGCACGGCAACATATTGGATTTTTAAGCAGAATAACCAAGGGGCGGCCGATGGTGAGCCTGAAACTGGCCAGCAGTCTGGACGGGCGGATCGCCACGGCTGCCGGGGAAAGTCAGTGGATCACCGGGGCGAGGGCGCGCCGCTGGGTGCACAGTGAACGGGCCCGCCATGACGCGGTTATGGTTGGTGCCGGGACCGCGCGCAGTGATGACCCAAGCCTGAGCGTGCGTGATATGGGTGCGGTGCCTCAGCCGGTACGCCTGGTCTGGTCAGGGCGGTTGGATTTACCGTTGCAGGGGCAGTTGGCGAAGACGGCCAGGGAGGTTCCGCTGTGGATTGTGCATGGCGAGAGCGCGGATCAACAGCTGTGCGATGTCTGGGGCGGCATTGGGGCGCGGTTGTTTTGTGTTGGCACCGGGGTGGACCGGAAAATTGATCCGGAACAGGCTTTGGCGGCGCTGGGCGATGCCGGGTTGACGCGGATATATTGTGAAGGTGGTGGCCGGTTGGCGGGCTCACTTTTGCAGGCGGGTCTGGTGGATGAACTGACGGTGTTCAGCGCTGGAATGGTGCTGGGCGGGGATGGATATGCCTCGGTTGCATCCATGGGGGTGATGCGGCTGGAACTGGCGCCCCGTTTTGATTTGATTTCCACGGATGCGATTGGCGGGGATGTTATCAGCCGCTGGGTGGCGCGCTGATTTTTTAGCGACGCCAGAGCGGAATGAAAGCCCGCAACATTGACTGCAATGCGGCCAGCGCGAACTGGGATTTGGAGCGCGGCGCGAGCGCGCCGGTTTCCAGACGTTCAAGCACGGTTTCAACCGGGCAGGGCAGGTTGCTGAGCGGGTCCAGATAGCGCGGATAACCGATCAGGCAGGCGTGTACCAACGCCCTGAGATCGGGTTTGGCTTTGCGCCGTATCTGGGTTTGCATCAGATCAGTTGTCAGGCCCCAGCCGGAATAGAACGGCTGACCCAGACAGGTGACGGCTTTGCCCCGGATCAGGGCTTCAAACCCTAGGGTTGAGGTCAGGGTACAGACTGCATCCACCTGATTGATCAGGGCGATCGGGTCGGCGTTTTCCAGCACCAGATTGGCAAATTTCAGGGCGTCTTGGGGATCAATTTTGCCCTTGCGCAGACCGGCACTGACATCGGGGTGGGGTTTGTACAGGATCACGGCATCCGGGTTGTCGGCGCGGGTGCGCTCCAGAAGCCCGAGATTTGTGCGCAATTCCCCGCAGCCCAGAAGAACGGAAGCGTCATCTTCCACCTGACCGGGGACCAGAATCCTGTGGCCCTTTGGCAGCTCGGGTAGGGGGTGGCCGGTGAGATTGTATTTAGAGATGCCGGATTTAGTGAGTTGCCGGATCAGGTTTTCGGCGCGTATCAGTTCATATTCCGGCAAAGCCGGGGCGGTAGTAATCAGCTTTTCCAGCCGGCTTTCATGGGTGGGATCGTAGTAAATGCCCAGATCATCGGCCACCAGAGACATCGGAGCCACCAGTTTTGCCCCCAGACCAGTTGAGCGTAAAAACCCGTCTTCCACCCGGATAAGGGGGATATCACCTATGTCGCCCAGTTCGTGGACAAATTTGGCCCAGACCATTAATTTCTTGCCGGAAGTCCGGGCTTTTTCAACGGCTTGTTGTGCGGTATCGGCATAGCTTATTGGCGTTATGTGTCCAAAGAACCGGTTCAGATGCGGTTTTTTCCAACGCCGCATGCCGCAGGCTATGTAACCCGCGTGATCCTGTCGCCATGCACGAGCCTGAGCTTCAATCAGGCTGATCGCGTCTTCCAGCGTGCACAGCCGGTCGCGGGTGGGATCATACCATGTCGGGTACAGGATCATGGCGGCGGCAAAAAGCTGATGGCGGGTGAGTTTGCGTTCACGCCGGGGCACCGGGTATTCATCTGCCGTCAGGCCCCATCCGGCATAAAACGGCTGCCCGAAGATGCGCGGCCTGTGCCCGGCGAGGATGGCTTCAAACCCCATTTGTGAACTGACGGTGTAAACAGCGGATGCGTATTCCAGCAGCGCCCACGGGCTGACCGGGTCGCTTAGATAGGTGATGCGGTCATTTTGATTGTCGGTGCTGTAGTAGCCTTGGCGAAAACCAGCGGCGGTTTCGGGGTGGCCCTTAATAATAATCCGGCTGCCGGGGTGTTCGGTTTGCGCGAATACCAGCATTTCTGCGAAGGTGACAGCGCTTGAGCCGCCGTGTTCCACCGAGGCGTCGCCGCGGGTCTGGTCAATTACCAGCACGTAGGGTGCGGCGGGGATTTTGGCAGCCGGATCAAAGGCGTTGTATTTTGACAGATCTGCGCGTTGCAGCCGATCAGCGCAATTGCGCGCGCGGTTTAGCAGGGCGGTGTCATCCAGCGGATGGGTTGTCAGCAGGGTTTCCAGATCACTTGGCTGCGCGCTGTCAAAATGCAGGCCGGTTTGGTCGATGTTCAGCCCGATCGGTGGTTCCTTGGCGCGCCCCGGATGGAGCGAGCGCAGGAAACTGTCTTCCACACGCAACAGCGGCGCATCTGCCTGGCGGGCCACGGCTTCACCGCGCGGTGAGGTCGGGCTTTTGCCCCAGACACCGACCCAGTCATCTGCACCGGGTTTTCCAAGCTGGATATCCCAGCCGGACAGGGAGAGTATCCGGCGGATGCGGGTCTGGGTAAGGAAGCCGCCATTAAAAACGAAAAGCCGCCGCGGTTTTGGTTCCGCGGCGGCGATTTCAGTATTATTTACAACCATTTAGTTGCCGGCATTGGCCAGACTGCTGATGGTTGCGCCTGCACCCAATGTACCGGTCAGAGCGCTAAGTGTTTTGGACCATTGTACAAACGGGGCTTCGGTGACGTAGACGGTGTCGCCGTCGCGGATCACGAAATCACGCGCGGTAAAGACGCCGTTTGGTTCGGTCAGATCAAGCACATAAACCATACGCTGGGCACCAATCAGGTCGGTTCGGCCAAGCACCTGATTGGCGACTTCCTGTGGTTCATTTCGGAATACGAACACGCCGGTTGGATCAGCGGTTGTAGTGCTGAGCCCACCCACCTGTGCGATGGCTTCTATGGCCGAAAGCGCCTGTGAGGTGAAGGTCACGCGGTTTTGTGAACCGGTTGCCCCAAGGGCGGTAAAGGAACGGCTGTCTTCTTCTACCAATATGCGGTCACCGGCGCGCAGCGCGATATCATATTCGGCCTTTTTATAAAGGTCCTGGAACCAGATTTTACCCTGTTGATTGCCCCGGAAGATGGTGACCTGGGTAATTTCGGGTTCAATTGTAACGCCGCCTGAACGGGCCAGCATGGCTGTTAAGGTGCGGGTTGGGCGTTCAATGGCATAGATGCCCTGAGCCCCAACGGAACCTGTGATGGAAACGGTTGCCCCATCGCCGGCAACCCGGCGGACAAGCACCTGTGGATCAGGGGTTTGTTCGTTGAGCTTTTCGGTGATGATGCGACGGATTGCTTCGGGTGTGTTGCCCGAAGCTTTGATGCGGCCCGCGTAGGGCACAAAAATAAAGCCTGAGCCATCAACCTGGACTTCTTCCAGCACGGTTGTTCCGGCACCTGCAACCGACAGCAGGCCATCGTCAACGTTTTCCCAGATGCGCAGGCCCAGTGTATCGCCGGGGCTGATTGTATCAGAGCCGACAATGCCGGCATTGATAAAGGCGGGGGAAAACCCGAAGGCTGGCACGATGGCCGTGGCCTGCGTGACCCGGTCGTTCACTTCTACAATGAAGGCGTCGCCTTCATTTTGAACGGAACCTGAAAAAATTTCCCGTTTGTTTGGACCTGAACGGGGAAGCCCGCAGGCGGTGACGGCCGTTGTCAGCACCAATAGCGCTGCCAACCGCAAATTACGCGATTTTTTGATATTCACTGTACGGGTCTCCTCGACCTGAAACTCTGCCTACAACGTCTTTTATTTTTTCCCTGAATCTACAGGGTTTGTTTATAAATGCCAGTCATGCAGGTGATTTTGGCTATTTGATGACCGAAAACTGTTGCCGATGGGCCGCTGTTTTTTGTGTCAGGGCGTCATATGGGTCGTTGGGGGCCAGCATCATGTCCACCACATTGCGCAATAGTTGACGCCGTGAACGGGCGGCGTAGAAGCCGCCTGCCACCTGCGAAGTTTCCAATAAATACTGGCGAAAATCGCGATATGCGCTGATATCAGGCGGGGTGGGGGCGCGGAAAAAGTCGCCCAGGGATTGTTCTGAGACAAATTCAGGTTTGTCATAAACCGCGTCGCCAAAAGATTTTAGCGGTAAACCACGCCAAAGCGCCTGTTGGGCGGAAGTAGAGTTTATAGCAACCGCGGTTTTCGCACCATCCAGCAACCGCGCCAGCTTACCGCCGCGCACATAATGGACCCGGCCCGGGACGTTAAACCGCCTGGCCAGTGCCCGAATGTTCTGAAATAACGGGATACGGTCATCTTCCAGCGGGTGGGCCTTAAAAACGAGATGGTGGTGTTCGGGTGCATTATTAGCAAATTCTTCGACAACAAGCTGGATAAAATCCGTCATGCTGGCAAACGGCGAATGGGCCTGAAAACTGGCGTCATGTTCCAGTTGCAACAGCGCCAGATGGTAGGGAAACCCGCCGCGTTTAATGCGGTTTGTTGCTGCGATCCGACCAGTCCAGTGGCCTGGCATAAGCAGTAACCGCTTGATATAAAGTTTAAATTCCTGAGAGACCGTTAAAGATCTGTGGGGTTTGAACTGGGGAAAATTTCGGTTCAGAAACAGCACAAACCAATGGTAAACTGCGCCATAGAAAATATGCTCACGCATATCCCCCCAATGATCAGGTACTGGCGGGACTTCACCGGCGGAAAGCGACAGGTTAGCGCGCATCTGGGTGACGGACATGTCCATCAGCCGGGAATGGCCGTTTGAGCCACCCCTTTCGTAAGTCACCCAAAATGGGCGCAGGTAGCCCTCTTCAAATACATGGGTTGTGATGCCCATTTGTTTTGCGGCGGCAACGGCACTGGCGTGGATCGGGCGGGTGTCGCCATAAAGTACGAGATCGGTAATTTTGTGATCGATCAAAATTTGTCGTAGAAAATCGGGCCAGTCCCTGGGGGTACCGGTGAAGGCAACAAACGTATCCTGATTGCGCCAAAAGAAAGCGTCACCGGCGTTGAAGCCTATCCGTGTCACCCCCGCACCGGTGGCGCGGACCATTGTGCCAAGACGGCTGAAGAATGGCCCATGGGGCCCCTGAAGAAACAGAAAATGCCTGTTATTGCCCGAAGTTGCTGCCACGGTTAACCTGTTTTTCGCCTTTGTGCCCCGGATTTGGGCAGACTGTCACTAAAAAGTTAATATATTGGGCGATAAGGTTGGTTCTGCGGTATTCTGGTAATGCGCCATCTTGCGTGCTTTATTGTCAGGCGCTAGGCCTTGGGGAACAAAAGGAATTGGCTATGTTTACCGGCATTGTTACAGACATTGGAAAAGTACTAAAGCTGAAAAAGCAGGGCGATTTACGGGCGCGGATTGGCACCGGCTATGATGTGGCTGGCGTTGATATTGGCGCGTCAATTGCGTGCGATGGGGTATGTCTGACCGTGGTTGATAAGGGAAATGACCCGCAAAACTGGTTTGACGTTGAAATCTCAGCGGAAACCGTCGCCAGGACAAATATTGGGGAAAACGGCTGGGAAAAGGGCAAACGCCTGAACCTGGAGCGGCCCCTGAAAATTGGTGACGAACTGGGCGGGCATATCGTGTCGGGGCATGTTGATGGCGTGGCTCAGGTTCTGTCGGTCACAGATGTTGGCGACAGCACCCGGATCAGTCTGCGTGCGCCCGATGCCCTGGCGCGGTTCATCGCCCCCAAGGGGTCGGTGGCGCTAAATGGTGTCTCGCTCACGGTGAACGATGTTGAGGGGCGCGACTTTGGCATCAATCTGATCCCCCACACCAAACAGGTGACAACATGGGGCGATATTGCGGCGGGGGATGTGATCAATTTGGAAATAGACACCATGGCGCGCTATGTCGCCCGGTTGCGCGAATACGAAACATGAGCAGGATCGGGCATAATCTGGGCCCGGCAATGGGCCCCGGTTTCAGCTGGCGCAAACATTGCTGGAATAAAGCGCGCCGCGATCTTTTACCGACATTGCCCATTGAAATTTTACGCAGCCGGGTGAAACGGGCCCGGGAATTGGGGTTGGATTACACCACCTATGCGTCGGTTCGGGCCTCGACCGGGCGTGATGTTATCGGGTTCTTGTTTTCTTCCAATGCGTTGCGCGTCTTTCGAAAGGCACCAAAAATGCCGCGCGCGCGGCTGCAAAAACTGGATGCAATTGAAAATTGCAGCCGGATTGCGCTGGTGACAAAGCCCCTGACACCGGACATGCTGGCAGCGGCCAACCCGGCGATCGATCTGAGCATGCTGGTTGCCCCCGGGGTTGATGATATCTGGCGTGACAGTCGCAAAACAATTTTGTCTGCGCTAAAAGCCGATCATTTGCCCGCCGATGCAGTACTGCTGATCGGCGATACATCCTTGGAACGGGACTGGTCACTGGCCGGCCGGCTGGCCGGGTATCTGCCCGCAGATCGGTATTTTATTCTCACCGAATAATGTTTCTTCTTTTCCTAAATATCCCCGCCGGAGGCGCCGCGCGCCCGTCAGGGTGCGCAAACAAAAACCGTGGCGCATCGCGCCCCAATGGGCTATGGGGCGGTTGTGCTGCAAAAGGATACTGACATGAGCTATGAAAAGCCCGGACCGGTGGAAGAAAACTGGCGTGATGCGATGTCCTCAATTGAGGAAATCATTGAGGATGCCCGCAATGGCCGGATGTTCATTCTGGTGGACCATGAGGACCGCGAAAACGAAGGTGATCTGGTGATCCCGGCGCAGATGGCAACGCCCGAGGCGATCAATTTCATGGCCACCCATGGGCGCGGCCTGATCTGCCTGACCCTGACCGGTGAGCGCATCGAAGCACTGGGCCTGCCGATGATGACATCCCATAATGCGTCCCGACATGACACGCCGTTCACCACCTCAATTGAGGCGCGCGAGGGCGTGACCACCGGCATTTCCGCCCATGACCGGGCCCGCACCGTTGCGGTGGCAATTGATGCCTCAAAGGGGGCGGCCGATATCGCCACGCCGGGGCATGTATTTCCGCTGCGTGCGCGTCAGGGTGGCGTGTTGGTAAGGGCCGGGCACACTGAGGCGGCGGTGGATGTGGCGCGTCTGGCAGGGCTGAACCCGTCGGGTGTGATCTGCGAGATCATGAACGAAGACGGCACCATGGCGCGGTTGCCGGATCTGGTGGCATTTGCGCAATTGCACAACCTGAAAATCGGCACGATTTCGGATCTGATCCGATACCGGCGTCGCCATGATCATCTGGTCAATGAAAGCGCGCAAAGTGCGGTGACTTCGGCCTTTGGTGGCGACTGGATGATGCGGATCTATACCGACGAAACCCATGGTTCTGAACATATCGTCATGACCAAGGGCGACATCACCAGTGACGAACCTGTTCTGACCCGGATGCATGCGCTGAACCCATTGGAAGATGTGCTGGGCATTGGCCGCACCTCATCCGATCTGGAAAACGCCATGTCTGAGATCACCAAGGCGGGCCGGGGTGTGGTGGTATTGCTACGCGACACCGATATGAAACTGGTGCGCAAGGGTGAGGCCAGTCCGCAGACCCTGCGGCAATACGGGTTGGGTGCGCAAATTCTTGCAGCCCTTGGTTTGTCGGAACTGATCCTGCTGACCAATTCCCCCAGCCCCAAAGTCGTGGGTCTGGAAGCTTTTGGGCTGTCTATTACCGGCACCCGGAAAATCCCGAGAGAGGGCTGAATATGGCCAGCGAAGAACAGCATTATATCCTTGATCTGCCTGAATTTTCCGAGCCGGTGAAGCTGCTGATCGTGGTGGCACCCTATTACAAGGATATCGCTGATAACCAGATCAAAGGGGCGGTCGAAACGCTTAAAAAAGCCGGGGCCAGCTGGGATACTGTTGAGGTGCCCGGTGCGCTGGAAATTCCAACTGCAATCCGGATCGCCGACCGGCAATCAAATTTTGACGGGTTTGTTGCGCTGGGGTGTATCATCCGCGGGGAAACCACCCATTACGATACGGTGTGCAATGACAGCAGCCGGGCGTTGCAGCTGATGGGGCTGGATGCGATTTGCATTGGCAACGGAATTTTGACGGTTGAAAACCGCACTCAGGCCGAAGTGCGGGCCGATCCGGAGGGTCAGAATAAAGGCGGCGGAGCGGCGGCGGCGGCGTTGCATCTGATAGCACTTAGCCGTAAATGGGGCCGTCCGAAACGCAGTGTTGGTTTTCAGTCTGACAGCATTCTGATCGCCGGTAAAACCAAAGGCCCGACCACCGCATGAACAAACCAGATAAACGTCAGATGAAATCTGCGGCGCGGCTTTATGCGGTGCAGGCACTTTTTCAGATGGAAAGCAGCGGCCAGGAGGTTGAGGCGATCATCGGTGAATTTTCGGATCACCGGTTTGGCGCGGTTTATGAAGGCGTTGAAATGGTTGAGGGGAACCTTAACCTGTTCAATGAACTTGTTGATAATGCAGTGAATTATCAGGCTGAGATTGACCAGTTGACCGATCGGGCCCTGGTGGCGAAATGGCCCATTGCCCGGATTGACCCAACTTTGCGGGCGCTGTTTCGCGCCGCCGGGGCTGAGCTGGCCCATGCCGAAACACCAGCCAAGGTGGTGATTGTCGAATTCGTTGAGATCGCAAAGGCGTTTTTTCCAGACGGAAAAGAGCCAAAGTTTGTCAATGCAGTGCTGGACCATATGGCGCGGGAAGCAAAACCCGACGCATTTTAGCAGCGCCTTACGCAGGTCGTTTTGCGACGATAAACACCGCGTCACTGGCTTTGGGTCGCCAGTTATATTCAATCTCAAAGCCGGCATCTGTGAAGTTTTTGAGCAGTTCATCGGCTGAGAAAAACCGCACCAGTGGCATCAATCCTATGGCATGTCCAAGGGGCAGGACGATTTTCAGTATTCGGGCATTGTTGATACAGCTGGTACTGCTGATAAATACGCCCCCCGGTTTAAGCAGTTGAAATACCTTGGCAATCACCCGTTCTTTGTCGGGCAACAGGTGCAAAATACTGTGGCCCATGATCACGTCATAGCTTTGATTTGGGGCGTCAAATTCATCAATGCCGGATTGCTTAAAAGTTACATTTTCAACCCCGGCTTCGCGGGCTTTATCCCGGGCGATATCCAGCATTTTTTCTGAAAAATCTGTCGCCAGAATGGATTTTACAAATGGCGCGTGGCTGATGGCGGTGCTGCCGGTGCCGCAGCCAAATTCCATCACTTTCATGTCTGGAGTCAGGTAGCCACGGGTGATTTCCAGTTTTTGCTGGTAGGATTTTTCGTCCGAAACCGGGCTTTTGGCGTAACGGCGGGCCATTACGTCCCAGAATTTACTTGGTTTGGGCATGTTTTTATCCTGAGACTGAAAAATAGCGCCTTAGTGGCGAAAAATCAATACAGCGTCTAGACGCGTTGATCCAATAAAACCGGGTTGCAGTCCGGATCGGTAAGGATGCAACTGGCCGGGCCGGTGGTGCTTTCATCGGCTTCGCTGATAAAGTCTACGCCCGCTGCCCTGAGCCATTATTGAATATCGTGCACATCTTCGAAATCTTTGAGCGGTGCCGCATCTGGCCCCCAACCGGGATTGAAAGTCAGTGAACTTTTTTCAAACATTCCCTGATACGGGCCGATATTGACGTTGCCATTGTCCAGAATGATCCAGCCCTGACTTTCGTCGCCAAAAACCGGTTGAAAGCCAATAAGCTCACAAAAGGCCTTGGAGCTGGCAATGTCTTTGACGTTCAGGCTAAGGGAAAACAGGCCGAGGGTCATATTTTATTCCCTTTATTGAAATTTTCTGATTAGTCTTTTGCCGGGCCGCGGGTGCGCAAAATGGCCGCTGAGATCAGCGAAACCAACAGCCCCACCGGAAAAATCTCGGAAAATGTCATTGGCAGGCGGATCCATGGTTTTGCATAGTTTGCTTTGATCCCGTTCAGTTTTGCGATCTCTGCCTCAAGTGCTGCACCGCTTAATCCGGCCGATTGCTTTTTTTCAACCATGCCGGCAATGTAGCCGTCGATGAATTCAGTGCCGCTAAAGGCCAGATAAATTTCCCATGCAACAACATAGGTGACACCTGCAATGGCTGAAATGATGACGCCCAGCAGGGCCGCCCGGCCAAACCGGATCACGCCGCCCTGTACCGTGTCGCGGTACCGCCGTATGGCAAAATAGATCAGCGACAGCGCCAGCAACATGATGGCATAGCCCAATAATTGCGAAGATGCGCCACTGTCAGCGCCACCCAAAACCAAGCCAATCGTGATGGCACTGATAGATATCAGACCGGCAATAGCGCCGTATTTAAGTGCGAATTTGAACATGTCTGCCCCCCTGTATATTCGCGCCGTTTCTAGCATTTTCACGGTGCTGAATATATAGCCCAAAAGGGTGAATTCTGGATTTAGTCGCTTTTACAGGCCGGGTTCAGGCGATCAATCTGTACGATTGCGCCAGTGCCACGGCCTGGGTGCGACGCTGTACATTTAGCTTGGAATACAGGCTGGCAAGGTGCGATTTCACCGTGTTCGGGGCCACCCCAAGCGCGCGGGCGATACCTTTGTTGCTTTGCCCGCGCGCCAGCAGTTCCAGCACCGCATATTCGCTGCGTGTTATGCCAAACGCCTTAAGTGCGGCGGTGTTTTTTTGAAAACCGGTATCAGTGGGGGCAGGGGTCAGACGTGCCCCGATCCAGACACCAAGGGCAAGAAAACCGACTGCAATCAGCAGCGCGCTAATTTCAGCGGAATGGGCCTTAACCAGCAGACGGTATTGCAGCCAGTTTAAGGCAAATGCGCCAAGCGCCAGGGCAATGCCATAGCCAGCGAGGTGCAGGTGCCGGTTTTTGTACGCGTGTGATGCCATCAGTGACGCCGGGCCTGTACCAGATAGCCTTCTACCTCGGTTTCCCCCAGTGCTTTCAGTGCCTCAAGACGGTGCAGACCTTCG
>VAPL010121967.1_pt1 | contig 13930 bp, 11 predicted proteins | sample 3395061 | NCBI WGS metagenome assembly VAPL01 (sample SAMN08290444, study PRJNA428436) | hydrothermal vent metagenome | isolation source: Deep-sea hydrothermal vent chimney 2 | place: Pacific Ocean: Juan De Fuca Ridge | depth 2182 m m | reverse complement strand
CCTGAATCCGTGAGCGTTCGAGAACGGTGCAGATGCAAGGCGGCAACGATGTTGATTATCCTGGTGTGATATCAACAAGTTGCCAACGCAGCAGATGCGCCGTTATCGGGCGCCCCGCAGGGCGGCGTGGTGAAGACCGTAAAATACGTTTATTCTGCAATAATGCAATAAATTCTACATATTGCATGGAGTATCACTGCAAGCCGTCACGGATTCAGGCTTGACTGTCGCTCCCCGGCAAATCTTAAAACCGCAACCCGCCTTCATGCCATCGGTCAACAATTGTCCGCGAAGGCTCCGGACAGGATGACGACATACAGGCCGGGAGGACGTGGCCTTCCTTCCCCAGCCTGACGGTGTCCGTCCGGAAATGGTCTTTTTGCCGATTCCGCCGCATCCATTTAACTTTTATTGAAAAGGGGAAACAATGGCGACTCATTTTATCCGAAATTTAAGTGTTCGATGGCGCCTGCTCGGTTTTGTCTTTTGCCTGCTGTTGTTTATTGTCGTGTCGGGAACAGGCGGTCTCCTCGGCATGCGGGATACGAAGCAATCGTTGTCCACAGTCTATAAAAACCATGTCAAGCCCATGGAGGAACTGCGGAAGATCAATGAACTGTTCAAATTCTCAGTGGCCGGCACCGCGGAAAGAGTGCTGTACGAGCAGATAACCACGAAACAGGCGGCCGCCAAGGTTGCGCTGACCAAGACACTCCTGGACAAAAATGTGGACGAGCTGCTGGCCGGCAGTGAAAACAACCGCCGGAGTGACAACAAGTGGCTCTTAAGCGCCCGGCCCATGATGATCAAGGCCAAGGTCCTGACCGACAAACTGCTTACGGTCCTGCAACAAAATGATGTGAACAAGCTGGATGACTTATTCGCCAATCGCCTGGAACCATTCCAGAAGAATTTTGAAAAAGAAATCAACTCGTTGATCGCGGGCAGGATCACGGGGATCAGAAACGAATACAACCGGGCTGAAAGACGATTCGTTCTTTCACAGGCGGCCTTTGCCGCCACCATTCTGATCGGCGTCATTATCTCCCTCGTTGCCGGTTTCTTCCTGATGCGCAGCATAGACGAGCCCCTGGTCCGGATGCGGAAGGCCCTGGATATCATGATGCAGGGCGACCTGACGCAAAAACTTGACTATGAAGCCCAAAATGAGTTCGGCATCCTGATTGACGGCTTCAACCGGATGGCAGGTTATCTTGAAGAGTTGATCGCCCAGATTCAACGGGCCGGAATCCAGGTCACCAGTTCCATAACCGAGATCGCGGCCAGCAGCAGGCAACAGGAAGCGACCGCCAATGAACATGCGGCCACCGCCAGCGAAATTGCGGCCTCAACCAACCAGATTGCCGCCACTTCGGCGAATTTAATGACGACCATGAAGCGGGTAAACAGCCTGACCAGGAATGCCGCCTTTGCCGCTGAAGATGGTCATGCAGGGCTGGAGCACATTGACCGGACCATGGTGCGGATGGAGGAGGCGACCGGCGCGATTGTCGATAAATTGTCGGTTCTGAGCGAAAAGGCCGGCGATATCGCCGGGGTGGTAAAAACCATTAACAAGTTGGCCGACCAGACCAACCTGCTCTCCCTGAATGCCGCGATCGAAGCGGAAAAGGCCGGCGAGTACGGCAGCGGGTTTTCCGTAGTGGCCATGGAGATCCGCCGGCTGGCGGATCAGACTGCCGTCGCCACCTATGATATTGAACAGATGGTCCAGGGGGTGCAGTCCGCCGTTTCCTCGGCGGTGATGGGCATTGACAAATTCGCGAAAGATGTACGCGTCAGCGTTACGGACATCCGTGACGGCGGCGAACGGCTGCAAGGCGTTATCGAGCAGGTCCAGGTACTCAGACCTCAGGTGAAGGTGATCAGCGAAGGCATTGAGGCCCAGTCACTGGGGGCGAGACAAATCAGCGACGCCACCAACCAGCTGAACAGCGCGGCCCAGCAGTCGGCGGAATCTATCGGCCAGATGAACCTGACCATTGAACGACTGCAGCAGGCCGCCCAGAGTCTCCAGAAGGCTATTTCCCGCTTCAAGGTAGCATAAGCGGCCGGAGACGAGATGCTGCTTCTGCTTTTCGAGACCAGCGATGGTCGGTATGCCCTGGATTCGCGGGATGTGGTTGAGATCATTCCTCTCGTCATCCCGAAAAAAATCACGGCGGCCCCGGCCTATATGGCCGGAATTATCAACTACCGCGGCGAGCCGGTGCCGGTCTTTGACCTCTGCGCTCTTGCCGACGGCACACCCTGCAAACATTTATACAGCACCCGTATTATCCTGGTGCGCTATCCCCTGGCCACCGGCCGGGAGAAACTGGTCGGCCTGATAGCCGAACGGGTTACCGATGTCGTCAAGAGCGGCCATACGGATCTCGGGTCGTCGGGAATCCTGATTGACGAGGCCTTGAATTCGCCTGCCGCCGGAGCCGGCAACGATGGGATAATACAAAAATTCGACCTGCAGGGCATCATTCCGGAAGATATTGTCCGCGAACTTTTTAAGGAGTGACACCTAATGCGGGCGATGCCCACAACCCAAATCAACTTCCAGCGTATCTATTTTCCAGGCTGTTAGGTTGTTTACATAAATAAAACATGATCGATTTTCTTGTTTTTTATGACAGAAATAAGATACCTGCTTTTTTTCACCCCGGACACCGGCGGTCCGGCAAGATTGTATCAACCGTGTTCACATGAAATCAGCTAAAAATAAAATAGCCGATTCCCTTGAGCGGTCGATCGGTTTGGAGATCTCGACCATTGGCGACTCAACCTTTGAAAGAGCAGTCAACCGCCGCATGAAGGCTTTGGGTATCGCCGAGATTGACGCCTATGCCGAAAAATTCTCGGCCTCGACCGCGGAATTGCGGAGGCTGGTCGAGGAGGTCGTTATTCCGGAGACCTGGTTTTTCCGGGACCAGATCCCCTTCACCCTCCTCGGCGAACATGTCATGAAGGCGGATAAATTCCGGCAACGATATGTCTTCCGCATCCTGAGCCTACCGTGTGCAACCGGCGAGGAGCCCTATTCCATCGCCATGACCCTGTTGCAGGCCGGGCTGCCGCCATCATGTTTTTACATCGACGCCGTTGATGTCAGCGAACGGGTGCTGGCCCTGGCCCGGCGGGCGGTTTATCGAGAGAATTCCTTCCGCTCAGAGGACCTTGCCTTCCGGCAGCGGTTTTTCCATAAGACGGACCAAGGTTTTGAGCTTGACAAAACGGTTCGCGAGAAAATCCACTTTCTGAAGGGCAATATCCTGCACCCGGCCTTTATGGAAGGCCTGGGCCGTTATGATGTCGTTTTCTGCCGTAATGTCCTGATCTATTTCAGCAAAGAGGCCCAACACCAGGCGATATCAACTCTGTACCACATACTCATGCCCGGCGGCCTTCTCCTCACGGGCCATGCGGAATCCGGCCTGTTTTTCGGGGACCGGTTCGTTGCCGCCGCCCGCCCCAAGGCCTTCGCCTTTTATAAAAAAGAACCTGCTGCAGCTGCGGCCGCCCGGCAGGAGGAGGTCCCGGACGACACCGGTGAAGATAGTCTCCCGGAGCCATCGCTGCCGGCCGGCGGAAAACCGACGCCCGTCTTCCGCCGGCCCGCAGCCAAGCCGGCCGGCAAAGATGAAGAATTCAGCCTGGTCCGGCAACTGGCCGACGAGGGCAAGCTGGAGGAGGCGGCCCGGCGCAGTGAAAAATATCTGCTGGAACACGACCCATCGGCCAGGTGGTATTATCTCCTCGGCGTTATCCGCGACAGCGAGGGACAGTCGGCGGAGGCCCTGAAACTTTTTCGCAAAGCGGTTTATCTTGACCCCGGACATATAGAGAGTTTGCAGCAGCTGGCGCTGTTGGCGGAACGGGCCGGAGACCGTGCCGGGGCGGCGAATTACAAGCGGCGGGCCAAAAGACTTCAGGAAGGAGGATAACCCCGGTGCCGGAAGAAAAGAAGACCGAAAAGTCCGTAGTCATCGATGACTGCTGGAACAGAATCGGCGTCTGGGGCAAAATGACCGACCGCTGTCCCAAGCTGGCAGAGGTAATCCATTGCCGCAACTGCCCGACCTATTCCCTGACCGGCCGGCGCCTGCTGGACCGGCCGGTGCCGGACGATTACCGGCAGGAATGGACCTCGGTCCTGGCCAAGGCGACGGCGGCGAAAGAGGCGAACATTCACGCCGCTTTCGTTTTCCGGACCGGCGGCGAGTGGCTGGCCCTGCCGGCCAAACTCATCCAGGAAATCGTTGACATGAATATCATCCACAGCCTTCCTCACCGCAGCAACGCTATCCTGAGAGGAGTTGTCAATATTCGCGGCAAACTGGAGCTCTGTTTTTCAATAGGAGCACTGCTGAACATTGAGCGCTTTAAAAAAGACCGGGAGAAAAAAAATTATACCTCCCCTGAACGGCTGGTCGTGGCGGGCCGGGAAGGTGAACGGATCGTCTTCCCGGTGACCGAGGTGCGGGGGACCTTCCGCTATGCCGAAGGGACGCTGCAAAAGCTGCCGGTTACCGTCTCCGGCTCAAGGGCTGCTTTTACCAAGGGAATTCTCTCCCTGCCGAATATTGATGATGTCGGCCTGCTTGACGACCAGGCCCTTTTCAAGACCTTGATGAGGAATCTCTCATGACCGATCAGGGTAAAGACCTGAGTTCCATGTCCATGATGGATCTTTTCCGGCAGGAGGCGAAAAGCCACTGCGCCGCCCTCTCGGACAACCTGCTCGCCCTGGAGCGCAAGCCGGCCGACCCGGACGCCTTGGCCTCGCTCATGCGGGCGGCCCATTCCATCAAGGGCGCGGCGCGGATTGTCGACCTGCCGATCGTGGTGGAACTGGCCCATGCCATGGAGGATGTCTTTGTCGCGGCCCAGGACGGCAAACTGGTCCTGGGCCGGGAGGACATTGATCTCCTGCTGCAAGGCATGGACATGCTTGACGGCATCGGCAGCGTGGCCGAGGAAGAAATGACGGCCTGGCTTGCCGGCCGGAGTACGGCCATCAATACACTGGTCGCCGATTTAAAAAACCTGGCCGCCGGTGGGGGCAAGAAATCCGCCGCCGGCAAGGAAAGGACCCCTGATATCCGGACCGGGCCGCCGCCCTCCCCCGCGCCTGAAAATAAAGCCGACCGGCAAGGTCCGGCTGACCTGAGTTCCATGTCCATGATGGACCTTTTCCGGCAGGAGGCGGAAAGCCACTGCGCCACCCTCTCGGATAAACTGCTCGCCCTGGAGCGCAAGCCGGCCGATCCGGACGCCCTGGCCTCGCTCATGCGGGCGGCCCATTCCATCAAGGGCGCGGCGCGGATTGTCGACCTGCCGGTCGTGGTCGAACTGGCCCATGCCATGGAGGATGTCTTTGTCGCGGCCCAGGACGGCAACATCCTGCTGGACCGGGACCATATCGACACCTTGCTCAAGGGCGTGGACCTGCTGGCGGACCTGGCCCGGCAGGATGAAAGTGAAGCGACCGCCTGGCTCAAGGGCCGGGAGAAGGTAATCGATTCCCTGGTAACGGCCTGCAAGACCATATCAGCGGGGCGGAAGGTTGAGGCCGCGTCCCGGCCGCCGCAACCCCCGGAACCGGTAAAGACAACGCCGGAAATACCGCCGCAAGAAGCGGCAAAAGCGGTCGACCGGTCCTTGCGTGTATCGGCCGAGGGCATGAACCGTCTCATGGGATTCGCCGGAGAAGTCCAGGTGGAATCCCGCTGGCTACCGGCCTTTGCCCATAAGGTACTGCAACTCAAACGCCGGCAGGACCATGTCTACCGCCAGCTGAACAGCTATATGGATAAGGTCCTGGAATCCGGCCCGGCGGCGGCGGAGGGGTTAAGCAAGAACGGCTTCCACGATCTGCTTGCCCGGATGGAGACCTGCTGCGGCCTGGTGAATGAATACCAGGCCGAGATCGAGGAGCATGCCCGGCGGTCCACGGAAATTTCACACCATCTCTACCATGAGGTCATCGCCAACCGGATGCGGCCCTTTGCCGACGGAATCCATGGTTTTCCCCGCATGGTTCGGGATCTTGCCCGGGAACTGGGCAAAGAGGTGGAGTTTGAAATCATCGGCAGCGATACCCTGATCGACCGGGATATCCTTGATAAAATAGAGGCGCCCCTGAACCATCTGCTCAGAAACGCCATTGACCACGGCATTGAACCGCCGCAGGAGCGGCTGCAGGCCGGCAAGCCGGAAAAAGCGCGCATCCGCCTCGAAGCCCGGCACAGTGCGGGCGTGCTCAACATCGTGGTCAGTGACGACGGTTACGGCATTGATCTTGAAAAGTTGCGCCGCAAGGTCATCGACAAAAAGATGGTTACCGAAGAGATGGCCCGGGACCTGAGAGAGACGGAATTGCTTGATTTTCTCTTCCTGCCGAACTTCAGCACCAGGGACACCGTGAGCAAGGTGTCCGGGCGGGGCGTCGGCCTCGACGTGGTGCACAGCGCGGTCCACGAGGTCCGGGGCCTGGTCCGGACCAGCACCAAGCTCGGCGCCGGCACTACCTTTGAAATGCAGCTGCCCCTGACCCTGTCCGTCATGCGCTCCCTGCTGGTTGAAATCTGCGGCGAGGTCTATGCCTTTCCGCTGGTGGCCATAGATCACGTCATCAAGATTCAAGGTGAGATCAAGGAGGTCGAGGGACGGCAGTACGTGACCGTCGGCCGGGAACGGGTCGGGCTGGTATCGGCGCGGCAGGTCCTGGGAAAAGGGTTGGCAGAGACCCAGGAAAATGAACGTGATGAACTGCCCATCGTGATTGTCAGTGACCGCTACAACCGATATGGACTGATCGTTGACCGGTTTCTGGAAATTCGCGACCTGGTGGTCCAGCCACTGGATCGGAGACTGAAAAAAGTTCAGGATATCAGCGCAGTGGCTATTCTTGAGAACGGTACGCCGGTGTTGATCGTCGACGTGGAAGATATGGTTCACTCCGTTGATTACCTGATTTACGGCAACCGGCTGCACCGCATAGGCGGTGAAGATATCACGGACGAACGCCGCTTGAAGCGGATACTGGTGGTTGATGACTCCATCACCGTCCGGGAGGTGGAAAGGAAGATGCTTGCCGTCAAGGGCTATGAGGTGAAAACGGCGGTAGACGGCAAGGATGGTTTGAACGCCCTGCGCAACGAGGATTTCGACCTGGTAGTCACGGACGTGGACATGCCGCGGATGAACGGTATCGAGCTGGTGAGTCTTATCCGCAGCGACGCCCGATTCGAGAGGCTGCCGGTGATCATCGTTTCCTACAAAGACCGCGAGGAAGACCGGCAACGCGGCCTTGAGGCCGGGGCCGACTATTATTTGACCAAGGGAAGCTTTCAGGATGAGACCCTGTTGCGCACCGTTGAAGAATTGATCGGCGGTCCGGAGCAGGGCTGACGGTAAAACCAAGTTAGTGTATCACCCGCGAGGTGTACGTGAAGATAGGAATAGTAAACGATATGCCCATGGCCGTGGAGGCGCTTCGCCGGACCATGGTCAGCGGCGGGCACCAGGTTCTCTGGCTGGCGGAAAACGGGGCGATTGCGGTTGAGCGTTGTGCGCGGGAAAGACCCGACCTGATCCTGATGGACTTGATCATGCCGGTTATGGACGGCGTTGAGGCAACCAGACGGATCATGCAGGAAAGTCCCTGCCAGATCCTGGTGGTGACCGCAAGTGTTGCCGGCAACAGCGGCAAGGTGTTCGAGGCCATGGGGGCCGGAGCTCTTGACGTTGTGGCGACGCCGGTGCTGGGCACGGAAAACAGTACCAGCGGCCAGGATCTGCTCGCCAAAATAGAGAGAATAGGAATACTTTCCGGAATCACCAAACGAACCGGTCCGCAACGGCCCGTCCCTCCGGCGCAGCCGGGCGCAGCACCGCGAGAAAAAGGGAAAGGCCTCCTGCTGGTCATCGGCTGCTCCACCGGCGGCCCCCGGGCTCTGCTCCGGATTCTCTCCACCTTTCCCCGGGACTTCCCCGCGTCCATCGTCGTTGCCCAGCATATGGACGAGCAGTTTATCAGCGGCCTGGTCGACTGGCTGAACAGCCAGGTGGCCCTGCAGGTAAGAGTGCTGAACAAAGGTGACCGGCCCCGGCCGGGAGTGGTACTGATCCCCGCCACCTCCCATCACCTCGTCATGAACCGCAACAACACCCTCGGCTATTCGGTTGAGCCGACGGACAATTATTACCATCCCTCCGTGGATGTCTTTTTCAAAAGCGTGGCCCGTTATTGGCAGGGCAGCTGCATCGGCGTGATTCTGACCGGCATGGGAAAAGACGGCGCCGAAGGGCTGCTGGCCCTGCGCCGGCAGGGAAATTATTCCATCGCCCAGGACCGGGAAAGCTCGGTGGTTTTCGGCATGCCCAAGGCGGCAATCGAAATGGGGGCCGCCCAGGATGTTCTGCCGCTCGAGGCCATTGGTTCGAAGATAATTGACAAGTTAGCGTCGCAAAAAGGAAAAAATCATGACTGAACATCCGGCAGAAACGGGACAGGAACTTGATGATATTCATAGGTACAGAATCAGTGTCCTCCTGGTTGATGACCAGCCGATCATCGCCGAGGCGGTACGGCGGGCACTGGCCACGGAGGATATCGACTTTCATTACTGCCAGGACCCGACCGAAGCGATAAAAACGGCGACAGAGCTTAAGCCGACCATTATCCTCCAGGACCTGGTGATGCCCGAGCTTGACGGGCTGACCATGGTGCGATTTTACCGGGCCAACCAGGATACCGCCCAGGTGCCGATTATCGTCCTGTCCACGAAAGAGGAACCGGAGATCAAGAGCAAGGCCTTTGAGCTCGGCGCCAACGATTACCTGGTCAAGCTGCCGGACAAAATTGAGCTGATCGCCCGCATCCGTTATCATTCACAGGCCTATATCAATCAGAAACAGCGCGACGAGGCATTTTGCGCCCTGGAGAAAAGCCAGCTCCGGCTGGCCGAGGCCAATAAAATTCTGAAAAAGCTTTCCTCCCTGGACGGCCTGACCGGGGTGCCGAATCGCCGACGTTTTGACGAAGTCCTGAAACAGGAATGGCTGCGGGCCATACGCCACTCGACCTCCATTTCGCTGATCATGATCGACATTGATTTTTTCAAGCTTTTTAACGACACCTACGGCCACCAGGGTGGTGACGACTGCCTGAAACAGGTGGCCAAGACCCTGGACGAGTCGGCAAAACGAGGAACCGACATGGTGGCGCGCTACGGCGGTGAAGAGTTCGTGGTGGTCCTGCCGGAGACCGGAACCAAGGGCGCGCTCGCGGTCGCCGAGACGATGCGGGCCAATGTCGAGGCCCAGCGTATTCCCCATGAAAACTCCAAGGTCACGGATTATGTCACCATCAGCGTCGGAGTGGCCACGGCCGTACCCGAACGCGGTTCCAAAGAGGAAAACCTTATTGCCGCCGCCGACCAGGCCCTGTACGAGGCCAAGAATCACGGTCGCAATCAGGTGCGGAGCATGGGATTGAAACCTGCCGACGAACTGCACGGATAAACAGTCAGCGACCGAGATTATTATTACCGCAAGCCGTCACGGATTCAGGAATTATGAAAGTGAAAGGGTAAGGGGGGATGGGGACTTTCTAACGTGGGCGATGCCCACACAACCCAAATCAACTTCCAGCGTATCTGTTTCCAGGCTGTTAGGTTGTTAGGCTGTAGGCTGTTAGGATAGGGCTAATAGCCTTCAGCCTAAACAACCTGCTGGTCATAAATAAAACATGATCAATTTTCTTGTTTTTCATGACAGAAATTCATGAGTAAGGCACTAGCACCCATGTTTAACAAGGAAATCATGCACGACCTCCCGCATGATATCAGGCTGATCGCGGCCGGTCTCGTTGACGATAACCCAGACACAGCGCTGGAAGGCCCGATAAAGGTCGTCGGGCACGAACAATTTCAGCTCGGTCAATTCATCAGGAACCGGCTGAACCTGCTCGTTACTGCCGTGCCGCCGCCGACTCATCACCGGCCCCGCTGTCCGTCCTGTTCGCGGCAAAAGGCAACCACATCCCGGTAGGCCAAGGTCCCGCCAAAAAAATCAAGGGCGCTGCCTACCGTTGCGTCAAGGCGTTCCTGACCGGCGTCCCGGACCAGTTCCAAATCGGCCATGGTCGCCACGCCGCCGGCATAGGTCGTCGGGATGGTCGTATGGTCGGCCAGCAGCCGGATAAGACGCTCATCCACACCCATGCGCTTGCCTTCCACATCAACGGCATGCACCAGGAATTCATCGCAAAAAACGGCCAGCCAGGCCAAGACCTCTCCGGAAATACGGAGCCGGGTAAACTTCTGCCAACGATCGGTAACCACGTAATAACCGTCATCGCGCCAGCGACAGCTCAAGTCCAGGACCAGGTGCCGCCGGCCGATCAGGTCGCGCAGGCGGCGCAAGCGCTCTTCATTGAGCCGGCCGTCATGAAAGACATGCGAGGTCACAATCACATGCGAAGCGCCCTGCTCCAGCCACCATGGAGCATTGTCGGCCGTAATGCCGCCGCCGACCTGCATCCCGCCGGGCCAGGCCTGCAACGCCTCTACGGCGGCCGCCTCGTTTCCCGGGCCGAGCATAATCACATGACCGCCGACCAGTTGATCCCGCCGGTAGGTTCGGACATAATAGGAGGGCGGAGCCTCGGAAGAGAAATTGGTCTGCAGGGTCCCGGATTGACCATCCCGGAGAGTTGAACCGACGATCTGCTTGACTCGTCCATCGTGCAGATCAATGCAGGGACGAAAACGCATAGAAGTCTTCCCCCTAAATCCGTGACGGCTTGAGGTGATGCTCCATACAATATGTGGAGTTTATTGCATTATCACTGAATAAAATCACGTTCTCGAACGCTCAAGGATTCAGGTTCCAGTTGAAAATTCAGCTCCGCTTGATCATCATGGTGGAAGGGTCAAGATCGAGACAGACACCGGAACCGTTCGCCCGGCCGTTGTTCCGGACAATATCGAGCCGGATATTGCTGCCTTCGGGCTTGAGCAGAATCACCGTATCAAAAAGATCGTCCACCTCGTGGCAGGGCGCCGGCACGCCGGATGCTGATTTTCTCGTGTCATCACGATGAGTGACAGCCGAGAACCAGAGCTGCATACTCATCATATCCGCCAGATCCTTGAGATCGGCCAGACTCTCACGATTGACCGACTCAAAATCAAAGCCGTCGACCACCAGGCAATTCGGCGTAAAAATATTCTGCATAATCAAGTCATTGAGCCGTTCTTCCAGTTTCGCCCGGCTGAAGACCGATTCCTTGAAGGTCATGATCATCCGGTGATGCTGCACCATTTCAATCAACTCGTGCGGCTGAGAGATACTGTACTCCTGCAGGATACTGCGCAGAATATCGTCATAGCGGCACCTGGTCTTGTCAATGGATTCACCAATACTGACGTGAATAACCCGGTTGCCCCGGAGTATCGAATCCAGGGCGATCTGGACCAGCAACGCCGTCTTGCCAAGGCCGGGCCGGGCCATCACCAGGCCCATCTCTCTGGCATTCTCCGTCCCAATCTTCAAAACCCTGAGCGGATTCTGCTTTACCAGCGGCTCATATCCCATTGTTCCACTCCATCCAAATAATTCATATATTATATGTTAGCTCTATGGCGGCCCACAGTCTATTTATTTTTCTTTTCTTCTTCGAAGGCCTTGACCAGCTCGTCAGCCACGCTCTTGGGCACCTTCTTGTAGGTGGACAGCTCCATGGTGAACTCGGCCTTACCCTGGGTGAGGGAACGCAGCGTGGTTGAATAGCCGAACATCTCGGCCAGCGGCATCTCCGCCTCCACAACCGTGTAATTTCCTTCTTCAAAGGTCCCGACAATCACGCCGCGACGCTGGTTCAGGCTCCCCATGACGGCACCCTGGAACTCGGACGGCCCTTCCACGGCAACCTTCATGATCGGCTCCATGATCACCGGCCCGGCTTTCGCATACCCCTCGTTGAATGCGCCGATCGCAGCGAGCTGGAAGGCCACATCGGAAGAGTCCACTGCGTGGTAACTGCCGTCATTGATGACGACCCGGATGCCGGTAATCGGCGAGCCGGTCAGCTTGCCCTTCTGCAGGCATTTCCGGAAACCCTTGTCACAGGAAGGGATGAACTCGCGGGGAATGACACCGCCGACAATCTTGTCCTCAAATTCATACTCTCCCTCTTCCAGCGGCTCCAGGTAACCGCCGACCCGGCCGAACTGCCCCGAGCCGCCGGTCTGTTTCTTATGGGTGTAGTTGAATTCGGCCCGCTTCGTAATGGTCTCGCGGTAGGCGACCCGCGGAGCCCCAACCTCCACCTCGGCGTCGTACTCCCGCTTCATGCGCTCGATATACACCTCAAGATGCAGCTCTCCCATCCCGGAGATGATCGTTTCGTTGGTCTCGTGATCCACGAAACTCTTGAAGGTGGGGTCCTCCTTGCCGAACCGGTTCAGGGCCTTGGATACATTGGTCTGGGTCTTGTTGTCTTTCGGCTTGATGGCCAGGGAGATAACCGGGGCCGGCACATGCATGGAACTCATGGACCAGTTAATTCCGGCGCCACAGAAGGTGTCGCCGGATGCACAGTCAATGCCGAACAGGGCGAGGATATCACCGGAGCCCGCCTCTTCGATTTCCTCCATCTCGTTGGCGTGCAGCCGGACCAGGCGCCCGATTTTCACCTTTTTACCGGTGCGCGAGTTGACAATGGTGTCACCCTTTTTCAATGTCCCCTGATAGGTCCGGATATAGGTAAGCTGACCGTAGCGGCCATCTTCCAGCTTGAAGGCCAGGGCAACCAGGGGATCATCGGCATCATTGGAAACCTGCACTTCTTTTTCGTCATTATCCAGGTCCAGGGCCGTATTTTCAACATCGGTCGGACAGGGAAGATAGGCGTTCACGGCATCCAGCAGCGTCTGAATGCCCTTGTTCTTGTAGGCGGAACCGATGATGACCGGCGCCAGCTCCAGGCTCAGCGTACCACGGCGGATGGCCTCGCGGACCAGCTCCTCGCTCGGCGTCTGTTCCTCAATAATAACCTCCATGAGTTCATCGGAAAACATGGACACGGCATCCAGCAATTCCTCCCGCTTCTCATCGGCCTCGGCCTGCATGTGTGCCGGGATTTCTTCCAGACGGATCGTCTCTCCCTGGTCGCCGTCAAAATACACCGCCGTCATGGAAACCAGGTCAATCACGCCTTCCAGGTCATTCTCAAGGCCGATGGGCAACTGCAGCATCACCGCGTTGAGTCCCAGCTTATCACGGATTTGTTGGGTTACCCGGTACGGATTGGCGCCGGTACGGTCACACTTGTTGATAAAGGCAATCCGCGGAACCTTGTAACGGCTCATCTGCCGGTTCACGGTAATGCTCTGAGACTGCACGCCGCCAACGGAGCAGAGAATGAGCACGGCGCCATCGAGGACCCGCAGGGCCCGCTCCACCTCAATGGTGAAATCAACATGACCGGGGGTATCGATGATATTGATATCATGACCCTGCCAATTGCAGTAGGTAGCCGCCGACTGAATGGTGATACCGCGTTCCTTCTCCAACGCCATGGAATCCATGGTCGCACCGACACCATCCTTGCCGCGAACCTCATGGATGGCATGAATGCGCTGGGTATAAAACAGGATGCGCTCGGTAAGCGTTGTCTTGCCCGAATCGATATGGGCGCTGATGCCGATATTTCGTACTTTTGTCAGGTCTTTTCTCATCACGCGTTCCTCAGTTACTTCGTGCCGGATTATTGCATTATCTCTTCCGGCTCCAGTTGTTCTTCCAGGGAAAAACAATAAAATAAAAAAGGAGTTACAGGTGAGCTCTGCAACTCCTTCAATGCATTTTCTATGGTGCCGAGACCAGGATTCGAACCAGGGACACACGG
>VAPL010356143.1_pt1 | contig 13940 bp, 16 predicted proteins | sample 3395061 | NCBI WGS metagenome assembly VAPL01 (sample SAMN08290444, study PRJNA428436) | hydrothermal vent metagenome | isolation source: Deep-sea hydrothermal vent chimney 2 | place: Pacific Ocean: Juan De Fuca Ridge | depth 2182 m m | reverse complement strand
CTTCTGGGTACGTTTTTCGTCAGCGCCTGCTGTCTGGGCGCCGCGCCCGTCATTGCGGCCACTGCGGCCACCGTCGGCCTCGGGGCCGTTCGTCACACCTTCAACATCTATGTGCTCGGTCCGTTGATGACGCTCTCGGTCGCATGGATCGTATGGAACCTGCGCATCCAGGGCCGAGCCCTCGCCGGACGCGCGCGGCGCTATCCTCCATTCTGGATAGGCCTCGCCGGTGGTATCGTGGCCTGGGTGGGCGTCGTGCTGCCGCACGTCGTTCACGGCACAAAATCACTCGGATCCTCGATGATCTACATCGGTATGGCCGTCCTGGTAGTCGGTTCGATCAAGGGCCTGTTCGATCAATATCGTCAGCGCCGTTGCATCGCCGAGCCGCTACGCGAGAAAGAAGCCCGCTGATACGGCACCTTGGACCTCGTGGTCTGCCATTTCGGTAAGGACCGGGATCGGATTGCGCCGTGCGTGCCTCGGCGGCGGTGACGATCCAGCCGCTCACGGCAGGCCGCGAGGTTTCCCCCGGGCCCTCAGGATCCCTGCGCCGCGCGCGGCCCGCCCGGTGACTGGCTTTTCATCTGCCTCAACAGGCCCACGGATCGTGCCTGCAGGGGGTATCGTTCTCCGGAGTGGAAATTGCGCCCATCGCTGCGGTGCCCGCCGGGAAACGCGGTGTCCACCAGGACCTGCCAGCGCGCGTACGGGGGAGCGCGGGGGATCGAGAATGCGATCTCTTCCGTACCGGCATTCAGCAGCAGGAGCAGGTTGTCGTCCCGGACCGGCCGTCCGCGCGGATCCTCCTCGATGAAGCCGTCACCGGCGAAGAGCAGGCCGAGGTTGCGCAGGTTCGGGCGCCGCCAGTCGTCCCCGGTCATCTCGATACCCGCCGACGTGAGCCAAGTGAGATCCTTGGCCGCGGAGTCGTTGACGATGCGTCCCTCGAAGAAGCAGCGGCGGCGGAATACCGGGTGGTGCTTGCGCAGGAGAATGAGTTCGCGCACGAACGCGAGCAGTTCATGCTCCTGCCGTGCGCCCTCCCAATCGATCCAACTGAGTTCGTTGTCCTGACAGTAGGCGTTGTTGTTGCCCTGCTGGGTGCGGCCGATCTCGTCGCCGGCGAGCAGCATCGGAACCCCCTGCGAGAGCAGCAGCGTCGCGAGCAGATTGCGCTTTTGGCGATCGCGCAGGGCGCGGATGTGACGGTTCTGCGTCCGGCCCTCCGCTCCGCAGTTCCAGCTTCGATTGTCGTTCTCCCCGTCACGGTTTTCCTCGAGGTTGGCTTCGTTGTGCTTGTGCTCGTAGCTGACAAGATCCTGGAGCGTGTAGCCGTCGTGACAGGTCACGAAGTTGATGCTCGCGTAGGGGCGCCGCCCGCTGTGCTCGTAGAGATCGCTGGAACCGGTGAGCCGCGAGGCGAATTCTCCGAGCATGCCGCCGTCGCCCTTCCAGTAGGTCCGCACCGCGTCGCGATAACGCCCGTTCCACTCGGTCCAGCCGATGGGGAAATTGCCCACCTGGTAGCCGCCTTCTCCGAGGTCCCAGGGCTCGGCGATCAGCTTGACCTGCGACAGTACGGGGTCCTGGTGGATGATGTCGAAGAATGCGCCCAGGCGGTCGACGGCGTGCAGTTCGCGCGCCAGCGCCGAGGCGAGGTCGAAGCGGAATCCATCGACGTGCATCTCGAGCACCCAGTAGCGCAGGCTGTCCATGATCAACTGCAGGACGCGGGGGTGCATCATGTTCAGCGTGTTCCCGCAGCCGGTGTAGTCCATGTAGTGGCGCCGGTCTCCGGCCACCAGCCGGTAATACGAGGCGTTGTCGATCCCGCGCAATGAGAGCGTCGGGCCCAGGTGATTGCCCTCGGCGGTATGGTTGTAGACGACGTCCAGGATCACCTCGATGCCCGCCGAGTGCAGTGTCTTGACCATGGTCTTGAATTCGCCGACGTACCCGGTCGCGGAGTAGCGGGCGTCGGGGGCGAAGAAGCCGATGGAGTTGTATCCCCAGTAGTTGCGCAACCCCTTCTCCACGAGACGGCGGTCGTCGATGAAGGCGTGCACGGGCATCAACTCGACGGCGGTGACGCCCAGATACCTCAGGTGATCGATCGCCGGTGCGCTGGCGAGGCCCGCGTAAGTGCCGCGCAACCAGGGGGCGATCTCCGGATGCCGGGCGGTGAAGCCCTTGACGTGGAGTTCGTAGATGATCGTGTCGTGCCAGGGGGTGCGCGGCGGGCGATCCTCGCCCCAGGTGAACGCCGGATCGATCACCCGGCACTTGGGCATCCCGCGGGCGCTGTTGCGCCGGTCCATGACGGGATCTTGCGCGCCGGACCCGATGCGGTAGCCGAACAGCGCGTCGCTCCACAGGAGCGAACCGACGATGTCCTTCGCATAGGGATCGAGCAGCAATTTATTGGGGTTGAAAGGATGCCCGTCGTCGGGCGCGTAGGGTCCGTGGACCCGGTAGCCGTACAGCAGGCCCGGACGGACCTCCGGAAGGTAGCAGTGCCAGACCTGATTGGTCCGCCGGCGCATGGGGATCCGTTCGATTTCGCGCCGTCCGCGCCGATCGAACAGGCACAGTTCCACCCGCTCGGCATGCTCCGAGAAGAGGGCGAAGTTGACGCCTTCCCCGTCCCAGGTCGCTCCGAGGGGATAGGGTTGGCCGGGCCAGACCGTGGTTGCGTGTTTGGGCATGCGGGTCGGGTGTCCAAAGCGATGGGTGTTCTTCACTCAACCGCACCGGTTGCTTTCGCGTAATACCGGGCGTGCTGCAACCGCAACGTACCGCGGCGGCACAAAACCGTCCCACCGGCGCTCGGGATGTGCGCGGACCCGCTGCCCGAGGGCCTCCGGTTCCGCGGCGCCGGGTCGGCCGAGGTCGACGACTTCGATCCCGGCACGACCGCCGATCGCAATAGCGCGTATTATAATTAAGCACAAGGCAAGTTGTACGCGCGGCCTCGCGGCCGCGAAAAGGCCGGGGGGTATGCCCGGGCGTGTCCAGGCAGACGGAGGATATCGCGATGGAAGCACAGGAGAAACCTTTCAGCTCGGCCCATTCGACGACCGAGCGCGTCGCCGGTGCGGCCCACGAGACCGTGGATCACTTGGCCGAGCGCGCGGCGCAGGCCGAGGAGCGCGTGCGCCGCAGCACCGAACGTGCCGAGACCTACGGTAGGGAGACCGCCGACAGCGTCACCCACTACGTGCAGGAACACCCCTTGGCGAGTCTCGGGATCGCGGCGGCGGCCGGCTTCATCCTCTCGGCGCTGCTGCGGCGGTAACGGGGTGCCGGAACACGCCGCACCCGAGGACGGTGCGGGTGCGGATCCGGACGTAAAGGGGGTGCTGGCCGCGTTCGGCGCCGTGGTTCGTGACGGCCTCACGCTCGCCGCCCTGGAGGCACGGCGCGCGGGCGTCGGGTTGGCCGTGATGGTGGCGCTGGGCGTGGCCGCGGGGTTGTTGTTGGTCACCGTGTGGCTGTTGCTTGCCGCTGCGGCGGTGTTGGGGTTGGACCATGCGGGCGTGCCTGCGCCGCTTGCGCTGTTGGCGGTGGCGGCGCTGAACCTGGCGGGGGCGGGGCTCCTGGCGTTCGTGGTCGTGCGCCTCAGCCGGCGGCTGTTGTTCAGCGCCACGCGCCGCCAGTTCGGCGTCGGGGAACGAGGGGATTCGGCGCATGTCGGCGAAACAGATCGCTGAATTGGAGGCCCGCCTGGAGCGGGAGCGCCGCTTGGCGTGGGGCGGAATAGTGGCGCTGCGGGAGCGGGTGCGGCGTCGGTTGTCATCCCCCGCGGCGCTGCTCGGCGCCTTCGGCGGCGGTCTGGCGGCGGGTTGGGTCTGCCGTGGACCGCGGGTCGGAGCGCACGAGGCGGGATCGAGCGGAACACAGGGCGGAACGCCGAGCGGGGTGCCGGTGCGATGGATCCCGTGGCGGTGGTTGGCGCGCCGGTTGTGGCGATGGTTGACGCGCCCGGGACCGCGTGCGGGGGAACGCCCGGGCGGGGATTCCCCTGCGGCCTGCGCGCCGCGCGCGGCGGACCCGGGACCCGCGGTCGGCTCGTCGTCACCGCAGTAGCGCGACGGGACGATTGCGACCCGCCGGCGTGCGACGCGGTACGAATTGAATCGAGGCCCGATTCCCCGGAGAATGTCCGCACCTCCGAGGACCGCAATGCCCATGTCCAGCCCCGAGCGCAGGTCTCCGCGGCGTGTCGCCGTCGCTCCGATGATGGAGTATACCGACCGGCACTATCGCTATCTGGCGCGACTCCTCACGCGCCGGACCGTCCTGTATACGGAGATGGTGATTACCGGGGCTCTGCTGCGCGGATCCGGGCGCGAACTCGATTACGATCCGATCGAGCATCCTCTCGCCCTGCAGCTCGGCGGCAGTGAACCCGATGCGCTCGCCGCGTGTGCACGGCGCGCGGCGCAGGCGGGCTTCGACGAAATCAATCTGAACGTAGGCTGTCCCAGCGACCGTGTCCGGGCGGGGCGTTTCGGGGCGTGCCTGATGGCGGAGCCGGAGCGGGTCGCGGCATGCGTGGCGGCGATGCGCGCCGCGGTGCGGGTGCCGGTGACGGTCAAGACCCGCATCGGCATCGACGAGCGCGATTCCTACGAGGCGCTCACGGAGTTTATCTCGACGGTGGCGCAGGCGGGATGCGAGACGTTCGTCATCCACGCGCGCAAGGCGTGGCTGCGCGGTTTGAGCCCCAAGGAAAACCGGGAGGTCCCGCCGCTGCGCCACGATGTGGTCTACCGGGTGAAGGAGGACTTCCCGCACTTGGAGATCGTGCTCAACGGCGGACTGCGTACGCTGGACGAGGCCGCGCACGCGCTCGAGCAGGTCGATGGAGTGATGATAGGCCGCGCGGCCTATCACGATCCCTATCTGCTGGCCGAGGTCGATCGGCGCTTTTTCGCGGATCGGCGCCCGGCGCCCGCACGTCACGAGGTGTTGCGGCGTTATGTCGCCTATGCGCAAGCGCAACAGGAGCGCGGTGTGCCGGCCGGCGTGCTGTTGCGACCGCTGCTGGGATTGTTCCACGGGGTGTCCGGCGCACGCACTTGGCGCCGAAGCCTGAGCGCGGGCGCCGGGCTTGCCCAGGTCCGCGCGGCCGCGGCGTCGCTTGCGGACGGCACTCTGTGCGAGGCGGGATGAGGGTGCCGGCGCCGGGGTGGGACCGTCCCCCGGATTGATCCGCGTCAGGGCGCGGGCCGGGGCGGCGGTACAAGCTGCGATTATCTGCACGCGCCGTGGCCGGCGCATCATGGCCGAGAAGGGACCCGGAGATGAAGACAGCCGTCGCCATTCGTCATGTCCCCTTCGAAGATCTCGGAAGCTTCGAAGAGGTCCTCAGCGGGGCCGGGTACGCGGTCCGCTACCTGGAGGCCGCGTGGGACGATCTGTCCACGCTCGATCGCACGCCTCCGGAACTCCTGGTCGTCCTCGGTGGCCCGGTCGGCGCCAATGACGAGGCGGACTACCCGTTCCTGCGCGACGAGCGCGTCCTGCTCGAGCGGCGCCTGGCCGGGGATCGTCCGACGCTGGGGATCTGCCTCGGTGCGCAATTGATGGTGCGCGCCCTCGGTGCGCGCGTCTATCCGGCGCCGCGCAAGGAGATCGGCTGGTCGACCCTGCGTCTGACGGAGGCCGGGCGGGAAGGTTGCCTGGCGCCGCTGGCGCCCGAGCATACCCCGGTGCTCCACTGGCACGGGGACACCTTCGATCTTCCCGAGGGCGCCGAACGACTGGCGTCCACCGATGTGTGCCCGAACCAGGCATTTCGCTACGGGCACGCCGCGCTGGCGCTGCAGTTCCACGCGGAGGTCACGGCGCGCGGGCTGGAGCAGTGGTTCATCGGTCATGCCTGCGAGATCGGGTGCACCGAGGGAATCGGCGTCGAGCGGTTGCGCCGCGATACCCGGCGCTGGTGCTCCGGGCTCGAGGTCCAGGGCCGACGCTGCCTGGAGGAATGGCTGCGGGCATTGCCGGGCGAATGACGGGCGGTGCGGTTGCGCCGCGCGGCGGCGGCTGTGCTATGGTGTGCCCGCCGCCGCGCCGGGGACCGGCGGGGCGTCTTTCAACCTCTTTGCGGGGATCCACACCGATATGCGTATCGGTCATGGTTACGATGCCCACGCCTTTCAGACCGGGCGCGAACTGGTGCTCGGCGGCGTGTCGATCCCGTTCGACCGCGGGCTCGCCGCACACTCCGACGGCGATGTGGTCATCCATGCACTGTGCGATGCACTCCTCGGGGCGGCCGGTCTCGGCGACCTGGGCCGTCACTTTCCGGACAGCGATGCGCGCTATCGCGGGATCGAGAGTCGGCGGCTGTTACGCCACGTCGTCGGGCTGCTCGCAGAGGGCGCTCTGCGGGTGCACAACGTGGACGTCACGGTGGTCGCCCAGGAGCCCAGGCTCGCGTCGTACCGGGACGCCATGTCGGCGAATCTCGCGCAGGATCTGGGTGTCGGTGTGGCGTGCGTGAATCTGAAGGCCACGACCACCGAGGGGATGGGGTTCACCGGTCGCAGGGAAGGGATCGCCGCCTATGCGGTGGCGCTGCTCGAAGAGGCGTCGGCCACGCCCTGAGGGCGGTGCGGTCGGCGTGTGAATGGATGCGGCTGGAGGGCTGAGGCGATGCGCAGGCGCAAACCAGCTCCGGTTCCTACGCCGGCGTCAGGCGGCCCGAGCGGCGGTGCGCGGGCGGTCCGGACCGCGGAGTCGACGGGTCTGGACGAGGGCAGCCCGGCTCCGGAGTTCCAACTTCCCGACCAGAACGGGCGCACCCGCACGCTGTCGGAGTTGCGCGGGCGCTGGGTGGTGCTCTACTTCTATCCCAAGGACGACACGACGGGCTGTACGCGCGAGGCGTGCGCGCTGCGCGATGAATTCGTCACGTTCTCGGAACTCGGTGCGCAGGTCATCGGGGTGAGTCTGGACCGGGTGAAGTCCCACGAGCGCTTCGCGCGCAAGTACGCGCTTCCGTTCCCGATCCTGTCCGATCGCGGCGGCTGGGTGGCGCTCGCCTACGGCGTGCGCGGGGGATTGGGACCCCTGAAATACGCCAAGCGGGTGACCTTTCTGATCGATCCCGAGGGGCGCATCGCCCGCGTCTATCGCAACGTCAAGCCGTGGGTCCACGCTGCGCAGTTGCTTGCGGATCTTCGGGCGTTGCAGGAGCACCGGTGAATCCGGGGTCGATGCGCGCGGGTCCGTGCGCTGTGGTATAAGAGCGCACAGCGGCTCGGCAGGACAGGACGTGAGGTTTTTCCATGGATCGAAAAGCGCTCAATCGACGCTGTATCGCCTTGATGCAGCACCCGCGGGTCAAGGTGCGGATGTGGCATCCCCGCATATTCTGGTACGTGAAGCGGAACGATCCGGACCCCGCGCAACTGAAGCGACCCAAGGTGGACCTCGAGGAGTTGGAGGTGATGCTGTCGGCGGCCGCGCGGGAATCTTCACGGGTCGCGGCGGCGCTCGACGCCCGCAACCCGGGTCGTGCCGCTTCCATCGTGTGCGCGGTGCGCGATGGTCGGCGGCCCCTGCTCACGTCCGCCTGAGCACCGCCTCACGGCCGGCGCAACAGTACGTAGACCGCGCCGGTGCCGCCGTCCACGGGGCGCGCCGAGCAGAACGCGAGGACGTCGCTGCGCCGGCGCAGCCACGCGTTGACCTTGCGCTTCAGGATCGGGCCGCCGTTGCGTGATCCGAGACCCTTGCCGTGCACGATGCGCGCGCAGTGCACCTCGCGCCTGCGACAGGCGACGAGGAAGCGCGCCAGTTCTTCGCGGGCCACGGGTACGGTCATGCCGTGGAGATCGAGTTCCGCGCCCGACGCGAACCGACCGCGGCGCAGCTTGCGCAGCAGCCGGTGCTGCAGGCCGGGACGGCAATAGCACAGCTCCTCGCCGGTTTCCAGATCCGCCGCATCGTATTCCCCCTCCAGCAGCTCATCGAGGACCGCCTCCTCGTCGCGGCGGGTCGGGTACGGGTAGGGCGCCGGACGCCGCGCCACGGGTTCCACACGGACATCGGCCAGCGGACGGGCACCGACCACCGCCGCGCGGAACAGCGCGCGGTCATCTTCGCTGAGTGGGGGTTTCCGGGCCATCGGGCGCTCCGAGGGGAGATTCCCATCCAGTATAACGGGTATCCGCACGGCACAGCCGCGCCGCGAGAGTGGGCCGCCGACCTCGATTCCAGTATAGTGAGCGGTCGAGCGTCCCGGCGCTTAACCGGTTTTCATACCGCCCATGCGCATCCTGATCAGCAACGACGACGGCGTCCAGGCGCCCGGCATCACGCGCCTCGCCCAAGCGCTGTCCGGGATCGCCGAGATCACCGTGGTCGCCCCCGATCGCGACCGCAGCGGTGCCAGCAATTCCCTGACCCTGGATGCGCCGCTACGCGCGAGTGTGCGGGAGGGCGGCTTCATCTCGGTGGAGGGTACGCCGACCGATTGCGTGCACCTCGCCATCACCGGACTGCTTGAACACGAGCCGGACATGGTCGTGGCGGGGATCAATGCCGGCGCCAATCTCGGAGACGACGTCCTCTACTCGGGGACCGTCGCGGCGGCTACCGAGGGGCGGTTTCTGGGGCTTCCGGCGATCGCGATCTCCCTGGTCTCCTCCGGGGCGGTGCATTACGACACGGCCGCCCGGGTGGCGCTGCACCTCGTCGAGCGTCTGCGCAAGGACCCGCTGCCCGCCGACACGATTCTCAACGTGAACGTGCCGGACCGCGCCTGGGAGGAACTGGCCGGCTTCCAGGCGACGCGTCTGGGGCACCGGCACAAATCGGCGCCGGTGGTGCGCGGTACGGACCCGCGCGGACGGCCGATCTATTGGGTGGGACCGCCCGGCGAGGGCCAGGATGCCGGGCCGGGGACGGACTTTCACGCGGTCGCCACCGGCCACGTGTCGATCACGCCGCTGCAGGTCGACATGACCCGTTATGCGGCGTTGGAGAAGGTGGCCAGTTGGCTCGGAGTCCCGTGAACGCATGAATCCTCCGCATGGGATCGGCATGACTTCCCAGCGCACCCGGGACCGCTTGGTGCAGCGGCTGCGTGCGAAGGGGATCCGCGATCCGAAGGTGCTCGACGCCATCGCCCGGACTCCGAGACACCTTTTCATGGACGAGGCCCTGGCGAGTCGCGCCTACGAGGATACCGCGCTGCCGATCGGTTTCGGCCAGACCATCTCCCAGCCCTTTATCGTGGCGCGGATGACCGAGGCGCTCATCGCGGAGCGAGTCCCGGAGAGGGTCCTCGAGATCGGGACCGGCTGCGGGTACCAGACGGCCGTGCTCGCGGGCCTGGTTCCGAAGGTCTATACGGTCGAGCGCATCGCCGCGCTGCTCGATCAGGCGCGACGGAGGTTGCGCAGCCTCGGGGTGCGTAATGTGCGCTACCGGCATGGGGACGGCACGGAGGGCTGGCCGGAGTATGCGCCCTACGACGGGATCCTGGTGGCCGCCGCGCCCGAGGAGATCCCGCCCGCGCTCCTGGAACAGCTCGCCGTCGGCGGGCGCTTGGTGATCCCGGCCGGCCCTCCGGGTGAGCAGTGGCTGCTGGAGGTGGTGCGGACCCCGGAGCGATACGAGTCGCGCACCCTGGGCGCGGTCAGTTTCGTGCCGATGCGCGGCGGGGCGGAGCCATGACGTCGCTCCGGGCGCGGTGCGAGCGCGCGATCCGCGATTCCGTCGAAGGGGCGGGCCGGCCGCTGCCGGGAGTGGGGCTGCCGGCCCATCTGATCCTGCGCGTCTGATGTCTCTCGGCCGTGTCGCGCTGATCCCGCTGCTGGCGTGCGCGTTGCTGGCGGCGGGGTGCGGCGCACCGGGGGCCTACGGACCATACGGATACCGCATCCGGCAGGCGCGTTTCAACCCCGGCCGCTATACCGTTCGCCGTGGCGATACGCTGTACTCCATCGCTTGGCGCTATCGCCTCGATTTCCGGACGCTCGCGGCCTGGAATCGCATCCGACCGCCCTACACGATCTATCCCGGCCGGCGTCTGCGGTTGCGTGCGCCGGCGGCCCGCTCCGATCGGCACGTTCGGAAGCGGCACGTCCGGGCGCGGCACACACCGCGGGTATCGCACTCCGCGCGGGCGCCGTCCTGGCACTGGCCCACCGCCGGGCGCGTGGTCGAGACCTTCCGTCGGGGCGATCCGGCACGCCGGGGGCTGGACATCCGAGGGCGATTGGGACAGCCTGTGGAAGCCGCCGCCGCCGGTCGCGTCGTCTATAGCGGGAGTGGACTCCCCGGTTACGGGCAGCTTATCATCATCAAACACAACGACAATTACCTGAGTGCGTACGGCTATAATCGCCGGCTGCTGGTGAGGGAGGGGCAGCGGGTGCGCGCGGGACAGCGGATCGCGCAGATGGGCGCCGTCGGCGGCGAAGGGCCCGTGCTGCACTTCGAGATCCGCCGCGACGGAAGGCCGGTGGATCCGTTGCGGCTGCTTCCGCGGCGTTGAAGGTTCCTTGCGCACGGCGTTGGCGGTAGGGACGGGAGAAGGAGGAGGGGGGTATGCGTCGTTATGATCCACCCGACGAACGCAACAAGGGCACGGTAGCCCGCGGTAAACGGCGTACGTCGCCCGGGGCGCAGGACGAGCCTCCGCTGGAAGGCGCAGACGGGGTGGAAGAGCGGATCGCGCCCCCGTCCGCCGAGGGTCCGGCCACCGACGCCACCCAGTTGTACCTCAGCAAGGTCGGGTTCTCACCGCTGTTGAGCGCCGAGGAGGAAGTGCGCTACGCGCGCCTCGCCCAACGCGGCGACGAGCCGGCGCGGCGGCGCATGATCGAGAGCAACCTGCGTCTGGTCGTCAAGATCGCCAAGCGGTACATGAACCGGGGCCTGCCGTTGCTGGACCTCATTGAGGAAGGTAACCTCGGCCTGATCCACGCCGTGGAAAAGTTCGATCCGGAACGCGGCTTCCGTTTCTCCACCTACGCCACTTGGTGGATCCGCCAGGGCATTGAGCGGGCGCTGATGAATCAGACCCGCACCATTCGTCTGCCTATCCATGTCGTCAAGGAGATCAACCTCTACCTGCGCGCCGCCCGCCACTTGGCGCAACATCTCGACCGCGAGCCCACTCCGCTGGAGATCGCCGAGTTGCTGGACCGACCGGCGCAGGAAGTGCAGCGCGTACTGGGCCTGAACGAACGGACCGCCTCGGTGGATTCGGCGGTCGGCGAGGACATGGATCGCTCGCTCCTGGACACGATCCCCGACGAGAACAACCCCGATCCCTGCGAACTGGTGGAGGACCAGGACGTGCTGGTCAACCTCGACCAGTGGATGCGGGCGCTCGACGAGCGCCAGCAGAAAGTGGTGACGCGCCGTTTCGGGTTGCTCGGCTACGAGAAGGCGACGCTGGAACAGGTCGGCCGGGAGATCGGCCTGACCCGCGAACGGGTGCGGCAGATCGAACTCGAAGCCCTGCAGCGCCTGCGCCACCTGTTCGAATGTGCCGGGATCTCCTCGGCGGCACTGCGCTGACCGGCGTCGCTGGTATCCCAACGCCGCGGCGCGCATCGCGGTCGGCGGTGGTTCCGCCGGCCGATTCAAGGGGGGTCAGATCATCAGGAGGGCGGCGACCACTCGTCGTCCCTCGTCGCTCAGGATGTTGAAGGTTCGGCAGGCGGCCGCCGTGTCCATCACCTCGAATCCGATTCCCTTGCGGTAGAGTCCGGCGAGGATCCGGGGGTCGGGGAAACGGATCGTGGCGCCGGTGCCGAGCAGGACAACTTCCGGCTCCAGGTCCGCGAGGGCGTCGATGAGCGGCGCCGAGAGGTCCTCGAAGCAGGCGGGCGGCCAGTCGTGTAGGATGCGCTCCCGGGTCAGCACCACGCTGGCGGTGACGACCTCCTCATTGACCGTGATCCGACCCGGCGCATAGGCCCGGATCACATGGCCGGCGGTGCTGGTCTCGGGGCTGAATTGCATTTGGTTGCTGGCCGTACGGAGAGCAGGCGGGCATTATAGCGCACTTGTATCGGGGCGCCTCGGCGCGAATTGACAGCGCCCGGGTTGTCTCTTACATTCTCATTTTATTAACAGTTGGTTAGGTCCGGGCGCCTGCGGGTGCGGGATCGGGCCGGCAGTGACGCGCGCGAGACGCAGGCCCGCCGGGTCGGCATCGCGCGCCACGGTGCGATCCTCACGCCACGGCGGGCGGTGCGGGCGCGGCAACTCCTGAACCCGGACCAGCGACTTGCAAGACGATTTTCCCAGAATCAAGCGGCTCCCCCCGTACGTCTTCAATATCGTCAACGACCTGAAGGCCAGGGCGCGGGCGCGCGGCGAGGATATCGTCGACTTCGGCATGGGCAACCCGGACCGCCCGACGCCGAGGCACATCGTCGACAAGCTGGTGGAGGTCGCACAGCGCGAGGACACCCACCGTTACTCGCTCTCGCGCGGGATCCCGCGGCTGCGCCGCGCCATCTGCAACTGGTATCGCGACCGCTACGACGTGCAGCTCGATCCCGAGACCGAGGCGATCGTCACGATCGGCTCCAAGGAGGGGCTCGCGCACCTCGCTCTGGCCACCGTCGGCCCCGGCGACGCGGTGCTGGTGCCCAACCCCGCCTACCCCATCCACCCCTACGGCTTCGCCATCGCCGGTGCGGATATCCGCCACGTACCGCTGATCCCGGGTGTGGACTTTTTCATGGAACTCGAGAAGGCCATCCAGGACTCCTGGCCGCGGCCGAAGATGCTGGTGCTCAACTTCCCCTGCAATCCCACGACGCAGTGCGTGGACCTGGAGTTCTTCCGCAAGGTGGTGGCGGTCGCGCGCGAGCACGGCATCTGGGTGATCAACGACCTCGCCTACGCGGACCTGGTCTTCGACGGCTACACCGCCCCGTCGGTCCTGCAGGTGCCCGGCGCCTCCGAGGTGGCCGTGGAGTTCTTCACACTGTCCAAGAGCTACAACATGCCGGGGTGGCGCGTGGGCTTCATGTGCGGGAACCGGGAACTGGTGGCGGCGCTGGCGCGCATGAAATCTTATCTGGACTATGGAATGTTCACGCCGATCCAGGTGGCCGCGATCGCCGCCCTCGAAGGACCGCAGGAGTGCGTGCGCGAGATCGTCGGGACCTACCGGCGGCGGCGCGAGGTGCTCTGCGACGGGTTGAACGCCGCCGGCTGGAGCGTCGAACCGCCGCGCGCCACCATGTTCGTCTGGGCCCCGATCCCGGAGCGCTACCGCGCCATGGGATCGCTCGAGTTTTCCAAGAAGCTGCTGGCGGAGGCGAAGGTGGCGGTCTCTCCCGGCATCGGCTTCGGCAGCTATGGAGACGACCACGTGCGCTTCGGCCTCATCGAAAACGAGCACCGCACCCGCCAGGCGGTGCGCTGTATCCGGGACATGTTCCGTAGCGACGAGCGCCGCGCCGCGGTGGGGACGCGGTCATGAAGCCGGTCAACGTCGGCCTGCTGGGGCTGGGGACCGTCGGCGGCGGCACGGTGAACGTGCTGCGGCGCAACGCCCACGAGATCACGCGCCGTGCCGGGCGCGGTATCCGGGTGAGTTGCGCCGCCGCCCGCGACCGGCCGCGCAACTGCAACGTCGAGGGGATCCGGTTCGGCCGGGATCCCTACTCGGTGGTGGACGACCCGGACGTGCAGATCGTGGTGGAGCTGATCGGCGGTGTGGAACTGGCACGCGAGCTGGTTCTGCGTGCGATCGCCAACGGGCGCCACGTGGTGACCGCCAACAAGGCGCTGATCGCGCGCCACGGCAACGAGTTGTTCGCCGCGGCCCGTGAGCGCGGCGTGATGGTCGCCTTCGAGGCGGCCGTCGCCGGCGGCATTCCGATCATCAAGGCGATCCGCGAGGGGCTGGCGGGCAATCGCATCGAGTGGCTGGCGGGTATCATCAACGG
>VAPL010323085.1_pt1 | contig 13967 bp, 12 predicted proteins | sample 3395061 | NCBI WGS metagenome assembly VAPL01 (sample SAMN08290444, study PRJNA428436) | hydrothermal vent metagenome | isolation source: Deep-sea hydrothermal vent chimney 2 | place: Pacific Ocean: Juan De Fuca Ridge | depth 2182 m m | reverse complement strand
GGAAGATCGATCGCGTGTCCTGACCCATCAATATCGCATGTGAAGGGTCATAGTGGATACGGAGTTGGTCGGCGACCCCGTGTTTGTCCGCGATCTGGTAGAGGGCGATCCACATGCCGGGGGCGTACCCGATGTTGTTGTGAAAGCTGTCCTGAGGTGTCCAACCCGGCATCGGGCACTGCTCGAGTCTGTACACGAGGTTGCGTGCACGAGCTTCCTTCAACAGGGGTATGAAACTCTCTTCGAAATCGATCAGGTTCTGATCCATTGACAGGCTCTGGTTGCGCCCGACGAAGCCGCACACCGCAGGCAGACCGAGGAGGGCCGCTGCATCCATGGTGTGGATCATGAACTCGTGCTTCCTCGCTCGGATCGTCGGGTCTTCGTGGAGCATGTCATCGAAGTAGGCGATGTCTGCGATCCAGACACCGGTTGCGTCGATCGCTGCCTGGACTCTCCCGGCTCGGGCCTCATCGAAGGGCTGGCGGAGGTCGAGAGTGTTTGCGACGGGGTCGAGCATCGCCTCGGCCGGGATGTCGGCCTCTGATGGGTGAAACGCACTCGACAGTTCGATGCAGTCGGCATCGAGCTGCGCAGCGAACTCCAGCCACTCTTCGATGGCGAGGTCCGGGTCTGGGTCACGTTGCTCACGGGGTGTGAGCTCCTGGAGGGCTGCCGTCAAGACCCCGATCGGCATGTACGTCGGCTCGAAGGCTGTGGTGTCTGTCATCAGGTCACGCTCCTTCTGATCGTACGCCGGCGACCGCCACCGGCGTGTGTTGTCTTGCCGAGTCGAGTGCAGCCTGGAGCACCCGTTGAGTTTGGAGCGCGTCGGCGAAGTCGGGGAGCGGAACGATTGGCGTACCGCCCCCGACGACGGCCAGGATGTCCCTGGCTTGATTGACGAACGAGTGCTCGTATCCGAGCCCATGGCTGTCGGGCCACCACGCCTCGATGTACGGATGGCCGTCGGTGGCTCGTGTGACGTCGATAGTGGTCCATCCCTGGAGCATCCCGTCACCTTCGAGTCGGTACAGATCTAGCTCGTTCATGCGTTCGAAGTTGAACCGAAGGGCGCCGCGCTCGCCGTGTATCTCGAAGCGATTGGCGTTGTGATACCCCGTTGCCAGGCGGCTCGCTTCGAAGCTCGCGAGACCACCTCCGCTCATCCTGGCGAGGAACAACACCGCGTCGTCCACCGTGCTGGGCCCCACCGCCGATGCGGTGGTGGCTCCGGTACCGACGATCTCTCCTCCTGAGGACCCCTCGATGAGTGATCTCTCCTCGATGAAGGTGTGCTCGATCGCTCCCTCGACGGAGATGATCTCTTCACCGGTGACGAACCGCACGGTGTCGACGATATGTGCGTTCAGGTCTCCGTGGGCACCCGACCCGGCAACCTCTCCCTGGAAGCGCCAGAGCAGGGGTGTGTCCGGCCCTCCCCAGCTCTGGAGATACGCTGCGCGCACATGAAAGATGCGGCCGAGAGTCCCCGATGCGATGATTCTGTGAGCGAGAGCGACGGCGGGAACACGTCGATAATTGAACCACACGAACGTTCTCCCCGGGGCGCCTGCTGCTGTGGCTGCCATCATCTCGGCGTCTTCGATCGTGCCCGCGAGCGGCTTCTCACAGGCAACGTGTTTGCCTGCATCGAGCGCAGCGATCGCCGCCTCGGCATGCACGTTGTTCGGCGTTGCTATGTCGACGATGTCGATGTCATCGTTCGTGACGGCAGCACGCCAATCTGTCGTCGAATCTTGCCAACCCCAGGTCGTGGCGAAGGCAGCCAACTCCTGCTCGTTGCGGGCGGCGACCGTGTGGAGCACAGCAGCGGGTGAAACATCGAAGAAACGACCGACCTGGGACCAGGCGTTCGAGTGCGCGCGTCCCATGAACTTGGATCCGAGTAGGGCAACGTTGATGTGGTCGGCCATCTGCACTCCTGTGCTAGTTGTCGGTTTCCCCACCCTCGATGGCGTAGCGTTCGACGAGTTCGACGTTGGCGCGAGAGTGCGATGCCGGGTCGAACGTGTAGCCGAGCCACTCCCGTACGAGCCTGCGGGCGAGTTCGATCCCAATGACTCTCTGGCCGAGGGAGAGGACCTGGCAGTCGTTCGACAGGATGGAGCGTTCGACGCTGTAGCTGTCATGGGCACATGTCGCCCAGACACCATCCACCTGGTTCGCACTGATGGACATGCCGATCCCCGTTCCACAGATCAACAATGCCCGGTCGACCCGCCCTGCGGCAACGAGTTCGGCCGCCGTGTGGCCGACGATCGGGTACGCAGTCGGCTCGTCGTCCGAAGCGTTGATACCGACGTCGATGATCTCGATGACCCGGTCGTCGTTCTCGAGATCAGACTTGATCACGTCCTTGTATGCGAGCCCTGCGCTGTCGGCCCCTACGGCCACTCGCCAACCTTGGTCAGCCATCGATAACTGCTCCGATTCGTCGTATGGGTGTTCCTTGAGAGACTACCGTTGAGCGACGATGTGGGCGAGTTCGGTGAACCCTTCGACGGTCCATGCGGCACGTCCGACAAACAAGCCATCGATGTGTGGAGAGGAGATCAACTCAGGTGCATCCTGCACGTTCACGCTCCCTCCGTAGAGCAGAGGTACCTTCTCACCTACCTCGCCGTACCGCTCGATCAGCACACGTCGCAATACCGCATGAATGTCGTTTGCCTGGTTGGGTGACGCCGGTGTGCCTCCGGCGCCGATCGCCCACACAGGTTCATACGCCACCAGTATGTGTGTTACCTCCTCAGGTGTCAGCCCCGCGATGGCGATCTCGAGCTGTCGCGTCACGAACGTATCCTGGAGCCCGGCGTTGCGCTCATCGGAGGATTCCCCGACGCAGATGAGAGGAGTCAGGCCACCCTTGAGGGCACCCTTCACCCTCGCGTTGACGGTCTCGTCGGTCTCACCGAACATCGCACGCCGCTCGGCGTGGCCGATCGCTGCCATCGTCGCACCGATCTCGGCGACCATCGATGCTGCCACTTCTCCTGTGAACGCGCCGGACTCGGCCCAGTGCACGTTTTGGGCCCCCACGCGAACTCCCGCGGGAACGAGCAGTGTGGCAACAGGCTCGATGAGCGGGTAGGCAGGCAGAACGAACGCGTTGAGCGCATCGACAAAGCCGGGTGCCGACGCGGTCAGCGCTTTCGCATACGCCTCAGCCTCCTGCCGGCCCTTGGTCATCTTCCAACTAGTTCCGAGCCAGGGTCGGGGTCGGGTCGGGATCTCCGGCATGTTCCTCTTCCTTGTGATCGTACGATGTGAGGCCTCTCGGGCCTGAGATATCATACGGCTACCGTTTCACAGCGACCCGCGAGCCCGAGGAGAAACGACGATGGCCCACGTGCACAATGAACCCGCTGCGTTCTACGAGGAGATGCTCGACGGGTATCTTCGCGCATATGCACGCTATGTAGAACGGGTTCCCGGTGCTTCGGGCGTCATGAGGCTCGGCGGACCCGTCTCGGGGAAGGTGAGCGTCGTCATCGGGGGCGGAAGCGGCCACTATCCGGCTTTCGCCGGCATCGTTGGCGCGGGGATCGCCGACGGTGCCGTCGTGGGAGACATCTTCACCTCGCCCTCAACCGAACAGGTGTACCGGGTTGGCCGATCCCTCGACGGTGGGGCAGGGGTCCTCTTCAGCTTCGGCAACTACGCAGGTGACGTCATGAACTTTGGTGCAGCCCAGGAGCGGTTGCGTGCGCAAGGGCTGGATTGTCGGACCGTACTCGTCACCGACGATGTGGCTTCGGCGGCACCCGACGACAAGGAGCGACGTCGGGGTGTCGCTGGTGATCTCATAGTATTCAAGGTCGCAGGCGCCGCGGCCGATCGAGGGGATGTGCTCGATGAAGTGGAGCGGCTCGCACGACGCGCAAACGATCTCACGTCGAGCTTCGGTGTCGCCTTTGCAGGGTGCACCTTTCCAGGCCAGTCCGAGCCCCTCTTCTCCGTCGAGCCGGGTACGATGGAAGTGGGGCTTGGTATCCATGGTGAGCCGGGTATTGAGACCGTCGATGCGATGCCAGCGAGAGATCTCGCAGCCGTTCTTGTGGGACCGCTGCTCGCCGAACGCCCCGATGGGATGTCGAGGGCCGCGGTGCTCTTGAACGGACTCGGCTCGACCAAGTACGAAGAGCTCTTCGTACTGTTCTCGTCGATAGCGCCGCTTCTCGACGATGCAGGCGTCGAGATGGTCGTGCCTGAAGTCGGAGAGCTCGTCACGAGTCTCGACATGGCAGGTTGCTCCCTCACGATCACCTGGCTCGACGACGAGATCGAAGAGTTGTGGCGAGCACCTGCCGATACGCCTGCATTCCGTAGAGACGCAGGTGCGGCGGTTGCCAGACGGGGAGCTCACGTCTCACCTGTATCGCGATCCGACGCTGAGAGTCCGATCGAGCAGGCAGGTGGCAGCGTGCACGCTGTTGTCGAGATCGATGACGAGGCACAGCGGGCAGCCGATGTTGTGCGTTCGCTACTCATAGCGGTTGAGCGCACGGTGACGGAGAACAAGGACGAGTGGGGGCGTCTCGATGCCGTCGCGGGTGACGGTGACCACGGAGTCGGGATGGCGCGAGGCATCCGAGGAGCTGTCGCAAAGGCCATGGATACCACCGGCGGTCCTCGCACCGTCCTGCAGGCAGCCGGTGAGGCGTTCGCAGATAGGGCCGGTGGATCCAGTGGTGCGTTGTGGGGGGCGTTCCTCGGAGGCATTGCATCGAAGCTTCCGAACGATCGCTGTCCCGGTGCGAGCGAGGTATCCGTCGCGATGGCTGCTGGGGCGGTCGCGCTTCAGAGACTGGGCGGCTGCGAGCTCGAAGACAAGACGATGTACGACGCTCTGCGTCCTTTCGTCGATGAACTCCAAGAGCGTGCCGACGCTGGCGAGGCACTCGGAGACGCGTGGGATGCCGCAGCGCGAGTTGCAAGAGAGAGCGCTGCGGCCACGGCCGATCTGCTACCGCGTCTCGGAAGAGCGCGTCCGCTCGGAGAACGCAGTCTCGGAACGCCCGACCCCGGAGCGACATCGATGGCGGCATGCCTGACGGCGGCGACACCCGTGCTCATCGACGTGTCGGCGTGAGCCGCGAGCGTTTCGCCTGACGGTGATCTGGCTACCCGCGAGGAGTCTCAGCCATGAATCGGGACAGACCGTCGCGATCGGTGATGCCGGCGTCTGATCCGAGTCCGGTGGCGACGAGCGATCCACTCGCAACGCCGAGTTCCATCGCTCCTTGCGGGTCCAATCCCTCGGCAAGGCCTACGATGAAGCCAGCCGAGAACGCGTCTCCACAACCCGTCGTATCCACGACATCGACCTTGTATGCGGGGACTCGCACTTCGACGCCCCCGGCAGGAACGAAGCTCGCGCCTTGTGCCCCGAGGGTGATCACGGTTGCACCGACTCCCTTGTCGTGGAGCCACTTGACGGCATCGGATTGATTCGTCTGCCCTGAGACCATGAGGGCGTCGTCGTCGTTCGGCAGGAAGTAGTCGAGGAAGGGCAGGCACGGGCCGAAGAGAGCGTCGAAGTCGGAGTCCGGCATACCGAGCATGTCGAGGGACGTGATGGCGCCACCTGCCTGTGCCCGGCGGAGAATCTCTGCTGTCGGTTGCCCGTCGAGTTGATCGAGGAGACACGTGCCGCCGATGTGGACGAAGTCGGCGGCTGCGACGATGCCCCAGTCGATGTGATCGAGGGAGAGGAGCGCATTCGCCCCTTTGACGTGAAGGGCGGGCCTCTCCCCGTTGGGGCGAATCGGCAGCATCGTTGCAGAGGTCGGAGCAGAAGGCTCGACGCTGAGACCGCGGGTATCGACACCTTCGCTCGACATCTTGTGTGTCAGCCACCTGCCGAGCTCATCGTCGCCGATCGCTCCGATCGTCGTGACGTTCACGCCGAGACGAGCCATGTCGATCGCTGTGCCCGCGGCAGTGCCTGCGACGGTCATACGGATCTCATCGAGGAGCGCGATGCCTTGGCCCTCGGGGACGGCCTCGACCGGACGTCCCAGGATGTCGACGATGTGGATGCCAATTGTCAGTGCGGTCGGGCCGGGTGTTGTCACCTTTGCGACTCCTTCGTGCTCGCTGATGTTCTGAGGGTACGAGTTTGCGGACGTGCAAGTTTGTGCAGACATGCACAGTTGTGCAGAATAATCGACCAATGTCTAGGATGTCAAAGAGCGAGAGGATTCGTTCCATCGACGTGTTCTGAGGCGTGGACGCCGACCACCCCCTCTTTACCAGGCAATGGCGACCTTGGACGGTGATGCCGCCCTGAGTAGGGTTGCCGACAGATCGTGACCGGAGGATGTTCCGTGAAGAAGCTGATCAACGACCCCGAAGCGGTTGTAGCCGATGCCCTTGCAGGCGTAGCTGCGGTGCACGCTGACACGCTCATCGTGCACAGAGATCCGGATTTCGTCCGTCGATCGGACAGTCCGGTTGCGGGCAAGGTCGCGCTCATTTCTGGTGGGGGATCGGGTCACGAGCCGCTTCACACAGGATTCGTCGGCCCCGGGATGCTCGATGTAGCGTGTCCCGGTGCGATATTCACTTCTCCGTCTGTGACCCAGATCCATGAGGCAGCCTCGACGATCGCGACGGATGCGGGTGTGCTGTTCATCGTCAAGAACTACACAGGTGACCGCCTCAACTTCACCATGGCTGCTGACCTCCTCTCTGCCTCGGGGGTGCCGAGCGAGGTCGTCATCGTCGATGACGACGTCGCCGTCGAGGACAGCACGCACACTGCAGGCAGGCGAGGTACGGGTGCCACGTTGTTCGTCGAGAAGATCGCGGGTGCGGCCGCTGAGGCTGGTGCCTCGCTCGATGAGGTCGCTCGCATCGCGAAGAAGGTCAACGAGAACGCTCGAAGCATGGGGCTTGCGCTCTCCTCCTCGATCGTTCCCCACATCGGCACGCCAAACTTCGAGATCGGAGAGGATGAGGTCGAGATGGGCGTCGGGATCCACGGGGAGCCCGGCCGACACCGAGCGCCGCTCGAACAGGCCGGTGGATTGGTCTCCATACTCGCCGAGGCGATCGTCTCCGATCTGCCTTTCGCCGATGGGGACAGCGTCCTCGCGCTCACGAACGGGTTGGGCGGAACACCTCTGATCGAACTCTACGTCGTGGCAGGCGAGCTAGCTGCATACTGCAGGGATCGCAACATCACCATCGAGCGGTCCCTGGTCGGGTCGTACATAACAGCGCTCGAGATGGCCGGATGCACGATCACATTGGTCAAGGCGGATCAGGAGCTGCTCGACCTGTGGGATGCTCCGGTCTCGACGACGGCGCTGCGTTGGTGAGAGGGGCTGGACCATGGTCATGAACAGTGAACAGGCGCGAGCATGGATAGCCAACTACGGCGAGGGGATCAAGGCGCGTGCATCCGAGTTGAATCAGCTCGACGCGGCGTTGGGCGACGGCGACTTCGGTGCGAGCATGCAACGAGGGGTTCTGGCTGTTTCTGACGCGCTGACAGAGACACGTACCGAATCGATCGGGAGTCTGCTCAACACCGTTGGCATGACGTTGGTCTCAGCGATGGGTGGGACGAGTGGGCCGCTCGTCGGAACGCTGTTCTTGCGGATGGGGATGAGCGTCGGTGACGCTAACACGCTGGACCTCCCCGGTCTCGCTGCGGCTTTTCGGGCTGGAGCAGATGCAGTCATGACACTCGGACAATCCGCTCCTGGCGACAAGACGATGATCGATGCCCTCGTTCCGGCCATCGAGTCACTCGAGGCTTCTGAGGACATCTCGATCCCGGAGGCTGTCGTTGAAGCGGCACGTGTTGCCGGTGAGGCCGCTGATGCTACGAGCGGCCTCGTTGCGCGTCGCGGCCGAGCCAGCTACGTCGGTGGAGGTGGTGTCGGTCACGTCGACCCCGGTGCTGTGGGGATGGCCATTCTCTTCGAGGGACTCGATAGGGCGATCAACACTCCCGGATCGACCAACGCTTGAGGTTCGCCTCACCTTCTGGTGAGGCAAACGATACTCGATCGCAAGCGTTTCGGTCCTCTGGTGCGCTCCCCGTTTAGCGCGGCGCGGGATCCGTGATCGTCCGGTGGTTGTCGCCGCATCGAGGAATCATCAAATATCCGACTATTGCCCAAGGTGCTTGTGATACTATGCACGCATGTGCAGACATGCACATGCGTGCATAGCCGACAAGTCGGTCCACCTCGCGTTGGCGTGTTCCCGGACGTGTCGCCACATCGTTCTGTCGCAACGGGGTGGTGTTTGCCAACGGGTGGCACGGTCGACCTCGAAGGGAATCGTGGATATAGCGTGAGGAACCTCTGGAACGAGGCGGATGCATCGACTTTCGGTAATCCGCTGGGTGGTTGTATCTACGCCTCGCATCTTCTGGGCTCTGTGCCATCCCTCGTGATGCACGGTGGTGGCAACGCTTCGACGAAGACCATCGAGACGGATGTCTTCGGTGATCCCCGCGATGTTCTGTGGATCAAGGCGAGTGGGTGGAACCTTGGAGAGATCAGCGAGGCCGGCCTCGCTCCGCTTCATCTCCAGCGAATCAAGAGACTCGCTGAGTTGGAGTCTCTCTCGGACCTCGCGATGGCCAACGAGCTGAAAACTGCCAAGCTCGACTCCACATCGCCGAACCCATCAGTCGAGGCGATTGTGCACGCGATCATTCCGATGAAGGACGTCCTGCATACCCACCCTGATGCACTTCTCGCTATCTCGAACACGATCGATGGACGTGAACGGATCGAGTCGCTCTACGGAGACCGTGTTGTCGTCGTGCCGTACGCCCGTTCAGGATTCAGGGCTGGAAGGGCAACGGCCGTGGAGCTTGCCGGGCAACTCTCAGATGCCACTATCGGCATCATGTTGCTGAATCATGGTCTCTTCACTTTCGGGGAATCGTCGAAGCAGGCGTATGACCGCATGATCGACCTGGTTTCGGAAGCCGAGCAGTACATCGCCGAGAACGCGCAGGCGACGTCGATCGACGCTGGCTCTCGAGGGGTGTCCGATGTGGACCGTCTCGATGTGGCAGCGCTGCGCTCCGTCATCTCCGAGGTTGCAGGCAAGCCGTTCATCGTGAGCCGCCACACCGACGACGTCAGCTGGGAGTTCAGCCAGAGACACGACCTCGAGTTGCTCGCCGGTCTCGGGCCTGTGACACCCGATCACGTCATCTGGACGAAGGCCCGCCCGATGTTCGGGAGAGATGCTGACGCCTTCGCCGACGAGTACATCCGCTACTACGAAGAGCGAAAGCACATGGTGACGGCGACCAAGATGGTCGATCCGGCACCTCGCGTCATTTTCGATCGCGAGTTCGGGATGCTCACGGCGGGGCCAGACGTCGCCGGTGCGGATGCAGCGCGAGACATCTATCTCCAGACGATCAAGGTAATCGATGATGCCGCCAGCCTTGGTGGGTACGTCACGTTATCGCTCGATGACTTCTTCGACGTCGAGTACTGGGATCTCGAGCAGGCGAAACTCGAACGCGTTAACCAGGTGGGCGAGTTCAGCGGCGAAGTTGCTGTGGTGACGGGGGCAGCTTCAGGAATCGGGCGCGCCTGTGCCGCTGAGCTACTCAGGCGCGGCGCAGCGGTCGTTGGTCTCGATGTGAGCCCTTCGATCGTCGACGCGTTCGACGACGCGGGGTTCCTTGGTGCCCAATGTGACCTCACTGATGCCGACGCAACATCCGCAGCGCTCGATGCTGCGGTCTTTCGATTCGGTGGCGTCGACATGCTTGTTGCTGCTGCAGGTATCTTCCCGGAGTCTGCCCCCATCGCGTTGCACAACCCGGTCGCGTGGCACAAGGCGCTGTCGGTGAACGTCGAGGCGTTGGCACTGCTGTTCTCTTTCGTGCACCCGCTGCTCGTCCTATCACCTCGCGGTGGTCGCGTCGCGGTCATTGGATCCAAGAACGTCGTTGCTCCCGGTCCGGGAGCTTCTGCCTATTCGGCTGCGAAGGCTGCTGCCAACCAGTTGACGCGTGTCGCAGCTCTCGAGTGGGCGCCGGACAGTATTCGAGTCAACGCAGTACATCCCGACGCGGTGTTCGACACGGCTCTGTGGACGGATGAGTTGCTGGCCGAGAGAGCGAGCCGGTACGGGCTTTCAATCGAGGAGTACAAGTGCCGAAATCTCATGAGCATCGAGATAACGAGTGCCGACGTGGCCCGTCTGGTGGCAGGCACGCTCGGTGAGTCCTTCAGTCGAGTCACCGGGGCGCACATACCGATCGATGGGGGGAACGACCGTGTCATCTGATCAGACTCATGTAGCCGTCCGCGTCACAGGTTGCAGCCGGTGATCTCCTCAGGTACTATTCTGCACGAACGTGCTAGTCCTGCACAAACGTGCATGACTGGATGAGGTTGGATGAGCGACGGAGCGACACTCGACGATAGCGAAAGGAAGAACATGGACTGGGGTATGCAAAGCAGGATGGCGAGGCTGATCCCGCCGGAGACAGGCAAGGCGTTTTTTCTCGCGATCGATCACGGCTACTTCCTCGGACCAACGCGAAGCCTGGAGCGTCCCGGCGAGACAGTTGCCGAGCTCACTTCTATTGTCGACGCTCTCTTCGTGACTCGTGGCGTATTGCGCTCTGAGATCCCGGCTGAGTCGACTCCGAATGTGATTCTTCGCGTGAGCGGGGGTACCAGTGTCATAGGGCCGGCTCTCGAGAACGAGCGGCTGCTCGTTACCCCCGAGGAAGCCATCCGCTTGGATGCTGCTGCGGTCGGCATCTCTGTGTTCGTCGGCTCCGAGTACGAGACCGAGACGTTGAACAGTTTGGCGAAAGCTGTCAACGAGTACGAGCGATACGGTATCCCCGTCATGGCGGTGACCGCGGTCGGCAAGGAACTCGAAAAGAGAGATGCCCGCTACCTGGCCCTTGCTTCTCGAATTGCGGCGGAACTTGGTGCAAGGGTCGTCAAGACGTACTACACGGAGGACTTCGAACAGATCACATCTACGTGCCCAGTCCCTGTCGTGATCGCCGGTGGTCCGAAGACCGATGACGCGCTCGAGGTTCTCTCATTCGTCCGCGACGGGATCGACAAGGGTGCGATCGGGGTCAACCTCGGCCGCAACATCTGGCAGCACCACGACCCGGTTGGTATGGCAAACGCGCTGCGAGCGGTCATTCACGAAGATGCAGATCCGAAGGATGCGCTCGATCTCGTTGCAGCGCCACCGGAGCAGGGTTGACCCATGGAGTTCCTCGTTCACATAGAGCAGGACATCGCACCCGACATGGATCCGGACCGTCTGGCAACCGTCAAAGCAGCTGAGCGAGTTCGTGGACAAGAGCTGATCGATCAAGGGTGGTTACGGCGCATCTGGCGGGTGCCAGGACGCCGCGCAGTGATCGCGCTGTACGATGTCGACGGGCCGGACGAACTCCACGAGATACTGAGTTCGATGCCTTTGTACCCGTGGATGGATATCGAAGTGACCCCGCTCTCGGCGCATGCCCTCGACCCGATGCACTCCTAGGCTCGTGTGCGGAGAAGCGATGACAGCGTCGCTGCCACCTTCTCGAACGGGGTCGTTGGGATAGGTGCGAACGCACGGTGACACGAGGAGATGCAGTGTCGAACAGGGCTACCCGATGAGTCGGTCGGAATCCAACGAGCAGCATCCAACGATCGCGTGGGCAGGCGACAGGATCGAGATCATCGATCAGACCTTGCTTCCCGAGGAGCTCTCGATCATCGAGCTCTCGACGGTCGATACCGTGGTGGATGCGATCTACCGGCTCGCAGTGCGCGGTGCGCCGGCTATCGGTGTGTGCGGAGCTCTTGGCATCGTTGTGGGTCTCGACGAGCGTCGACCACGTGACATCTCTGCCGCGCGGCAGTGCCTCGATGATCTCGTGGATGTGATCGGTTCGGCACGTCCGACAGCGGTCAACCTTCGGTGGGCGGTGGAACGTGTGAGGGGCGCGGCGATCGTGGGCTCGACACCCGATGAGGTACGTGCGTTGGCCCTAAGTGAGGCCCTGGTGATCATCGCTCAAGATGAGGATTCCTGCAGGCGAATCGGCGAGGCCGGGCGGGCTGAGCTCGCCGGTATCACGAAGATCATGACTCACTGCAATGCAGGGCGACTCGCTACAGCCGGGTCGGGAACGGCCCTCGGTGTGATCTATGCGAAGGCTGCTGCTGGTGAGCGAGTCCACGTGATGGTTTCTGAGACGCGGCCACTGCTTCAGGGATCTCGGCTCACGGCGTGGGAACTGCAGGATGCCGGTATCGATGTGACGTTGATGTCCGACGGATCCGATGCATCTGCCATGGCGGCGGGAAGGGTCGAGGCCGTCATCGTCGGCGCCGACCGTATCGCCTCGAACGGAGATACGGCGAACAAGGTCGGCACGCTCTCGCACGCCGTGAACGCACGTTACGCGGGAATCCCGTTCTACGTGGCCGCTCCACTCTCGACGTTCGACATCAGCCTCGTATCAGGTGACGAGATCGAGATCGAGCTGCGGCCTGAGTCCGAGTTGACGACGTGTCTCGGGCGTTCTGTGGCGCCGCATGGCACGAGCGCTTGGACCCCGGCGTTCGATGTGACTCCGGCAGGGTTGATCACGGCGATCATCACTGAAGTCGGTGTCCTTCGTCCGCCGTTCACGACATCGATTCGTCAAGCATTCGAGTGAGAGGTGTCCTGACAGTACGAGGGATCGATGATTCGCATGCGGTGCCGTCGTCGGGTCGAGACCGGCTCACGAGTGGGGCATGGCGAAGCGGGTCAGTCGGCGAGTAGTGCTTCAGCAAGCGTCTCGTCGACAACGAGTTCGTCAAGAACCCCGGTTGCCAAGGCCCCGCGTATGGCCCCCGCCTTCTCTGCGCCACCGGCAACGGCGATAACGCGTAATGCCTTCCTCAGATCTTCGATGGTCAACGCGATGGGGTGGAGACCGTCTGCGACGACACTCTCTCCATCGGCATCGAAGTACCTGCCGAAGATCTCCCCGACAGCACCGGCCTCCATTACTTCGTCCATGGAATCCACGGTCATGAAACCCTCGTCGATGAGCAGGGAACTCGCACCAGTTACCCCGACCGACACCACCACGACATCCGCGTCCCGTGCATGGTCGAGGGCACGGGCAACCGGGGGGGAGGACATGAAACTCTCTGCAACGTCGGCCGAGGCGGCGAAGCCGGGCGAAGGAACGTGCACGACTCGTGCGTCGAACTTTCGGGAGAGGACGTTGGTGACCTCGACGGCAGCAGTCGTGGCATCGGTAGTCGTGTGTCCAAAGGCATCGACGATGATGACCCCGGTCGTTGGAATCGGGCGAGTCGCCTCGGCCGACAGCGCGATGGTTCGCCCCCATCCGGCAGCGATCGTGACCGAGCCTGACGAAGCGATGTTCTCGAGCCTTCGAGCCATCGCTGCTGCGGCTGCATGTGCAGGGGGTTCATCATCGAGGTTCGTGCCGACGACGGCACTCGAGAGGTCGAAGCGCTCGATCAGCGCCTCGGCGCGGCGTGCGGCTTCGGGCAGCGGTTGGGTGATGACGACACGGATGATCCCGTCACGTTCTGCCTCTGTCAGCACCCGGCTGATGGTCGATCGGGAGATCCCTAGGCGGTCGGCTATGTCTTGTTGAGTCAGTCCGTGTTCGTGGTAGAGCCATGCCACGCGCACGGCGAGATCGTTGCGTACCTTGGATTCGGTCATATGGCTTGAGTATCCCCGAGCCAAGCACATTTGTCCAATACGGGATATCTGTGCACAGAGTTGATCGTGAGGTTGATGCCGCGGCGTACTCGGCAGACGGTCACCCCCTGCGATGGCCACAAGAGACGATATACTCGTATTCCAAAGGTTTCAAGAAGAATGAGGTAATGATGTCGAGAACACCGGGGTCGGGAAGAGCGGTCAAAGACGGTCTGTACGAGCAGTTC
>VAPL010555740.1_pt1 | contig 13972 bp, 15 predicted proteins | sample 3395061 | NCBI WGS metagenome assembly VAPL01 (sample SAMN08290444, study PRJNA428436) | hydrothermal vent metagenome | isolation source: Deep-sea hydrothermal vent chimney 2 | place: Pacific Ocean: Juan De Fuca Ridge | depth 2182 m m | reverse complement strand
GGGCAAGACAGCGACGCTGTTATTTCCGACCGGATGGCAAAAAGCAAAGCCGAGATAAGCCATTGGGGCGAATATGATTATGTGTTGATAAACAATGATTTAGACGGCACAGAAGCCGAACTTAAATCAATTGTTACTGCGGAAAGGCTGCGTCGGGAACGCCGGACGGGCTTGTCTGAGTTTGTCCGAAACCTGGACACTGAATTTGCGAATTCGGCCCCATGATTTACCCGTTTGACGGCCATGATCCAAAACTCCCGGAAAACAATGATTATTGGGTGGCACCGGATGCAAATATCATTGGAAAAGTAACCCTGCTGGAGGGAAGTTCGGTTTGGTTCGGCGCAACTTTGCGCGGTGACAACGAAGAGATCATATTGGGCGCCGGCAGCAATATTCAGGAAAACTGTGTCTTGCACACAGATATTGGTTTTGCGCTAACCATTGGAAGCAACTGCACCGTGGGACATAATGCAATTTTGCACGGTTGCAGTATTGGTGAACAAAGTTTGATCGGGATGGGCGCCATTGTCATGAATGGGGCGCGTATCGGCCGCCATTGCCAAATAGGAGCCGGTGCCCTGATAGCTGAAGGCAAAGAAATACCGGATGGATCTTTGGTTGTAGGGCTACCGGGGAAAATCATCCGTCCGCTTATTGCTAATGAAATTAAGGGGTTGCTTGATTCTGCTTTGGGCTATCAAAATAAAATGCGGGCGTTCAAAAGAACGATATCCTAATGCAAATTAATTAATCTATTAGGAGCCGGGTTTTCTGAAATAAATGTAATCCTTAAATCCGGGCAAGCGGTTGTTGCTTCGGCCAATACAATTCCAGGGTTTGGCAATTCAGGAACGATAATACTCAATTCTCCCTGATAATTCGCAATTTGAAGTGCCTGAGCCAGCTCAAGAAAATCAAAATCACGGCAAACCAAACAGGAAACCACAATATTTGGTTGAACTTTGGCAATGAAACGGCTGTCAATATCCCCAATATTTGCTTTTGTTAACAGCGCATTGTTGGGCAAGTTTAAACTGGGTTGATGAACATCCCTCACTTCACCCACAGATAGTATTGTGAAAAGTTTTTCCACAGTAAATTCCGCTGTTTTTGACATTGCGTTAACCACGCTTTTTTAATCAAAATTTTGGCAATAAAGAATTGTCAGCCTAAAAATTTCACTTCTGTTTACCATCCCACTAAGGGGAGAGTGGAGAAGCAAAAGGTTAATTGCAAGATAAATTAAAGATTAAGTAGATGTGAGAGTAAGCGTCTGCAGCGATGTTAGATTTCCTATAATATGTATTATGTTATATTTGTTGGTGCTGTTTACCCAAATGACCCCTGAAAATCTGAAAAAATGGTCTCAAAACCAATAAACATCAATAAAACGAACAATTATAACAGAAGCCTATCGACATTAACCCTGTGTGCCAGCAAAAATACACTTAAGAACAAGGATCAAAAATGTCGTCCGTACTCGTGCTGAATGGCCCTAATCTGAATTTGCTTGGCGAGCGCCAGCCTGATGTCTACGGCAAAACGACATTGGCGGAAATAGAAGAAATTTGCCGCCAGGAAGCTGAAACCTTGGGTTCTACTGCCACATGTCTGCAATCCAATCAGGAGGGTATTCTTGTTGAGGCAATCCATTCAGCCCGTGGAATACACGGCGGAATTGTCCTGAATGCCGGTGCCTATACGCACACGTCGATCGCACTAATGGATGCCATAACTTCGGCCGAAATACCTGTCGTAGAGCTTCATCTTTCAAATATTCATGCCCGTGAAGAATTCAGGCATAAGTCATTCATTGCCCCGGTCGCAATTGGTCAAATTTGTGGATTTGGTCCCAATGGTTATAGATTGGCAATTCAGGCGCTGTTAAATTATCTGACTGAAAACCCGACATGATACTCAGCTATCTGGAAAAACTACATGAGCTTCAGTCAATAGATGAGGTCTGGTCACATCACGTAGATCAGATGGCCAAGTTTGGTTTTGACCGGCTGTTGTATGGGTTTACGCGTTTTAGAACTCAAAATTCATTTGGCGACCGGGAAGATCTGTTGCTTTTGACCAACCACCAGATCGAATACCTTGAAAACTTTATTGAAACCGGAATGTATTTCAATGCACCCATGGTTAAATGGGCGGCCGAAAATGTTGGGGCGTGCAGTTGGCGTTGGATGGCGGATCACGCAGACTCTCTTACTGATAGTGAGAGAGACGTTGTTGAATACAATCGCGCAATGGGAATTGTCGCTGGTTATTCTATCAGTTTCAAAGAAATCTCCAGCCGCTCTAAAGGCGCAATCGGGTTGGTTGCAGCACCCGGGGTTAGTCAGAAAAATGTAGATGAATTATGGGAAGAAAAGGGCCGCGAAATTATTCAAATGAATAATGTTGCCCATCTGAAGATGACAACATTTCCGTTCCCTACCCTTCGTCGCCCACTGACAAAACGCCAACGGGAAGCTTTGGAATGGGTTGGCGATGGGAAGACCACACAGGACATTGCAACAATAATGGGATTAAGCCCGCCAACAATTGAAAAACATCTTAGGCTGGCACGGGAATCACTGGATGTTGAAACAACGGCGCAGGCGGTATTGAAAGCCTCATATCAGAACCAAATATTCCTATTGAGCTCTTAAAATTATGACTATTCTGTCGATGGTAGGGAAAACCTTACTTTCTTTACCTATGGTAAAGTTGCATCCTACATGTGTTCCGTGAGTGGTGGCATTATTGCCTAGGAGCAGCGGGCTGGAAATGCTGATATTACAGCGCGACCGGTCCGCACCGGGAAACCGGACGTCGGGGGAACACGTGTATTTGTGGGGATCCGACCTAATGTGTGCCATGTCCTCATCCCCAAAGTTAAGGATGGCACTAATTTAGGGAACGGTGCAGCTGGAACGCTGCACCGTTTTCATTATCTTGGGGATCAGGTCTGATTCATTTTCGCAACTTCCGCTGCGAAATCTTCATCTTTTTTCTCAATGCCTTCACCAACGGCAAGACGGACAAAACCAAGAACCTCAACGCCAGCTTGTTCTGCAGCCTGGGCCACGGTCTGATCCGGATTGACGACAAATGCCTGCCCCAAAAGCGTTACTTCCGACAGGAATTTCTTCATCCGCCCAATAATCATTTTCTCAATAACTTGCTCGGGCTTGCCGGATTCACGTGCCTGTTCGGTTAACACAGCCTTTTCTCGGGCTACCAGATCAGCGTCCAGATCTGCTTCCCCAAGGGATGCAGGATTGGCAGCAGCAACATGCATGGCAATCTGTTTGCCGATACCGTTGTCAGACCCCTTAAGCGCGACCAGAACGCCGATTTTGCCCATGTTATCTGCAACGGCATTGTGCACATAGGAAACCACGACATCGCCTTTCAGCGTTGCCATACGACGCAACGCCATGTGTTCGCCGATTTTGGCAACGGCATCTGTCAACAGTGTTTCAACAGACTTTCCACCAATCTCAGTGGCCTTAAGCGCGTCGACATCATCAACCTTCAGGGCGGCGTTGGCGAATGAACCCACCATGCCCTGAAATTCAGCGTTAAGCGCAACAAAGTCAGTTTCTGAATTTACTTCAACAGCAACCCCCCTGCCCCCGTCGACAGCGACGGCGACCAGTCCTTCGGCTGCGGTTCGTCCGGATTTTTTGGCGGCCTTGGCCAGCCCCTTGGTGCGAAGCCAGTCTACTGCGGCCTCCATGTCACCATCGGTTTCTGTCAGTGCTTTTTTCGCGTCCATCATGCCTGCGCCAGTACTGTCGCGCAATTCTTTCACCAGAGCGGCTGTGATTGCCATTTTGGATCTCCTAAATTTGGGTTGAAATCCGGGCACCAACTACATTGCTGCCCGGAATAATGTGTAAAAACTGGCGCCTAAGCGTCGTCTTTAGCGGTGTCTTTAGCGGTGTCTTTCGCTTCGGCCTTGGCATCTTTTGCAGGTTTTTCTGCCTTAGCCGGAGCTTCTGCCTTTTCTTCCTTGGCGGGCGCTTCTGCTTTTTCTTCCTTGGCGGGCGCTTCTGCCTTTTCTTCCTTGGCAGGGTTTTCTGCTTTTTCTTCCTTGGCTTTTTTGACAGGGGCCTTCTTTTTAGCCGTGGTTTTCTTTACCTCAACTTCAGGCGCCTTTTCATCGGCAGCACTTGCCTCTTCCGCCGCGGCTTCTTCAACCAGCGCTTCTTCAACCAGTGCGTCATCCAATGCGCCCAGATCGATACCAGCGGCACCCATTTGAGCTGTCATACCGTCCAGCGCGGCACGTGCAACAAGGTCACAATATAGATTGATGGCGCGCGCCGCGTCATCATTGCCGGGAATGATGTAATCGACATCATCAGGCGAACAGTTGCTGTCGACCACCGCCACAACAGGGATGCCCAGCTTTTTGGCTTCAGCAATTGCCAGATCTTCCTTGTTGACGTCGATAACAAAAATCAAATCCGGGCGGCCGCTCATTTCACGGATGCCACCAAGGGAGGCCTGCAATTTTCCCTGTTGGCGTTCCATGCCAAGGCGTTCTTTCTTGGTCATGCCTTCAGCGCCAGTGGCAAGTTTTTCGTCATACTCTTTCAGGCGTTTGATCGACTGGGAAACAGTTTGCCAGTTGGTCAGTGTTCCGCCAAGCCAACGGTAGTTCATGTAATACTGGGCGCATTTTTCAGCGGCTTCAGCGATGGGTTTCTGGGCCTGACGTTTGGTGCCAACGAACAGAATACTACCGCCCTTTGCAACAGTGTCACGCACAAGGTTAAGCGCCGTATCAAGCATCGGCACTGTTTGTGTCAGGTCAAGAATATGAATGCCGTTGCGCGCGCCGTAAATGTATTCGCCCATGCGGGGGTTCCAGCGCTGCGTCTGGTGGCCAAAATGAACGCCAGCTTCTAGCAGCTGACGCAATGAAAATTCAGGGATCGCCATGTCCAAGTTCCTTTTTTCCGGTTTCGCCTCAGCGGGGGTGTAGGGGCATATTGCCCAACCGGCGGACGTCAACGGATTTCTCCCCGTATCAGCCCAAACCCCGCCTGTGGATTTAGATTAGGCGCGATTAGTGGATACAGGGCAGGAATGCAAGGGGATATTAGCAGTCGACACGTTGTTTGAGCATTGAGCCAACGGAAAAACGGGGATGTCCCCGGGGTAAATCCATTGAACTCCTGTGGCACACCCGCCCCCAAGATTACAATGCCCCGCATTAGCATAGATCAATATCGACGTTGCGAACGGTGTCACATGGGGCTAGTTTGGCGGTCTGTCAGGGGGCAATAATGGCGCTACCAAATATATTGTGCATTGGTTCTGTTTTGTGGGATGTGATCGGCCGCTCATCGAGCCATATGAAGATCGGTTCAGATGTACCGGGGCGCATTACCCGCCTACCCGGTGGTGTGGCACTTAATATCGCAATGACCCTGTGCCGTTTTGATATGGTGCCTGCAATTCTGACGGCTATCGGAAGTGATGAAGAAGGCGGTGAATTGATCAGCGCCTGCAACCGGATGGGCATCGTTACGGATTATGTTTATCGGTCCAGTGATCTGCCAACCGACAGATATATGGCTGTTGAAGGTGCCAACGGGTTAATATCAGCGATCGCTGACGCCCATTCATTGGAAGCCGCCGGGGACAAAATACTGATGCCGCTAAAAGATGGAACCTTTGGCAGCCATTCAAAACCGTTTGATGGATTGATTGCCCTGGATGGCAACCTGACCGAGGCGTTGCTTTCTGACATCGCGAAAAGCCCCCTGTTCGCCGCCGCTGACCTGAGGGTTGCCCCCGCCAGCCCTGGGAAAGCCGAACGGTTGCTACCGCTTTTGGCCCATGCCGGCACAACAATCTATTTGAACCTGGAGGAGGCTGGATTGCTTTGCCACACACGGTTCAAATCTTCGGCTGACGGCGCAAAGGGATTGCTGGCGCGTGGCGCGCGGCGGGTTTTGGTGACCGATGGCGGGAAATCGGCCTCTGATGGAACAGCCGACCGCATTGTCACTGCCCGCCCGCCAAAAGTTTTGGTCACACGCGTAACGGGTGCCGGTGATACGTTCATGGCCGCCCATGTTGCGGCTGAAAGGGCGGGCCAGGAAGCGGGTGCTGCGCTTAAATCGGCGCTGCAGGCTGCGGCCGACTATGTTTCCGGAGAAGTTCCATCATGATCCCCATGGCTATTAATGATGAAGTTGCCCAGGCGCGGGCAAATGGCCCGGCAATTGTTGCGTTGGAATCGACAATTATCACCCATGGCATGCCCTACCCGCAGAATGTGGAAACTGCCCGGCTGGTTGAGGCAGAGATACGTGCGCAGGGTGCGGTTCCGGCGACCATCGCAGTTATTGAGGGTAAACTTTGTATTGGATTAACTGAGCAGCAGCTTGACTATCTGGGGCAGGCAAAGGATGTGGCCAAACTTTCGCGCGGCGATATCGCGGCGTGCATTGCCGCCGGGAAAACCGGGGCAACCACGGTCGCTGCGACAATGATTGCAGCTGATTTGGCAGGGATCAGCGTTTTTGCCACCGGTGGCATTGGTGGCGTTCACCGGGGCGCTGAAAACAGTTTTGATATTTCTGCAGATCTGAATGAGCTGGCCCATACGCCGGTGACTGTCGTTGCGGCGGGGGCAAAGGCAATACTTGATCTGCCCAAGACGCTGGAAGTGTTGGAAACACTGGGGGTACCGGTTATTGCCTTTGGACAGGATGATTTTCCGGCGTTTTGGTCGCTCTCAAGCGGGCTCAGGGCGCCGATCCGGCTGGACAACGCCAAAGACATTGCGCTTGCGCATCAAACCCGCAAACTAATGGGCCTGCCCGGTGGTCAATTGATTGCCAACCCGATCCCCGCAGCGGATGAAATTTCAGCAACATCGCTTGCCCCTGTAATACAGCAAGCGCTTGATGACGCACAAAGCGCCGGCATATCAGCCAAAGATGTGACTCCATTTTTATTGGGTCGTATCTTTGAATTAACCGATGGTCGGTCGCTGAAAGCAAACATTGCTTTGGTGCTGAATAACGCCCGTCTGGGTGCAAGTATCGCCCGGGAACTGGCCAAACTTAACAGTCTTTAAATGTCCCAGACGCACGCGGGATTGTCGCAGACCCGAAAAACACCTAGATACCAAAATAGTAAAGACGAAGAAGACATTTGATATGACGGATAAGAAACGCGAAAGCACACCCCCCTGGCAGCGGCGATCGCTTTTGTCGCGCATACGGGCCAATTTCCTGACCGGGCTGGTGGTATTGGTGCCGATTGCATTGACGCTGTATTTGTTCTGGTCTTTTGTCGGCTGGATCGACAGCTGGGTGCTGCCTTTTGTTCCCAATGCCTATCAACCTGACGCCCTGATCAGACGCTACCTGGGAGAAGATTCGTCAATCAGCATTCGCGGTGTTGGCGTGGTCGTGTTCTTTTTGTTCACAATTTTTATTGGGTGGATTGCGAAAGGTTTCTTAGGGCGCTCTTTCTTGGCCTGGGCCGAAGGGATTGTGAACCGAATGCCGGTTGTGCGATCCGTTTACAGTGGTCTGAAACAAATTGCCGAAACCGTTTTTTCCCAAAAAGAAAATTCTTTTGAAAAGGCTTGCCTGGTTGAATATCCACGTAAAGGCATCTGGGCGATTGCGTTCATTTCGACCACAGCAAAAGGTGAGATCAATGCCGGTATCCCAAGGGATGAGCAAATGGTGTCGGTATTCCTGCCAACCACACCGAATCCGACCAGTGGGTTTTTACTTTTTGTTCCGGAATCCGATCTTATTGAACTGAAGATGAGCGTTGAAGACGCCGCCAAACTGGTGATCTCAGCCGGTCTGGTTTACCCCAACGGGAATGATCCAACCAAGCCTGCACTTGATAGCCCAGCCACATAACGGCCGGTGTTAACGGCAGCAACAACCGGTTTCCTGACGGCGATTTCGTTAATTCTGGCCATCGGTGCGCAAAACGCATTTGTTTTGCGCCAGGGCCTTAAACGCGAACACGTGTTTTGGCTATGCCTGTTATGCGCGGTATCGGATGCGATATTGATTGGTGCCGGTGTCTTTGGATTTGCCGGCCTTGTTAGTATCTATCCAGGTTTTCCGACATTAATGGCAATTGCAGGTGCCGCCTTTTTGATCATTTATGGGTTGGTCAGATTCAGGGCGGCATATCTTGGGAACTATCACATGGAACTCTCCGGTCGTTCCGTCGGGTTATGGGCAACTCTGGCGACCGGCGCCGCGTTTACATGGCTTAACCCCCATGTCTATCTGGACACTCTGGGACTGGTTGGGGCAGTTTCTACAAGATTTGAACCGATCGCGCTAAAATGGGCATTTGGCATTGGCGCAACCTCGGCGTCGTTCGTCTTCTTTTTTACGTTGGGATATGGCGCACGTTTATTGGCCCCGATCATGGCTTCGGCGCATGCATGGCGTGTGTTGGATGTCGTTATCGGGGCCACCATGTGGCTATTGGCGGTGGGTCTGATCTGGTCGCTATAACGCTGTCCAGCCACCATCGACGCTGATAGTGGTGCCGGTGATCTGATCTGCTGCAGATGAACATAAAAACGCAACTATGCCACCGATTTGCTGGGTTGTTACAAATTCCTTTGATGGTTGTCTGGCCAGCATGATTTGTTCAACCACCTGATCCCGGTCCAGATCATGGATTTCCATAAGCCCGGGTATTTGCCCTTCAACCAAAGGGGTCAGTACGAAACCGGGACAAACAGCGTTGCAGGTTATCGGTTCCTGTGCGGTTTCCAACGCGGTGGATTTACTAAGCCCGACAATACCATGTTTGGCCGCGGTATAGGCTGATTTATGGGGCGAAGCGCGCAGGCCATGGGAAGAGGCAATATTGATCACCCTGCCCCAACCGGATTTGCGCATTTTTGCCAGCGCCACAGCGGTGGTGTGAAAAGCCGAACTTAAATTAATTGCAATAATCGCGTCCCATTTATCCACTGGAAATTCTTCGATAGGCGCAACAAATTGAATGCCTGCGTTGTTCACGAGAATATCACAATTCCCGGCCTTCTTGATTAAGGCGCGACACTGATCAGCTTTGGACATATCGGCCTGAATATAGCGAACGTTAACCCCGTGTTCTGCCGCCATATCACGCGCAAGATCGTGATCTTCTGCGTGGTCAGTAAATGAATTCAGAACAATATCAGCCCCCTGCCGGGCAAGTTCCTGTGCCATGCCCAAACCAATGCCCGAATTTGATCCGGTTACAACGGCGGTTTTTCCTGTGAGAGACATTTTGATTTTCCTATATTAAGTCCCGGGCAGAATAGGTCAAAATATTCGGGATGACAGCCGGAAAATTGGTGGGAATTGGCTTTCACATGCAAATCGGCAGGTTAAATACATTGGCCAAACCTGCCGGATAGATAAAAAAAACGCCCGCACAAGGCGGGCGTTAAGTTATTGAGGCAGGTTTCATACAGGCAAGAAACCTATCGAGCAGTGAGGTCTTTATACGCGAGGCATCGCCAACGGCCAAGCTAAAAGTTTGTATTGCCGATTACTCCTCGCTAGGCTTTGAACCAATAAAACAATAAACATAGGGATTGTTGCCAATATGAGATCGGTATTTTTCCAAACCTTCACCGGCATTTTGTTAACTTTTGGATTTCTGGCGGGCTTCAGTAGCGCCAATGCCGAACCACAATACGCAATAGCTATGGCCGGCGCCCCCGCCTTACCACCGGATTTTGTGTCCCTTCCCCATGTAAACCCGGATGCACCCAAAGGTGGCCGGATCGTTTTTGCACAACCTGGCGGGTTTGATTCCCTCAATCCACATATTTTAAAGGGTCGCGCTCCTTGGGGGGTAAGAGCCCATGTATTTGAGAGCCTTATGGGCCGATCCTATGACGAACCGTTCACGCTTTACGGGCTTTTGGCCGAATCAATCGACACCGGCCCGAATCGTGAATGGGCTGAATTTAAACTGCGTTCTGAGGCCCGGTTTTCCGATGGCAGCCCGGTGACGATAGAAGATGTCATGTGGTCTTTTGAAACCCTGGGAAATCAGGGCCACCCCCGGTACCGCAATGCCTGGAGCCAGGTCGAAAAAATGGAACAAACCGGACCGCGTTCGGTACGTTTCAGTTTTAACACTGACAACCGGGAACTTGCCCTGTTGATGGGGTTGCGCCCTATCCTCAAGAAATCCCAATGGGAGGGGCGCGATTTTGGGGAAAGCGGATTTGACATCGTTCCAATCGGGTCCTCGCCCTATTTCGTTGACACCTATGAGGCCAACAAATTTATCTCCCTCAAACGCAATCCTGATTACTGGGGCAAAGACCTGCCCTTTATGCGCGGAAAGGCAAATCTGGATGAGATCCGCTATGACTATTACGGTGATGGCGATGTAATATTTGAGGCGTTCAAAGCCGGAGAAGCAAACAGCTATCGCGAAGGCAACGCTGCAAAATGGGACAATCAGTATGATTTCCCACGCATTCGGTCCGGTGAAGTTGTGAAATCACTGATCCCCCATAAACGCCCCACTGGCATCAGAGGATTTGTGATGAATACGCGCAACCCGGTGTTTCAGGACTGGCGGGTGCGTGAAGCTATGATCACTGCTTTTAATTTTGAGTTTATCAATCAGACCATTACAGGGGGTGCCCAACAACGGATCAGCAGCTATTTTTCAAATTCGGTTCTGGGCATGTCCCACGGTGCGGCCACCGGACGAGTGTTAGAGCTATTGCAACCCTTTGCTGATGAGCTGCTGCCGGGCACGATTGAGGGCTATAGCTTACCGGTTGGCGACGGAACGGAACGCAACCGCAAGGGGATCATCCGTGCCCTGGCGCTGATGGAAAGCGCTGGCTGGACGGTGCAGGACGGCGTGATGAAAAATGCAGCGGGTCAGCCGTTTGAATTTGAAGTTGTGCTGAGCATGGGGGCCAAGGAAACCCAGAAGATTATCGCGCTTTTCGCGTCTTCATTGGGGCGGATAGGCATCACACCAACTGTCACCAAGGTTGACAGCGCCCAATATAAAGAACGGATCAATGTCTACGATATGGATATGGCCTATTACCGGCGGGGACTTTCGCTTTCGCCGGGAAATGAACAAAAACTTTATTGGGGCGGCGAAGGGGTTAGCAAACCTGGCACCCATAATGAAATGGGCGTGAATTCCCCCGCCGTTGACGCAATGATCGACGCATTGTTAACAGCCGAAACCGACGAAGATTTTCGCGCTGCAGCTAAGGCGCTTGACCGGATCCTGACGGCTGGGCGCTATGTCATCCCTTTGTGGTTCAGCAATCAATCCCGTCTGGCCCATGCCAGACAATTGCGTTATCCAGAAAGAATACCAATGTATGGCGATTGGCTGGGATTTCAGCCAGATACGTGGTGGTGGGAGGAATGATGCAGAAACTGGTTTTGATATTGAGCCTTTTAGCTTTGGGCGCCTGTGGCACCATTGAAGGGTTTGGACGCGATATCTCATCCGGGGCGCGTACAGTTGAACGGATGTTTTAGATCAATATCCGATCGGTGGTCAGGCCATCAAAACGTATACTTTGCCTAATGGTTAAAAGCGGTAATTAGCAGCGCCACTGCACAACCCTGCCCGGGCAGGCTGCAGGGTATATTTTTGACACTGATTTCCAGCCCCAAAACATTACTGGAATGATTGCGTTATTCTTTATCAATCTTGTTTCTGATTGTTTGGAAACAACCGGGTAATATTACTGGTCCGGGTTAACCAGCGGGCAATTTTCCAGCCACACCGGAAATATCAGTTGAGCAGAATAGCCAGGTGTCAGCGTTAGAAACAGAAACGACCCTCGACAAATTCTAAGATTTCACAAATTGCGCTGGTGATCGGTTATTCGTGCCCATAAGTAACAAGGATAAGCGAGGCTAAAAATGATTAAGCTGGATATCCTTTCCGATCCGATATGCCCTTGGTGCTACATCGGTAAAACCAATCTGGATCGCGCCCTGCAGGACAATCCGGATCACCCGTTTGTTATTGAATGGCATCCGTTTCAGCTTAACCCAAAAATGCCCGCTACCGGTGTGGACCGGCGCACTTACCTTGAAACTAAATTTGGTGGCCAAAAAGGCGCTATTGAGGTTTACAGCCAAATAGATAAAGCGGCCAAATCCGCGGGGCTGGAAATAAACTGGGAAGGAATAACAAAAACGCCAAATACATTTAACGCGCATCGGTTGATCCATTGGTCTGGTATAGAAGGCCGGCAACCCGCCGTTATTGACGCTTTGTTCCGGGCATTTTTTATCAATGGGCGTGATATAGGCGATGTCACCGTGTTAGTCGGTGTGGCCGTTGAATGCGGTATGGATAAAGATGCCACCGCGCGGCTGTTTGCCAGCGACACGGACACCGATGGTTTACAAAACCGAGAGACCCATTCCCGGGAAATGGGGGTGAGTTCGGTACCGACCTTTATTGTAAACAACCAGGCCGTAATACCGGGGGCGCAGCCAGCAGAGTTCTGGGAAGAGGTCATCACCGATTTTAATTCTGCAAAAGACACAGGCTGATGGCCCGACGCCTGCCAATCGTTGAATTTGTTGCCTTGATGGCATTGCTATTTTCCATGGTGGCATTTGCCATCGACGCCATGTTGCCAGGCTTGCCGGAAATCGCGAAACAATTGTCACCGGACAATCCCAACCGCGCGCAGTTGGTGATCACATCCTTTATGTTTGGAATGGGGGCCGGAACACTGTTTGCGGGGCCGTTGGCAGACGCGTTTGGTCGCAGAATAATTACAACATTGGGGTTGTTGCTATTTATCGTTGCGGCTTTTCTGGCTTACATCGCCCCTTCCCTTGAACTGTTATTGGCCGCAAGATTTTTGCAGGGAATAGGTGTTTCAGGGCCGCGCATTGCGCCACTCGCCATGATCCGCGATATTTTTGAAGGTCGCAAAATGGCCCAGATTACGTCTTTCGTCACCATGATCTTCATGCTGGTTCCCGCTGCGGCCCCGTCGGTGGGAGCGGTGATAATTGACCAATGGAATTGGCGGGCAATTTTCATTTCTTTCATGATATTTTCTGCCGTTGGCATATTCTGGTTAAACACCCGGCAAGAGGAAACATTGGCGGTTGCGGACAGACGCCCATTGAAATTGGCCCTGTTAAAGGCCGGGTTTCTGGAAATAATCACCAACAAATCTGTGGTGATCTACATACTCATAATGTCGCTGGCCTTCGCGACTTTGGTTGGTCAATTGTCCTCAACGCAGCAAATTTATACCGATACATTTTCACTTGGTGAAAATTTTCCGCTTTGGTTTGCCCTTACCGCATTGCTGGCTACACCGGCAACACTGTTAAATGCGCTCCTTGTGCTTCGTGTCGGGATGCGTCGCATCGTGTTGTGGGCTTTTGGGGGGCTGGCAATGGTATCCCTAATAATCGCGGCGATTTTTCTGTCCGGTATTCTGCCTTGGGGAAATTCATTTTGGCTTTGGTTTTTCTGGTCTACCTGTAACTTATTTGTCGTCGGTCTGACCCTTGGGAACCTGCAAGCACTGGCACTGCAGCCTTTGGGGCATATAGCAGGGTTTGGCGCTTCAGTGACGATCGCCCTGTCTACCATGGCGGCGGTTTTCATTGGTGGGCCAATTGGTTTAGCATTTAACGGGACGCCGGTTCCGCTGGTCATAGGTGTTTCCATCTTGGCGTCATTGGCATGGGCACTAACGTGGTTTGCGACGAAAGAACTTTAGTCAGGGGCTGAATATGTCAGGTTACTACGATCTTGGGAAATTTAGCAGGGTCATCACAACACCCGAACCGGATGCCCAGCTTTGGTTTGACCGAGGTTATTTGTGGACCATCGCTTTTAATCACGAGGAAGCAGTTAATTGCTTTAGGAGGGCATTAGAACATGATCCTGAATGCGCCATGGCCTGGTGGGGTGTCGCCTATGCATCGGG
>VAPL010162359.1_pt1 | contig 13974 bp, 9 predicted proteins | sample 3395061 | NCBI WGS metagenome assembly VAPL01 (sample SAMN08290444, study PRJNA428436) | hydrothermal vent metagenome | isolation source: Deep-sea hydrothermal vent chimney 2 | place: Pacific Ocean: Juan De Fuca Ridge | depth 2182 m m | reverse complement strand
CCAATGCTTGATTATGTTGACATGGATGGTGCTTTGTTATTAAAAAAAGACATTGCTGAAGGTGTAAAATTAAAAAATGGAAATATCTTTTTTTCTAATTTAAACGGAACTGGAGCTATATTAAAAAATTAAATTTATTATATAATGAAAAAATTACTTCTTATTGCAGGTTTTTTAACACTTTCATTAAGCTACGGGCAACAAAAGAACCCGTTACTTTCTTCTGATGCTAAAAACCAAAAAATATGGGTGGATAACGTTATGAAATCATTAACTCTAAATGAAAAAATAGGGCAACTTTACATGGTTCAGGCTTATTCAAATAAAGATAAAAAACACACAAATTATATAAAACGATTAATTAGAAGATACCATATTGGTGGACTTATTTTTATGCAAGGAACTCCCGAAAAGCAAGCTTCACTAACAACTGTTTTTCAAAAAACTTCAAAAACTCCTTTACTCATTGGTTTTGATGGAGAATGGGGTTTGAACATGCGTTTAAAAAATACATTTCGCTATCCTTGGAACATGACTTTAGGAGCTATACAAAATAATCAATTAATAGAACAGTTTGGTAATCAAATTGGTAAACAATGTAAAAGAATTGGAATTAATGTCAATTTTGCTCCTGTTGTTGATATCAATACAAATCCTAAAAATCCAATTATAGGAAATCGGTCATTTGGTGAAAACAAACACAATGTAACTAACAAAGCAGCGGCTTTTATTAGAGGAATGCAACGTGAACATGTTTTGGCAAATGCAAAACATTTTCCTGGTCATGGTGATACTTCAACAGATTCTCATAAAACCCTTCCTTTGGTACCATTTGGAATTAAACGTTTGGATACTATGGAATTATATCCTTATAAAAAGTTGTTTAAAACCAATTTAGCTAGTGTTATGGTTGCTCATTTAAATGTTCCTGCTTTAGAACCAACTAAAGGTGTACCTACTTCTCTATCGTACAAAGTGGTTACCAATCTTTTAAAAGAAAAAATGGGTTTTAAAGGTCTTATTTTTACTGATGCTCTAAATATGAAAGGTGCTTCAAATTATGCCACCCCAGGAGAAATAGATTTGGCCGCTTTTACTGCTGGTAATGATGTTTTATTAATTCCTAAAGATATTAAGGAAGGTATAAAAAAGATAAGAAAAGCTATCAAAAATAAAACAATTAGTATAGATCGATTAAACCAATCTGTAAGAAAGATATTAGAAGCAAAATACTTGGTTGGACTAAATAAATTTGTTCCCATAAATCAAAATAACATTCACAAAGATATTGTAACCATTAAAGATAAATTACTTTATCGATCTTTAATAAAAGAAGCTGTTACTGTTGTAAAAAATGATGGAAGAATTTTACCAATTAAAGACTTATCAAACAATAAAATAGCCTATGTAAAATTAGGAGATTCCAATAATTATGATTTTACGAATACCTTAAGAAAATACACACAAGTTGATATTATTTCAGATAAAAATATAGAAGGTTTACTTCAGAAGTTAAAGACTTATAATACGGTTATTATTGGTTTTCATAAATCTAATGAAACTCCTTGGAAAAGTTATAAAATGACTGTAAAAGAAGTCACTTGGTTAAAAGAAATATCAAAGAACCATCAAGTTATTTTAGATGTTTTCGCAAGTCCTTATGCTCTTTTAGATATCGCTTCTATTAAAACTATTAATGCTATTTTAGTATCCTATCAAAACAGTAACGTATCACAACAAATTTCGGCTGAAATAATTTTTGGAGCATTAGAATCAAAAGGAAAATTACCAGTCTCAATTAAGAATATTTTTCCTGAAGGAACAGGTTTAAGTACCACAAACTTAATGAGGCTTTCCTATGGTATTCCAGAAGAAGTTGATATGAGTAGCAAATCGCTTCAAAAAATAGATTCGATTACAACAATTGTGGTTGATTCTTTAATGGCACCTGGCGGACAAGTATTAGTTGCACGTTATGGAAAAGTAATTTATCATAAAAGCTTTGGTTATCAAACTTATGATAAAAAACAAAAAGTAAAACTAACTGATTTATATGATTTAGCCTCAGTAACCAAAATATTAGGTGGTTTACCAATGATTATGAAAAGTGAGGAAACGGGTGTCATAAATTTAAATACTACACTTGGTGAAATGTTGCCTTACCTAAAAGGTTCAAACAAAGATACTATTACTTTAAAAGCAGCTTTATCTCATGTCGCAAAAATTAAAGCATGGATTCCTTATTATTTAAAAACAGTGGATAGTATCACTAAAATACCTTTTCCAAATTTATATAGAAATAAAAAAAGTAAGGAATTCTCAATTAAAGTTGCTAGAAATTTATATTTGATAAATTCATACACCGACACCATTTATAAAAAAATTGCAGAAGCTCCTCAACGAAAAACAGAAGGCTACAAATACAGTGGCTTAGTTTTTTACTTATTTAAAAAATATATAGAAAAAACTTATCATCAAAAAATGGAAGATATAGATACTGATAATTTTTACAAACCGTTAGGAGCTACAACTCTAGGATATAATCCGTTAAGAAAATTTAACAAATCACAAATAGCTCCAACTGAAATTGATGATTACTTTAGAGATCAAACTTTACAAGGTGACGTACATGATATGGGAGCTGCAATGATGAATGGTGTAAGTGGTAATGCAGGTTTATTTTCAAACTCAAATGATGTTGCTAAAATGATACAAATGTATTTACAAAAAGGTTTTTATGGAGGAAAGAGATATTTTGAGGAAAAGACTATTGATAAATTTAACCATCGGTACTATGAAAAAGATAGTGTTCGAAGAGGACTTGGTTTTGATAAACCTCAATTAAATCCTGAAGTTAAAGCTTGCAGTAAATATGCTTCAAAAAGTAGTTTTGGACATAGCGGATTTACTGGTACTTTTGTTTGGGTTGATCCCGAAAATGGACTTCTTTATGTATTTTTATCTAACAGAGTGTATCCTACAATGAAAAACAATAAGCTTGGTGAACAAGATATTAGAACCAAAATACAAGATTTAATCTATAAAGCAGTAATTGAATAAAATATTTAATTAGTAAATGGTTACTCAAAAACTGAGGTAACTAATTATTTGACTCAAAAAATAATTATCAAATTAAATTTTAACTAATTTTTATGTCTTTTTTAACAAAAACATAGTGTAGATATTAAAATTCTTTGTATATTTGCAACGATAAGTTTAGGCTTATCAATCTTTTTCATAGCAATTTTCCTCACTCTTTTAGAGTGAGGTTTCTTTTTTTATAAACCTTATTAATCCTATATTTGTCCTCAATTTATTTTTAAAAAATGATCTTAAATGTTTCTTATACGGAATGGGTTGGCTATTTGGCTTCCCTAGCACTAATTATTTCTTTTATGATGAAAAACGTTAACACTTTACGTGTTATCAATTCAATAGGTGCAATTTTATTTGTTGTTTATGGCTATATGTTAAATATATCTTGGCCAATTATAATAACAAATGGCTTTATTTTGATAGCAAACATTTACTACCTAACTGTTAAAAGAAAAAGAATTTAATTTAGTACTTTGCATCAAAATAAAATCTTTTGAAACGAATAGTAGTTTCAGTAACCAATGATTTAACAACTGACCAACGAGTTGATAGAATTTGTACAACTCTTTCTCAACATACTTACGAAGTTATATTAATTGGGAGGCAGCTTCCAAATAGTAAACCAATCTCTAGGAATTATAAAACTCACCGATTTAAATTACTTTTTAATAAAGGTTTTTTGTTTTATGCAGAATATAATATTCGTTTATTCATAAAACTCCTTTTTATGAAATCGAATATACTTTTGGCTAATGATTTAGATACTTTGTTGGCTAATTTTTTAGCTAGTAAATTTCTTAAAACAAAATTAGTGTATGATAGTCACGAGCTTTTTACAGAAGTTCCCGAACTTATTCATCGACCGTTTATCCAAAAAATTTGGTTAACTATTGAAAAATTTATAGTGCCAAAGCTAAGAAACATGTACACTGTAAATAGTTCAATTGCAGGTATTTACGCAAAAAAATACGCTATAAATGTTCAGGTTATTAAAAATATAGCTCTAAAACAAAATATTGAGCCACCTTTAGCTAACTTTATTAAAAAAGTAAAAAAAGGTAAAAGCATGCTTATTTTGCAAGGCTCAGGAATTAATATAGATAGAGGTGCTGAAGAAGCTGTTGAAATGATGCAATATGTAGAAAATACCATCCTTTACATTATTGGTTCGGGAGATGTTTTTACATTATTAAAAGAAAAAAGAAAATCTTTAAAATTAGAAGAAAAAGTAATTATCTTAGATAAAATGCCTTATGATAAATTATTAGAATATACAAAAGTAGCAGATTTAGGATTATCTTTAGATAAAAAAACAAATCTAAATTATGAATATAGTTTACCCAATAAAGTATTCGATTATATTCAATGTAATACCCCTATTTTAGCCTCAAACAGAAAGGAAGTAGCTAGCTTAATAGCTGAAAATAATATTGGGAAAATTACAACTTCTCATAACCCTCAAAAATTAGCAAAAATTGTAAATGAAATTTTAGCTAACAAAAAAGAATATGATACTTGGAAAGATAATTTAAAAAAAGCTGCTGAAATTTATAATTGGGAAAATGAATCTAAAAAGTTAATAGAAATTTACATTAATCTTAACTAATTTTTTTTAAATAACACAAATAACTTAGTTTATAAAAATCTAATACAAATAATTTTGGGTATTTACTTTTTAAATTTTTCTCTAACACGGATTTTAAAAGTAAAAACAGTAATCCAAATGGAAAAACTAAGTAATATCTATTTAAAAAAGTATAAACTTTCAAAATTTTAACTTCATTTAATAATATTTCTTTTTCACAAAGGATTGCTAAATTTTCAATAGAATGTTTAATATTAATCAAAAAATCTTTTGTTTTAGAAATACCTAAATGAATTATTGGATTATTAACTTGTACAATATTTATACCTCTTCTTTTTAATGATAAAGCAAACAAAACATCTTCATAACCGTATTTACTAAGAGATTCATCAAACTTAATGAAATTAAAAATAGTTTTTGCAATTAAAAAATTTCCTCCAAAAAAATATTTATAGGGTGCTTTTTTTCTATCAATAAATGATATTTCTTCTCTTTTTTTTCCATAAATCCATCTTAGTAATCTGTCTTTGGTTGGTTTTATATTTTCATAACATATTCCTCCAACATAAACTTCTCCTTCCTTTGAATTAATACAATTAATATAATTTTTTATAAAATATTGCTGTTTAGGTATTACATCAACATCTAAAAATAAAAGCCAATTATATTTAGATTTTAAAGCCAAAAGATTTCTTATCTTACTTCTACCAATATTTTTATTTTTTTTAATAAATGTTACATTATTTAACTGCTCAATAGTATTATTTTTAATAAACTTATGAGTTGTTGAGGCATCATCAATACAAATAATTTCAAAATTAATATTTAAAAGTGCTAATTGGGTATGAATTTCTTTAACTAAATTAGTTACATTAAAATTGAAGACAGGTATTAAAACAGAAATCATTAATTACTAGATTTCTGTTGTACAACCTCAAACAATTCACCACCTTCACATTTTATGGTTCTGTATGGAAATTTGAGAATAAGTGCATAATCATGTGTTGCCATTAAAATAGTTTTCCCGCTTTTATAAATCTCTTTTAAAACATTCATAACATCAACTGAAGTTGCTGGGTCTAAATTTCCTGTAGGTTCATCTGCTAAAATTAAATCTGGATCATTTAATAATGCACGTGCAATAGCTACTCGCTGTTGTTCACCTCCCGAAAGTTGAAAAGGCATTTTAAAATCCTTAGTTTCCATATCAACTTTGGTTAATACTTCCTTTATTTTTTCTTTAATTTCTTTTTCATTTTTCCAACCGGTTGCTTTTAAAACAAATTTTAAATTTTCAAAAACATTTCTATCATTTAATAATTTAAAATCTTGGAAAACAATACCTAATTTTCTTCTTAAAAAAGGAATTTCTTTATCTTTTAATTTTCTAAGATTAAATCCAACAATAGTTCCTTCTCCTTTTATCAATGGTAAATCTCCATATAAAGTTTTCATTAAACTACTTTTACCACTTCCTGTTTTCCCAATTAAATAAACAAATTCACCTTTATTAATTTGCAAATTAACATCAGATAGTACCAAATTTTCGCGTTGAAAAATTTTAGTGTTTTGCAAAGTAAGAATTGGTTCAGACATAAATTAATAGAATTTAAACAAAGCTAAATATTTAAATGTAATATGTCAACTAATTAATGATTATTAGGTGTCTTTTATCCATAATGTTTACATTTGAATTCTAAATTTAAAAAAATATGACCAAGTATTTTATAAAATTCTTATTTTTAGCAGTTACTATTTTATCGATTTCCTGTAATATTAAACCAAAAATTAATCACTTAAAAACTGGTATTTGGCAAGGTGAAATTACCATGCAGCAAAAAAAACTTCCTTTTAATTTTGAAGTAAGCAAAGATGGTAACGCCTATAAAATTATTTTAATAAATGGTAAGGAAAAACTTAAAATGACCAATGTAAAAGTTGTAAACGATTCCTTATTTTTTACATTTCATATTTTTGATATTGCTATTAAAGCTAAATTTAAAAATGATAAAATTACAGGAGTTTATGTAAAAAATTATATTAAAGATTACACATTACCATTTAATGCAAGTTTTAACCCTAAGCAACCAAGCCAAAAATCAACTAATATTTTTAATGGAAAATGGGATATGACCTTTAACTCAATTAATGGAAATGATAATTACAAAGGAATTGGAATTTTTAAAACTGAAAATCAACAACTTACAGGTACAATATTAACACCAACTGGAGATTATCGTTATTTACAAGGCTTTACCAAAAACAACAAATTTACGTTGTATTCTTTTGATGGAAATCATGCTTTTATTTTTAAAGCAACCAAACAATCTGATAGTGCTTTTGTAGGCGATTTTTGGTCTGGTAAATCTTCTCATGAAACTTTTACCGCTACCAAAAACGAAAACGCAACACTACCCGATGCAAACAAACTTACCTTTTTAAAAGAAGGATTCCATAAAATCAATTTTAAATTTCCTGATTTAAACGGAAAAATGGTTTCATTATCCGACAAAAAGTATCAAAATAAAGTAGTGATTTTACAAATTTTTGGAACTTGGTGTCCAAATTGTATGGATGAAACTAATTTTTATTCGCAATGGTATAAAAAAAATAAAGATAAAAATGTTGCCATTATTGGTTTGGCCTTTGAAGCAAAACCCGATTTCAACTATGCTAAAACAAGGGTTGAAAACATGAAAAAACGTTTAAACGTTACTTATGATTTTTTAATTGCTGGCACATACAAAAATAATGGTGCTTCAAAATCTTTACCAATGTTAAATCATGTAATGTCTTTTCCTACTTCAATTATTATTGATAAAAAAGGAATTGTTCGTAAAATTCACACAGGTTTTTCTGGTCCTGCAACCGGAAAATATTATGAAAATTTTAAAATCGAATTTAATAACTTTATAAATAAACTTCTTGCAGAAAAATAACTTTTAATACTACTTTTCTTTTAAAATTAATTTTTGCGATATGCAATTACTTACAAAAATTGCGTTATAGTAACATAGATTAATTTTTGAACAAGAAAATATGATTAATAAAAAAATTGGTATCTCCTTTATTACATTTTTAGTTACTATAATAATGTTTTCACAAAAAACAGCAATAAATAGTAACCCATTAACTAACTATGATAATGCCATAAGTTTATATGAAAACAAATCCTATAAAGCTGCACAAGAGCAATTTATAGAACTTAGTAATACCTTTAGTAAAACTTCAGAATTAAAAGCTAACTGTGAATTTTATATTGCAGATTGTGCTATTAAATTAAATCAGCCAAATTCAGATGATTTAATGCAACAATTTGTAGTAAACTATCCCACTAGCCTTAAACAAAATAGTGCTTTTTTAAAGGTTGCAAATTATTATTTTAAGATTGGAAAATACAGTTACGCTGCCAAATGGTATTCAAAAATAAATGCTGAAAATATTGGCAAGTACAATCAAAATGAATTTAACTTTAAATATGCTTATTCTTTATTTGTAAATAAAAATTACATTAAATCAAAAAAATTATTTTTTAACTTATTTACTTCGCAAGAGTATGGAGCTAAAGCCAAGTATTATTACGGTTATATTGCTTATAAGCAAGATGATTTTAGCACTGCAGAAAAATATTTAAGTAGTGTAGAAACTAATACGAATTTTAAAACTAAAGTCTCCTATTATTTAGCCGATATGAATTTTAAATTAGGAAAATTTCAAAAAGCTATTGACAATGGGTTACCACTTTTAGAAAAAGCAAAAGGATTGGAATATTCTGAAATTTCAAAAATTATTGGTGAAAGTTATTTCAATCTTCAAAATTTTAAAGATGCCATTCCTTATTTAAAAAATTATAAAGGAAAACGTAGAAAATGGACAAATACTGATTATTATTTATTGGGTTACGCATATTATAAACAAAACGATTATGAAAATGCTATTAATAATTTCAATAAAATTATTAGCGGAAATAATGCTGTCGCACAAAATGCCTATTATCATTTAGCTGAATGTTATTTAAAACTGAACAAAAAATCTGAGGCTTTAAATGCTTTTAGAAATGCTGCCAATTTACCTTTTAATGAAATTATAAAAAAAGATGCCTGGTATAATTATGCTAAAATTAGTTATGATATTGGAAATCCGTATAAAAGTGTTACCGATATTCTACAAGAGTACTTAAAAAAATACCCAAAATCTAAACAAAATACTGAAATACAAAACTTACTTGTTAGTGCTTATTTAACTTCTAAAGATTTTAAAGGAGCTTTAAAATATTTAAATTCTTCAAAAAATAACGCTAATAAAAACTTATTACAACAAGTTTCTTATTATAGAGGAATTGAACTTTATAAAACTCATAATTACAAACAAGCTATAGAAAATTTTGAGATTTCATTAAAATATAAAAATGATGAAAGCATTACTGCAAAAGCTAACTTTTGGAATGGCGAAAGTTATTATCAACGCTACAATTTTACAAAAGCACTTAACTATTTCAAAGCCTTTTTAGCAAATAATAAAGCCAGCAGTACTGATGAATTCAAAACCATTAATTATAATTTAGGATATACTTATTTTAAATTGAAAGATTATAACAATGCTATTCGTGAATTTAAACTTTTTGCAACGGATAATTCAGAAACTAGTTTTAAAAATGATACCTATTTACGTATTGCCGATTCTTACTTTGTCACAAAAAATTATACAAATGCCATTACTTATTACCAAAAATCAATAAAAACAGGTAATGAAAATTCAGATTATGCACAATTTCAGACTGCACTTAGCTATGGTTTTTTAGGAAAAGAAACTAATAAAATAAAAGAATTACAGAACCTTATAAATCAGCCATCTAAATCTATTTATAAAGATGATGCACTTTATATCTTAGGAAATTCCTATATCAAACAAAATAAAACTAAAAAAGCTATAGCAACTTTTAATGATTTAATTAGAACTTATAAAAGAAGTCCGCTAATACCAAAAGCACAATTAAAAAAAGGATTAATATATTATAATATCAACGAAAATGAAAAAGCATTAACCACTTATAAAAACCTAGTTAAAAAATTTCCAAAATCACCCGAAGCACGCCAAGCTGTTAACAATACAAAACAGATTTATGTAGATTTAGGAAAAGTAGATGAATACGCAAACTGGGTAAAAACAATAGATTTTGTTTCTGTTTCAGATGCTGAATTAGATGACGCAATGTATGAATCGGCTGAAAGACAATATTTAGTACATAACACTAAAAAAGCAATTACTACTTTTAAAAAATATCTTCAAAATTTTGAAAATGGATTGCATAGCTTACAGGCAAATTTTTATCTAGCACAACTATTAAATTCCAATAATAAATCTAATGAGGCAATAACTAATTACATTTTTGTAATTAATAATCCTGAAAATGAATTTACGGAAAAGGCATTGGTACAATTATCTTTAATTTATTTAAAAAATAAAAATTGGATTAAAGCCACTCCATTATTAACTAAATTAGAAAATAGTTCTGACAACAAAAAAACTATTATTTATGCACAATCAAATTTAATGAAAGCCTTTTATCATCAAAAAAATTATAATAAAGCAGTTTATTATGCCGAAAAATTATTGAAAAATACTAAAATTGAGAAAGAAACCTCTGCTGATGCTCAACTTATAATTGCTCGTTCTGCAATAAAAACAAACCAATTAGAAAAAGCAGAAAAAGCGTATAAAAAAGTAACAAAAATTGCTTCAGGAGAACTTAAAGCCGAAGCATTATATTACAACTCCTTTTTTAAAAATAGTGAAGGAAGTTATCGACAATCAAATGAAATAATTAAAAATATTGCAGCAAATTATGCTGCATATAAATTATGGGCAGCAAAAAGTTTACTAATAATGGCAGACAATTATTATCATTTAAATGATGCTTTTCAGGCAACTTATATATTAGAAAGTGTAATAAAAAACTTTTCTGAATTTGAAAAAGTTACCACCCAAGCTAAAAATAATTTACAGCAAATTAAAGCAGAACAAGCCAAAACCAACGAATCCGTTAAAACTAACAACAATTAAATGCATTTTATAAAAAATACAATCATGCAAAAATCACCTATTACATTTTTATTCTTGTTAATTTCTGGGATATTACTTGCACAAAAAACTAAAAAAGACACCTTAACTACCGAAGAAATTACTGTAGTAAAATCCTATACTCCAAAAATTTCTGATGCTTTTAAAATAAAAACGAATCCTACAATAAAAGATTCCGATTTATTTAAAAAAGAAAAGGTCAATTTTCATATAAATTCAGTTCCTGTAGCTTCAACTTTTACGCCAACCAAAGGCAAAGTTCAAGGAATTAAAAGAGCACCAAAAGAAAAGATATACAATAGCTATATTTCTGGTGGATTCGGAAATTATAAAAGTCCGTTTTTTGATGCTTTTTTAACTACCGGAGATTCTAGATATTTTGATTTTGGATTATTTTTAAAACACCAATCTTCTTTAGATAATATTAAAAATACACTTTTAAATTCAACTTATTCAGATACTAAAATAGATGGTTATTATCAGCAATTTGAACGAAATTTAAATTATAAAATTACCGCAGGAGTTCAGCAACAAAAAGTAAATTATTATGGATTACCAAATAACTTAACCTTTGATAATAACGTAATTAACGCTATAAACGAAAAACAAATTTATAAAACTATTTATGTAGGAGGAAATTTAAAAATGGAGCATTCCTTTTTAAAAAATATAACGGCAAAAATTCAAAATTTTTCAGATGATTATAATTCCAACGAACTTCAAATAACAATACAACCAAAAATAGATTTACCAATTGCAACCGAAACCTTAAATAATGAATTTTTACTTCAATTAATCACTAGTAAATTTAACCAAAATTACACCAATACTAATCAATTAAAATATAGCTTTTTTAATGCAGGATTTAATCCAAATCTGATAGTTTTACGAAAAAATTTAACCGTTAATTTAGGTGCCAAATTATATTATTCTTCAAATTTAGAAACTAAAGAAACCTCATTTTTTGCCTATCCAAAAGTTACCGTTTCTTATAAATTAAGTGATGAAAAATTAATTGGATACGCGGGTATTACTGGCGATTTAATTCAAAATAGTTACCAAAACTTTGTTACTCAAAACCCATTTGTTTCTCCAACTTTAAACTTGCAACAAACTGACCAACAATATAAAGGATATTTAGGTTTAAAGGGAAAACAAAATATCATAAACTTTAATACTTCCATTAGTTATTCTTCTGAAAAAGATAAACCATTATTTATTCAAAATCAAACACAAACTGATGGAACAATTTTGGTAAATAAAGCTTATCAAGCAGAAAATTCTTTTCAAGTAATTTATGACCATGTAAAAATTCTTAATTTTCTAGCAGAAATTAATGTACAGGCATCAGAAGATTTTAATTTAAATGTTCAATTAAATTATTATAATTATTCAACAAATAGCCAGCAAGAAGCTTGGAATTTACCAAATATAAAAGCGTCATTCTCTGTCAATTACAAAGATAATAATTGGTTTTCAACTGCTAAATTGTTTTACAGAGGTGAAACAAAAGATTTGAGTATTTCTTACAATAGCAATCCTATAAATGGAGTTATCATTACAAATAAATCCTTTATAGATTTAAATTTGAAAGGCGGTTATATTTTTACCAATAGATTAACTGCTTTTGCTCAAATAAATAATGCTTTTAATAAAAAATATGATCAATTTGCAAACTATCAAGTTCAAGGATTTCAAGTTTTAGCAGGTATCACGTATAAATTCAATTTGTAATTTCAATATGCTCTTTTATTTTTTGTAGTTTTAAACATTAAACAATCAACTACATGAAACCTATATTATATTTAGTAAGCCTTATGCTTATTTTTACCTCCTGCTCTAATATTAAAATTGAAAAACAAAAAAAAATTACCATTAACAAAACAGATTCTACCGTTATTAAACACTTTTTTAATAGTGCGTTAACCCAAGGGAAAAGTTATGAATGGTTGGCAGATTTAACCGCTAACATTGGCGGACGCTTATCTGGTTCTCCTGAAGCTCAGAAAGCTGTGGAATGGGGAGAAAATTTAATGAAAAATTTAAATTTTGATAAGATTTGGCTACAACCTGTTATGGTTCCTCATTGGATTCGTGGTGGAAAAGAACAAGCATATTTTACTAGTAACAACATAAAATACAATGTGCCAATTTGTGCACTTGGTGGTTCTATTCCAACTCCAAAAAATGGAATTTCAGGAGAAGTAATAGAAGTAAAAAGTTTAAAAGAAGCCGAGCAATTAGGAGAAAAACTTCGTGGGAAAATAGTATTTTTTAATCACCCTTTTGATGCTACTTTAATCGAAACTTTTAGAGCTTACGGTGGTTGTGTAGATCAACGAGTTTACGGAGCAAAAACAACTGGGAAATTTGGAGTTTTAGGAGTAATTGTTCGTTCAATAACTTCATATATAGATGATTACCCTCATACCGGGAATATGCATTATGGAGATATTCCTGAAAATCAAAAAGTGCCAACAGCAGCAATTAGTACCAAAGCTTCAAATCTTTTAAGTGAAAAATTAAAAGAAAATCCAACCTTAAAATTCTTCTTTAAACAAAACTGCAAAATATTGCCAGATGCATCTTCTTTTAATGTAATTGGCGAAATAACAGGAAGTCAATATCCTAAAAAATACATTACGGTTGGTGGACATTTAGATTCTTGGGATTTAGCTCAAGGTGCACAAGACGATGGTGCTGGAGTTGTACAATCTTTGGCTGTTGCACAATTATTAAAAACAAACCAAATAAAACCAAAACATACTATAAGAGTGGTTTTATTTATGAATGAAGAAAACGGTTTACGTGGTGGAGAAAAATATGCTGAAGAAGCTAAAAATAAAAATGAAATTCATGTTGCTGCGTTAGAATCTGATGCAGGCGGATTTACGCCAAGAGGTTTTTCATTTTCTGCAACGCCTAAAAATCAAGATTTAATTAAAAGTTGGAAAACATTATTAGCTCCTTATGGGTTAAATGATTTTGATGAAGGACATTCTGGTGCAGATATTGGTCCTTTAAAATCTGAAACTATTTCTTTGGTAGGTTACAGACCAGATTCACAACGCTATTTTAAATATCATCATTCTGCATTAGATACTTTTGAAATCGTTAATAAACGTGAATTAGAATTAGGATCAGCATCTTTAACTTCTATGATTTATTTGTTAGATACTTACTTAAACTAATTTCAAATGAAAAAACTTTTT
>VAPL010809007.1_pt1 | contig 14001 bp, 15 predicted proteins | sample 3395061 | NCBI WGS metagenome assembly VAPL01 (sample SAMN08290444, study PRJNA428436) | hydrothermal vent metagenome | isolation source: Deep-sea hydrothermal vent chimney 2 | place: Pacific Ocean: Juan De Fuca Ridge | depth 2182 m m | reverse complement strand
TAACACTTGCTTGGGCAGCAGTCTTCTTCCTGATTATCGCTCTCATGAACTCAGGAATTAAAGAGGTTAGTACGTATGGGTTTAACAATTGGGCTCTTTTGGTGTTTGCGGGGGTTGTTTTTACTATGGGGCCCTGGGTTATGTATTATCGAGCTTTCAAGTTTGTAGATGTCGAAGAACTTAGTGTTTACGTCTACTTAGGACCAGTAGCCGGTGCAATTGGGGCTATGGTAATTTTGAAAGAAAGACCAACGTTAGCCATTGTGGTGGGTGGCGCACTAGTTCTTCTGGGGCTTTGGCTCTCTCAACATAGAGCCACCCACTATAAACTTCATTTTCACGTGCCTCACACGATTCGTGTTCGCAGAGGCAGTTAGTTATTTGGGTTTGTTTACAACTATTTGAGGGAATGGGATTTCGATTTGCTCTTTTTTGAAAGCTTTCAAAATGCGTTTACGAAGCTCACCAGTAACGCCCCATTGTTTGTTTGGCTCTGTTTTACCAACAACCTTAATTTCGACACTTGAATCACCCAGTTTTGTTACCCGAAGGAAGTGTGGTTTTTCGAGTATTTGATCTTCCCATTCTTTCTCTGAAGACAGTTGTTTGCCCAGCGCATTAATAATTTTTTCGACTTTTTCGATGTCTGCTCCGTAAGCTACATTGATAGTTAGATTCACCTTTGAAAATTCCATAGTTTTGTTAGTGGCCTGTTTGATGCTGCCATTGGGGACGTAATGGACGTTACCATCCATGCTCCTGACGACCGTAACTCGCAGGGTCATTTTCTCGACTTTGCCAGATGCGCCTTCGAGATCAACGATGTCGCCGACACGGTATTGGTTTTCGAAGAGGATAAAAATTCCGGCAACGATATCTTTAACTAAATCCTGGGCACCGAAGCCAATTGCTAAACTGAATATACCAGCGCCTGCGAAGAGGGGTGCAAGTCCAACTCCAAGCTCAGAGAGGATGATAAGAGAAGCAATGAAGATGACCGACACTTTGTATATCGAGCCGATTATTTTGACCAAGGTATTATATCTGAGTTCTTGAGCACGCTGGGTGCCGCTTGAGGGATCTGACTCGATAGCTCTCCAGATTACCTTGCGGATTATAACCATGCCGAAGTGAAGAGCTAGCCATGCAACCCCAACGGTGATGCCGATTAGCGCACCGCTAGTTTTGAGCCAATTTGTAATATTTTCCATGTCTTCTCCTGTAGATCGATGCTAGTATAACAGATAAGGTAAGGAGATTTACGATGACTTTGAATGAATATCACAAAATGGCTTTGGCGACTGCCGACGAGCAGAGCGACGATAAGTTTCAGATATATATGGCAAGAGTTTTGGGTGTAGTTGGAGAGGCGGGTGAAGTTGCTGATAAGTTTAAAAAGATTGTCTGGCACAGGGAAGGGGTTGTCAATGATAATGACCGCGAAGAAATCAAACAAGAGCTAGGTGATGTACTGTGGTATATTGCAGCGCTCGCGGATTCGCTAGGTTATACTCTTGACGACGTAGCAAGTGCGAACATTGCCAAACTGAAGGCTCGTGATGAAAAAGGTCTTTTGCGGGGAAACGGAGACAACCGCTAGGTGGCAAGAACAGCGAAGACGCCGAAGTACGATGAGTTTGCAAAGTTTTCGAATACGTATGTATTTGATGAAGAATCGAAACGAGCAGACTACTTTCCAAATGAACGACCATTAATTCTAGAGTTAGGGTGCGGCAAAGCAGAACCGACACTAGAATTTGCCAAAAAGTATCCTAAGAAAAACTTCATTGGTATCGATCTAAAAGCAGATAGGTTATGGCGGCCGGCGAAGACTACACTCGCCGAAGGATTAAACAATGTAGTGTTCATAAAAATGCACATGCGATTTCTGGATAAGGCATTCGCTAAGCAATCAGTAAAAGAGATTTGGTTAACTTTCAGCGACCCCTACCCAAAAGACCGGCAAGCAAAACATCGTATGACCCACCCAATTTTTCTGAACCTTTATAAGAAAATTCTAGAACCTGGCGGCAAGATGTATTTTAAAACGGACGATAGGGATTTGTTCGAATGGTCGATAGCACAGTTTGCACATGACTCTGAAATAACAATTGAGGATGTATTGCTCGACCTACATAGTGATAAAAGTGTTAACGAAGATGCCAAAGTGATTACGTATTATGAGCAAAAGTTCATAGACGAAGGCAAAAAAATTAAATTTTGTCAGCTAACTGTCTGAGCCACTCATCTAAATCGCCAGCTGACATACCGACTACTAAGTCGTCGTCTTTTATATGCGCCAGTAGCTTTTTAGCTAGTTTTTCGTCCATCTTGGCTGTTTCCATGGACGAAGAGTCAGCCGTAGTCTTAATCAATTCGCTAGGCTTAAGCGTGTTGAGAGCTTCGTCTTCTCGGCTTAGATATGTCGGAAGCCAGTAGACTTTTTTTGCACCGTGGAAGCTATCTTTGTAGCCTCCAACACTGACTAGCTGGTGCTGACGAATGTTTTGGTGTGGCTGGTAAACAACAACAACGTTTTCGTTCAATTCTTTGGCCATCCGTATTGTGCTGGCAATCTCAACAGGGTGGTGGGCGTAGTCGGTGTAGAGGTTGCGGGCGAGCTTTTCGAAGCGCCGTTCGGTTCCCGGGAAGGAATTTAGAGCTTTAACAATGTCCGCTTGAGGTGTGTTTGGCAGTAACTCATGAACTGCAGACAAGACCAAACTAGCATTAATTTTGTTATGTTTGCCTGGGAGGGTGATTAGTTTATTAATGTTCTTAACGAGCGCTACGTTGGGAAGTTTTATCTGAACTTCTTTCCAGACAACTGCAGCTTCAGACTGTTGCACGAACTGCTCAAAAGCTTCTTTGTAAGCGTCTTTAGTTTTGTAGGTGTCGGGGTGGTCGTAGTCCAAAGACGGTATGACAGCAAGATAGGGTTTGAATTTCAACATGTTGCGGTCGAACTCGTCTGCTTCGTAGATGAAGTACTCACTTTTGTTGTCGTATTTGGCGGCTGGTCCGAATGAAAGTCTGGTGCCGACAGAATAACTGGCTGGTATATTCAGTTCTTTAAACGCCCAGATGAACATGCCTGTGGTGGTTGTTTTGCCGTGAGTACCAGAGACGGCTATTAGTTTCATGTCCTTGTACTCAATCAGTCGATTAATGAGTTCATGACGCTTAACTGAGGTAATTGCGTATTCACGGGCGTATTTTAGCTCCGGGTGGTTAGGTGGTAAAGCTGCAGTATAGACAAACAGGTCAAGCTCATTGGATTGGTTGACGTTGTCGAGAAATTTACCCGTCTGGTCTAGAGATACGCCAACTCCTCTTTTGCCTAAGTCGTTAAACATTGGACTTGCAACTGTGTCCGAGCCAAAAACATTATGCCCAGCGTCTTGCGATAGCATAGCTAAAGGGCCAATTCCCACGCCACCAATTCCTGAAAAGTATATATTCATAACAACATTAGTATCTGTTATTCTCCTATTGTCTTCAACCCCGCAGAAAATAAATGCTCCATCGAACACTTACGAACCGAAATCTTTCACTAGAATATTAGCAAGTTATATAATTAATTATATAACGATACTGGAATGTATGAGTATTGAAGGGTAGGTGTTATTTCGTGGAGTTATATGATTAATCATATAACCATGTTGGCGATACTGTGGTCAAAATAATTCTTTTTTAAAGTGCAAAGATAAAAAGGTATTGTATAGAGGCTATAGCTTGCAGAGTTGTAGCACCTTTTAAACATAACCAGTACAATAGGCACAAGTATGCTTGAAGTAGTACACACTGTTACGCACAGCAAAAATTTTTGGCGCAACATCAAAATGTCTGAGCTGGGCGAGTTATATATTTCTATAACCCTCAAAACTTTCGCGTTTAGCATGATTGGTGTATTCGTTCCGATTTATTTATATCAGCTTGGCTTCAGTCTTCAAATGGTCGCCCTCTACTATGCTATGTATTTTGCAATGCGAGCACCGTTCAATTTTCTATCAGGCACGTTGGTCGCAAGATACGGGCCCAAACATGTGATGAGTTATGCTTATGTTTTGACACTAGTTTATCTTGGTATGTTGATGACTATGGAGCCATATAGTTGGCCGCTGTGGGCACTATCACTCGGTGCATCTTCGAGTGTTAGTTTTTACTTTATTGGCTATCATGTTGATTTTTCTAGGATTAAGAGCACTAGGGGAGTTGGCACTGAAATGAGTCATATGTATATGTTACAGAAGATAGCTGCTGCGATAGGGCCACTACTTGGCGGCTTGATGGCGCTGGTTTTTGGGATTCATTTTGTGATTGGTGTGTCGATTGTTTTTGTTTTGCTCGCAATCTGGCCATTAATGCTCACCCATGAGCCGATTCGTAAAAGAGCCACCGTAAATTATAGGAGTTTTTCATTACTAAGAGAAAAACGTAATATGATTGCTTACGGTTCAGTTGGTATTGGAAGACAGATGACATTAACCTTGTGGCCTCTGTACATCGCGGTCTTTATTTTTACAGAAAACATTTACGGTATGGTGGGGCTGGTGACTTCTGTCTCTGTAGTGGCGTCGATTATTATGGCTAAGATGATAGGCGGTGTAATAGACAATAACAAGGGTGGAGTATTGTTACGCTACTCAGTAGCATTTTTAACGGTAGTTAATGCTTTGCGAATATCTGTGAGTTCGTTGGCTGGTGTAATAGGAGTGAATATTGCAAGCGAATTTAGTGAGACAGGAGTGTTACTGCCTCTGATGAAAGGATTTTACGCTCGAGCTGATGGCTCGAAAGACAGGATTGCTTATGTAGTTATCATGGAGACATCGGTGGTGCTTTTTAGGGCAGTTCTATGGCTGGGTGTCGCATTTTTATTAGTAACTCTCGAGCAGCAACTCGCGATGAAACTGGTATTTATCTTTGCTGCATTAGTAACGCCTCTGACTTTAGTAGAGAACTATCAAGCACTTAGGGTTGTTAAATGAAACTTTCGTTTGGGCGGTTGATTGCAGACCTAAGAGCGGCCCTTACGACTCTGTACCGTGCTGTTTGGTATGAGTACTATCCGCTGGCTTTTGTCGGGATTTTTTTCTTAATCCTGTTTTTGCTGCAGTGGGTTTTTCAGTACCAACAGTTTTATGAAGTAATTATCGTTAATGATTTAGGCCAGACTGTTGCCGAGAGGCTCGATTTCTTATTCTTTAGTTTGACCAGTTTATTTCGATATCCAGATGATCTGACTCCTATAGCGTTAATACTAATTGGCTTTTTTCAGGCAGCTACACTGGTTATCTGGTTAAGAGTTAGAAGTATAAAGCTCGCACGCAAAGCAACAATGGGAGCCCTAGGAGCAGGGATAGTCGGCGCTGGGTGTGTAGCCTGTGCCAGCTCTTTACTGACAGTACTCTTCTCAATTTTCGGGAGTACTCTGTCGATAGCCTTTGTCAGTGCACTGGGAGATATTTTATTGGTTGTAGCTGTGCTTCTCTCTACGAAAGCCTTTTTGGATATCGGTGTAAAAACCGCAGGATTCTTTAATGAATAAACGCAGGCTTCACCACTACTGGACAAAAATTCGAGCAGTAAAAACTTGGCATTTGGTGATTCTGCTGATTTTCTTTGCCGTACTTTCTGTGTATGGACTACGCCAGAACAGCTTAGGCTTGGAGCCGAAAATCGAAGCAGTGCTAGTAGCTGACGCAAACAACAAAGACATCGAAAAGGCCATAAATGAGCTAGGTGACTATGTGGTGCACCACATGAACGCCGACCTTCCTCGTCCGATTCAGCTAGAGACTAGCTATCAACGCGCCGTAGATAAGGCATATGATAAAGCCCTCAAAGATTTGCGTAGTGGCTCACTGCTTGAAGAAGCTAGAGATGTTTGCGATAAACTAGGGGTTATTGTTTCTGCTGGCCCACAGTGTATTCAAGATTATCTAGATAAGAACTGGAATCCAGCAAAGGGCTCGTTAGTTGTCGATTTGCCCGACGTATCATTGTTTACCTACAATTTCGCAGCGCCTACCTGGAGTCCAGATTTGCCGGGGTGGTCAATGTTTGTGGCGGCCGTGTTACTTATAGCAATCGTGAGTCGATTAATTGCGGTTCAGGTAGTTAGAAGTATCTTAAAGAGTCACCAATAAAAAAACACTCCGCGCCTGACGGAGTGTTTAGTTGAATCAATACAATTGTCTATTGATCGTTTTGACCTGAAGCTTGATCGGCTTGATACTGAACGATGGCATCAGTTACTTGACCGTCAGTCTTCAAGTTCTCCCAGAAGACGATTTTATCAGGGTTAATAAACATCTGATCTTCAGGACCGTGCAACTCGTTACCTAGCTTAGCTAGTGAAATCTGTTGCTGCGGGGTATCGCTTTGGTCTGGTTGAACTTGCTGATCTACTTGTAGGTAGTAGATGTCAGTAAGCTGCACATAGTCACTATCCAAATTAGATAGCTTACCGAAGTACACCTGTCCATTATCTAGAAAAACAGCTTGGTACAAGTTGTTATTAATCGTACTGGTGTTGTCGAAACTCTTCCACACACCCGCAGCTAGTGCGCCCGTAATAGATAGAGCAGCGATTATTATTACAACAACCAGAAGCTTGCTTCCAAGACTTGGTTTACTTTTTTTATTGTTTTTAGCAGGCTCAGGGGCAGGTGCAGCGTGTTGCTGAGGTCTGCTCTGGGCTGGCTGTGATTGACGTGAAAAACGTTCCATTAATCCTCCTTTTAAGTCGTTCAAAGTCAAGTTTAACGCATATGCTTAGAGCATTCAACGTAAATTTTGCTAAAAGTTCACATCTATAAATTATTTGACAAACAGATGAGCGCCAGAGTATGTTAGTTGTACGGAAGTAATTAAATAGGAGGTGAAATGGGATATTCACATACAAATTCAAAGGGTGTAACTTATTACCTGCACTCAAAAGACGTAGTACTACGAGGTGGCAAAGAACAAACAATTTTTTACTTCGCTAAGGACGAGCGAGACAACACTTGCGATCTACCAGATGATCGAGAAGTAGTAGAAAACCCACGTAACGGCTTTCTAGTAGTCAAGAAAAGCAACAAAGAAAAAAAATAACACTAGTTATTTTCGCACTAAACCCCGGCTTGTCCGGGGTTTAGTGTTATATACTGGGCAGTAATGAATATTTGGACAGAGCTTAAGAAGCCCTTTTTTGTATTAGCACCGATGGACGACGTAACAGATACGGTTTTTCGTTGTGTAATTGCCGATACGGCCAAGCCAGATTTGTTTTTCACTGAATTTGCTAATGCTGACGGTCTTCAGTCAGCTGGCCGCATTGCTGTGCTTCAAAAACTTAAATTTACAGGAGCAGAGAAGCCGCTAATTGCCCAGCTCTGGGGCATGAAACCAGAGAATTACGTCAAAACCACCAAAGAATTAGTAAAAATGGGTTTTTCAGGGGTAGATTTGAATATGGGCTGCCCCGTTAGGAACGTCGTAAAGCTAGGAGCGTGTTCTGCACTAATAAACAACCACGAACTCTCCAATGAACTTGTAGAAGCCACCCAGGAAGGCGCTGGCGGGAAGATTCCAGTTAGTGTTAAGACTAGGGTTGGATTTGGTGAGGTGGACTTAGGCTGGATAGAATTCCTACTACAGCAAAACCTAGCTGCACTGACTATTCATGGACGTACTGCCAAGCAGCAGTCAAAAGTACCGAATGACTGGAAGTTGATTGGCAAAATTCGCAAAATGCGTGACGAGATAGCTCCAGAGACATTGATCATTGGTAACGGAGATGTATTAACGCGTAAGCAAGGCGAAGAATTGGCCAAGAAACACGGTTTAGACGGAATCATGATTGGTAGAGGGATTTTCCAGGATCCATATGTGTTTTCAAAGGACAGCCCCTGGAAACAGATGGAAATTGAAGAAAAGATTAATCTGTACAAAAAACACATTCAATTGTTTAAACAGGAGTGGGGTGACAAAAAAAACCCAGCTGGTCTCAAAAAATTCGCCAAAGTTTATATCAGCGGGTTTGATGGAGCTAATGAGTTTCGTACAAAACTTATGGACTGCAATAACACGAAAGCCATGCTAGAAGTGCTGAGAAGTAAGTAAACCTTGTAAAATATATGAAAACATGATACAATATGAACATGAACAAAGATCCTCGAGAATTCGATCATTGGATAAGCGATTCCCAATGGAAAGAACATGACCCGTCAATTGATATTTTTCGTGATCAAGAGCTAACTGATGAACTGATTAAACATACGGCTGTAGTCATTGAGAACAGTCCTGTTGTTGAAACGATGCCCTCAAGAGCTAACGCCAAGCATTCCGAACAGTCAATCTTAAAGACCGCGAGCAACCCCAATGCCATCAGCGCGTATATAGAAGACGTGGTTAGTGTAAGGATAGGTAATTCTGTTTTGAAAGACGAAGCAGCAATCCCCAGGTATAGGTCTGAAGCTTTAGAAAGTCTTACGAAAAGAGCAGAAAGATACTTCGACAACACTAGGCACGAAAACATATTGCTCAAAAATCTAGAAGATCAAGAAGAGCCGGTATCACTAGCTGTAGTGCGCACTAACTACGAGAATGATGGCGAGCTTTTTGTGGTTATGCAAAAGTACGCAAGACTATTCGACAATAGACTAGAAGAGGTGGTAGAGGCTCCTAGTGAACTTCGTTTTAGCGATAGACTAGACGAGATACTTAAAGACGTAGCTGGCATACCAGAGGATGATGAATATTTCTTGCACGAGTTTATAGGTTTGGTTAGCAGAAACGTAGAAGAAGCACTGAAAAAGTGGGAATCTGCTTACGGTAGCATGACACAACTAGTCTCACGATATAAGCAAAGCGGTTCCCACGCAGCAGACCCACACATCAAAGAACGCGCAGACACAATTGACCAGATATTATAATTATTAAGATTTGAAATAATTTTTTATCCAAAAGTGTATTACCATAGAGATGATCTATGCCTAAAAGAGATTCTAGTACAAAAAAAACCGACGAAGAAATAGTCGAGCTGATACTAGCTGGCGACGATGAGCTTTTTGCTGAAGTTATTCGGCGATACCAGAGACAACTCATCTCCTACACCAGGAGACTGACTTTCAACCAGCAGGCTGCAGAGGATGTTACTCAGAGCGCACTTATTAAAAGCTATCAGAATCTACGCAGCTTCGATACGAACAAAAAGTTTTCCAGCTGGCTCTATCGAATTGCGCATAACGAAGCTGTAAATTACATCCGTAAAAATCGACGAGAGATAACAACCAGCGAGGAAACTTGGTTTGACACCAAGGCCTCGAATCTCGAAAGTGCCGAAGTGGTAGTAGACAGACAACTCGACAACAAAGCTCTCGGCGTTGCACTTATGAAACTTCCGCTGAAATACAGAGAACCAATAATTCTACACACACTAGAAAACAAAAGTTATGAAGAGGTAAGTGACGTACTGCACATACCCACAGCCACAGTAGGAACTAGGATAAGAAGAGCCAAAGCTAAGTTAAAAGTTATACTAACAGCAGAGAGGAGCAAATGATGGCGAAGAAAACTACAAGGATGTCTGAACAGATTATGGAAGACATTAAAAGTGAAGAGATCCAGATGCACTCTAAGACGTATTTTAGAGTTCTTAATCTTGCGCTAGTGGCTGTTAGTGGTTTATTCCTGATGCTCTCAGCACTCCTTGGGCTAGTAGCAATCCGTGACATTAGATATGGAGATCAACTTGGACTCCGCAACTTTGGCTCTCGTGGCTATAGTGAATTCTTGCAAACCTTGCCGTGGTTGGCGATAATTTTTGGACTACTAACTTTCCTCATTGTTTACACTCTAGTGAAACATTTCAATTTCACCTACAAACACAAATTTTACGTTGTTGTAGGTGCGCTAGTATTTGCAATGGCTGGAATCAGTTTAGTTCTGGCTAGTACAGGTATCGAGGGTGCAATCAGCAAAACAGGGCCATTTATGGAACTGCGAACATTTACTCAGTTCTCCGAAGAAAATACGGTAATGGGTGAAATAGTCGCTATTGACGGCAGTAAGCTAACGATTTTTACCAAAGAAAATGAAACGGTGGTAGTCGAACTAGAGGAAGGTTACCACGGAATGCGCGCAGAGCTTAAGGTTGGTGATATGATCTTTGCTACTGGTGAGTGGGAGGGTGAAGTCTTCAAAGCTTTTGGTATACGCGGTGGCAAAAGACCTGTCCCACCCCATATGCGCGGAACGATGCAGACATTTTTGAAATAAAACCAGTGCGGTGTGCGTATTACAAGTAGAGCCGAGCAAGAGCGGAGTTCGAAAAGCCTGACACCTCTTAATTCTTGTTTTAGACAAGTACAATAAATTGATCTAGGCGAACATTCTGCGAGCACTTGGCTCACCAAAAAAGTAACAAAGGAGTACAAATGAATTACCAGGCAATATTATTAGTAACCGGTGGCGTAATGCTAGGAGCACTGACATTTAGCGCAATCGGAGTATCTGCCCACGGAACTGACGAAATTAATACAGATGGGCAGCGGCGAGGGACACCAGGCGCTGGAATGATGGAACGACGCATGGGTGGCGAAGGTAAGGAATATGCTGCCAAAGTCTTAGGACTAACACCAGAAGAGATCAGAGCCGAAATGGACTCGGGTAAAACTATGGAAGAGGTAGTAAAAGCGCAAGGGTATGAAAGCATTGAGAGCTTTAGAGATGAGGTGGAGAACAAGGTTCGGGAAAAACTAGCCGCAGATGGTCTTTCACAAGAAGAAATCGACGCACGAATTGAGCGACATGAGAATCGAATGCAAGATAAATTCGAGCACATGAGCGAGAATTTCAATGAAGATAGAATGCGTGAAAGGATGAGCGACAGAGGATTCACCGACGAGGAGATAAATAGTCGACTTGAAAGAGTCCAGGACAGAATGGAAAGTTTCAGAAACTAACATCGAATCCTGAGCACAGAAAAGAGCCCTAGGCGAGAGGGCTCTTTTTGATGCGTAGATTAAAATAATATTTGGATGTTTCTAGGAAGATTAAGGTTTTCCTTAGTCGGATTCTTATGGGTAAAAAGCTTTATTCCGAGCTCTTTGACAAGGAATTGTTCTATACTTATTATCTACAAGGAAGGGAGTGTAGATGGGTCTAAGAGTTAATAAATACAAGGGTTGCACCGAAGCCGCCAAGGATGCAGCATCTAGGTTAACCGGTGCACTAGATCATCCGGTGAAGACATTACTGCTTCTTTCAGGAGGTTCGTCGCTGGTTGTCGCAAAAGAAGCTTTAGCTAAATTAAGTTCCGAACAAAAGAAACTTATTACCATAGCTCAGATAGATGAACGCTACGGCGAACCTGGTCATGAAGATTCTAACTGGAATGGTATAGAAAAAATTGCAGGGAATTTTAATGAATACGCTGGCGTGGCTAATGTTCTGCAAGGCAGTGGTAGTATCGAAGAGGATGCCGCAAACTACAACGCGCGATTAAAACAGTTGCTTGTAGAAAATATACTAAAAGTTGGGCTGTATGGTGTCGGTGCCGATGGACACTTAGCTGGGATGCTACCTGGTAGTCCTGCGGATTTCATGAAATATACAGATGGCCGTCTAGTAGTTAACTTTAAGGGCAATGACTTTCCTCGAATCACTACAACTAGCGCACTGCTAAAAGTGCTTGATGAAGCGATAACATTTGCGTGCGGCAAAGACAAACAAAATGCTATTAATCGACTAGAGAAAAAGCTACCAGTCAACGAACACCCTGCTCAGTTGCTAAAAGATGCAAACATTGCTTGTGTGTATTTTGGAGAACAAAAGAGCACACTAATCAGTCGTCACAATCCTTAGGGTCAAGTAAAGGGTTATTATTCATCGCTTAGGATGATTGAATGTATATAATCTAACTTCGTGAATATTTTTGATAAAACAGATGAAATTTGGCTACGCTTATGTTTTAATAGTCGTAAGCGTTAAGCTTGTGACGGGAAAATGAAAAATTTGGCAAAAGAGCACAAAAGCCTTCTTTGGCTGTTGACGGGCGTGTTTCTCGCAGTACTCATAGGGGGAGTAAACCTATACCGCCCAAGGGATATCCGCATAAGCGGCCGGGTTGAGAGTTTCCAGAAAAAACAGAGCATCGACCTGCGGTTGATGTTTTTTGATACTGAGGCCGGCGCAAACGTCGTACGCACTGTCGAATATGACAATGTAATGACTACCTCCGATGGCAGGTTTGATTTAATATACACGACATCATTGGCGTCTTTACCAAATCAAAGCTATGCTCAGCTTTGCGTCAGAAATGTCAGCGATAAAGACTGGAATAACACAATACCTGTCTGTGTTGAAGAAACGGAGATTGCTACTCCAGCGCGTGTTCAAGGTGCGCGTTCCGATGAACAAACTATAGTTAGTTGTGTTCGTAAACGAATTGATGGTAGCTTGTTTGGTTTAGCGAGTCTTTTTTTAGGAAGCACTCCTGAAAAATATGAATTTGAGAATTACTGCGGTGATGTCTACACCAAGACAGAATATGAAACGGTGGTTTCGCGAACTACCGAGCTTAGTAAAGTAGACCTAGGGAGCAGCAATAAAACTTTTATCACTGTTGACGGTAATTTGACTGAGCAGGCTGGTTTACAGGTTCTCAGTATCGACGGAAATAAACTTTCAATTAGTGACGGTAACACCGTTAACTTGCCAGTTCCTGCTTATATCGACAGCGACAACCAAGAACTTAGTCTTGAGAACGGCGTTCTAGTTATTTCTAGTGGGAACAGCGTAATCTTGCCACAGACTTCTTCGCCACAACCATTTACGGTTTTGTACGGCGCTGGTTTAAACGGAAGCTCTTCCGTAAGTAATGGCGGCTCACTATCAATTAACAACACCGGGGTATTAGATGTTGCAGGCAGTGGTGTGATTAATTCTTCGGGCGGTCAGAATCCGAATATTTCGCTTTCGCTGTGTGCAAATGGCGAAGTACTTCAAGTTAGTGGAGGTGTTTGGGTATGTAACACCACAGCTGGGACATACACATTTAGCCTTACCGATAGCGTATTCACACAAGGTGTTGCAAGTGGCGACAGTATAACTTTTCTTTCAGGCAACGGTCTCCAGTCATCAGTATCTGCAGTAGACACGGTTACTTATGGCATCTCCATTGGAGGTGTTGGAACAAATGAGATAGCAGACGGAAGTGTAGCTAATGTCGATTTAGCTAACAGCAATTTAACAATTAACGCAGGTTCCGGCCTAAACGGTGGGGGCAGTGTGAGTTTAGGAGGGAGTGTATTGCTTAGTAACGCTGGCATACTCTCGATTGGTTCAACAGGACCCGTCACAATTTCTGGTGGCCAAAACCCCACCATTGCCCTCGCCGCTTGCGCCGGAACTGAAGTACTTAAATATGATGCCGGATCATCATCTTGGGTGTGTGGTACGGATATCGACACTGATACGGATGCACAGTCTATATCCGTAGCCTCAGATATTCTAAGTATTTCCGGCAACGCATCGACAGTGAATCTTAGTGCGTATCTAGATAATACCGACAATCAAACAGTATCGTATGTTTCTGGAACTCAACTTCTTTCCATTTCTGGTGGGAACAGTGCGGACTTATCATCACTTCTAGATAATACCGATACACTAGCTTCACTTTCTTGTAGCGGTGGAGATGTGGCGCAGTGGAATGGTTCAGCATGGGTTTGTGTAGTTATTAGTGGTACTGACTCGCAGACACTTTCGTTAGCTGCCGATGCGCTTTCAATTTCAAACGGCAACTCTGTCGACCTGTCCGCCTACCTAGACAACACCGACAGCCAATCCATTGCAGTCTCGACAGATATCCTCAGCATATCTGCTAATGCCAGCACCGTAGCCCTCAGCGTCTACCGAGCTAACACCGATACCCAGAACCTATCCCTGCTATCTAACACTCTTAGCCTGGTCAGCGGTGGCTCGGTCGACCTATCTCCATACCTAGACAAC